>Ga0209162_1004017_pt1 | contig 11361 bp, 10 predicted proteins | sample YNPNPMetaG_FD_187121 | JGI IMG/M metagenome (GOLD analysis project Ga0209162, IMG submission 187121) | Anoxygenic and chlorotrophic microbial mat microbial communities from Yellowstone National Park, USA - YNP NP MetaG (SPAdes) (version 2) ...
GCCCCCCGGCCCCCAAACCTTGGGGGGAAGGTGGCGCCCCCCAGAATTGGGGGGTTGGGGGGGCCTCGCAGGCATCCCGATCGCGGGGGGAAGGTGGCGCCCCCCAGAATTGGGGGGTTGGGGGGGCCCCTCGTGGGCGGGGGGGTGGATGTGGCCGATGCACGCGTTGCCTGGATGCGTGCCCGACGCGCGCGTTTGTCGGGCCGCACGTGCTGGACGCGCGGCGCTGCATCGCTTATCTGACCATCGAGCTGCGCGGGCCGATCCCTCGCGATCTGCGGCCGCTCATGGGCAACTGGGTGTTCGGATGCGATGTGTGTCAGGAAGTGTGCCCATACAACCGGCGCGCGACGCCGGCTCCCCGCGAGCGCTGGCCGGCCGATCCAGGGCGGGCGACCATGCCGCTGCGGGAGCTATTGATGCTCGACGAAGAGGCATTCAGACGACGCTTTCGGGGCACGGCGATCTGGCGCGCCAGACGTCGCGGACTGGTGCGCAATGCATGCGTCGCGGCGGGCAACGCCGGCGATCGGACCCTGGTGCCGGCGCTCGTGAGCCTGCTGGCCGATGCCGAGCCGCTGATCCGCGGGCACGCGGCGTGGGCCCTGGGGCAGATCGGCGAACGCGAGGGCATGCAGGCGCTGATAGAACGGCTCGCGGTGGAGCCCGAGGCGTGGGTACGCGAGGAAATAGCGGCCGCACTATAGAAATGTGCCGGGGGCCTCAGGAGCCCCCGGCACGTCCACGGGGATCTTACTTCACCCAGCCGCGCAGCGCCACGGCCTCGGCCACGCGCTGGACGGCCACCAGATAGGCCGCCAGCCGGTTATGCACCTTGCGCTTCTGCGCCATCTCGTGCACCGCATGGAACGCGGTCGTCATCTTCTCGTCCAGCCGCCGTACGACTTCGTCCACCGTCCAATAGAAGTTATAGGCATTTTGGACCTGCTCGAAATAGCTCACCGTCACCCCGCCGGCATTGCACAGAAAGTCGGGCAAGACATACACGCCGTTCTGGAACAGGATCTGATCGGCTTCGGGCGTGGTGGGGCCGTTCGCCAGCTCGGCCACGATCTTCGCCTTGATCTTGTCCGCGTTGGCCTGAGTGATCACGTTCTCCAGCGCGGCCGGGAAGAGCACCGTCACCGGCAGCTCCAATAGCTCGGCATTGGTGATGTTCTCAGCGCCGGGCAGATTGACGACGCTGCCGGTTTGTTCTTTCCATGCGAGCGCGCTGGCATAGTCAATGCCCTGGGGGTTATAGATGCCGCCCTTGGAATCGCTGATGGCCACGACTTTCAGCCCCAGCAGATCGTGGCCCAACTGATGGGCGAATTGCCCGGCATTGCCGTAGCCCTGGATCGCCGCGGTCGCGCCTTGCAGATTGATGCCCAATGCTTTGGCCGCCTCGCGCGTCACATAGATCCCTCCACGCGCGGTCGCATCTCCGCGGCCCAGCGATCCGAAGAGTGGCACCGGCTTGCCCGTGATGACGCCGGGCAAGTGTTGGCCCCGAATGACCTCGTATTCGTCCATCATCCACGCCATAATCTGCGGCGTGGTGTAAACATCGGGCGCGGGCACGTCTTTGTCCGGGCCGATGAAATACGCCACCTGACGAATGAAGCCGCGACTGAGACGCTCCAGTTCTCCGGCGGAAAGGGTCTTGGGGTTGCAGATCACGCCGCCCTTGCCCCCGCCCAGGGGAATATCCACGACCGCCGTCTTCCAGGTCATCCAGGCCGCCAGAGCCCGCACCGTGTCAATCGTCTCGTCGGGGTGGAAGCGGATGCCGCCTTTGGCCGGCCCGCGCGCATCGTTATATTGGACGCGAAAGCCCTGGAAGGTCTGGTAGCTGCCGTCGTCCATCAAGACAGGGATGGTGAAATGCATTTCGCGCATCGGCTGCCGCAAGAAGGCATGCATTGCCGGCGAAAGGCCGAGGATGGCCGCCGCGTCATCGAGCTGGCGCTGCGCGATCTCGAAGGGATTAAGAGTTGCAGACATCGGACACTCCTTTGTGTTTTGTGATGTACTTGCCGGATCAGGCTCTCAAAGAAGCCTGACCTCATTATACATGAGTCGCTTGAAGCCACCAAAACCGGACAGGATTTTCACGCGCTCAGGCGCGACCGTGTTGGCGATAATACACGATGATGCGCTGCAGGGTATCGTCGAGCGAGTGCCGGGGCCGATAGCCGATCAGGCCGGCCGCGCGGCTGATGTCGGGCACACGGCGGCGCATGTCCTCGAACCCGGGCTCATACGCCTGATCGTAGGGCACCATGACGATCGGCGAGGCGCTGCCGGTGAGCCGCAGCACGCGCTGCGCCAGCTCCAGGATGGTGATCTCCTCGGTGCTCCCCAGATTGAACACCTTCCCCACCGCGCCGGGGTGCGCGGCCAGCTTGATCACCGCATCGGTCACGTCCAACACGTCGGCGAAGCAACGGGATTGCTGGCCGTCGCCGTAGACGGTGAGCGGCTCGCCCTCGAGCGCCTGGCGCACGAAACGCGGCACGACCATGCCGTAGCGCCCCGTCTGCCGCGGGCCGATGGTGTTGAAGAAGCGACAGATGACGATGGGAAGGCCGCGCTGCTTGTGATAGGCCAGCGCCAGAAACTCGTCCATGGCCTTGGAATTGGCGTAGGCCCAACGGGAGTGCGTCGTCGGCCCCATCACCCGGTCGCCGTCCTCGCGGAACGGCACATCGGTGCTCTTGCCGTAGATCTCCGACGTGGACGCCAGGATCACCTTGCGCCGGTAGCGATTGGCGATGCGCAGCACGATGCTGGTGCCCAGGACGTTGGTCTCGATCGTGTGGATCGGATCGCGCACGATCAGCTCGACCCCCACCGCGGCCGCCAGATGAAAGACGATATCGCACTCGCTCACCAGGCGATCCATCACCGCCTCGTTGGTGATGGTCTCCAGGACGAACTGGAAGTCGGGCCGGTCGTAGAGGTGCTCGATGTTCGCTTCCGACCCTGTGGAAAGGTCGTCAATGGCCACGACCCGATGGCCCTGGGCCAAGAGGGCCTCGGCCAGATGGCTGCCGATGAAACCGGCGCCGCCCGTGATAAGCGCCCGCATAGGATGATCCTCCTCCTGGATAGCCGAGACTTGCCTCACGTGCCGGGCGCCCTCTCGGGTGCCCGGCACGTGAGGCCTCGCTAGTGTAGCCCGTACTCTTTTCTTTGTCAACCGCCGCATCCTGTCGTATACTCATGATCTGCGATCCGATCATCGTCAAAGGGGAGGACTCATGAAGATCGTTGTAGACGCCATGGGGGGCGATCATGCGCCCGCGGTCGTGGTAGCCGGCGCGGTCGAAGCAGCCCGTCGCCACGGCACGCAGATCATCCTCGTCGGCCAGGAGGAGCGCGTGCGGGCCGAGCTGGCCAAACACGGCGACATCGGCGGATTGCCGATCGAGGTCGTCCACGCGTCCGAGGTCGTGGAGATGGCCGAGCACACGATGGCCGTGAAGACCAAGCGCGACTCGTCCATGATGGTGGGCATGCGCCTGGTCAAAGAGGGCAAGGCCGATGCGTTCGCGTCGGCGGGCAATTCGGGCGCGGTGATGGCGGCCGCGCTCTTCGGCCTGGGCCGCATCCCGGGGATCGAGCGGCCGGCCATCGGCAGCGTCTACCCGGCCGCGCCCGAACCGTGCCTGATCATAGACATCGGCGCCAACGCCGACTGCAAGCCGGAATACCTGGTGCAATTCGCCATCATGGGCAACGCCTATGCCCGGCTCATCTTCGGCCTGGACAACCCGAAGATCGGCATCATCTCCAACGGCGAAGAGGAAGACAAGGGGAGCATGTTGATCCGCGAGACGTATCCGCTCCTCAAGGCTTCGGGCCTGAACTTCGTCGGCAACGTGGAGGGCAAGGACATCGGCCGCGGCATCGCCAACGTGGTCGTCACCGATGGGCTGACCGGCAACGTCATCATCAAGCTGACGGAAGGGGTGGTATCGTTCCTGGGCAAGACGTTGAAGCGCGAATTCACCCGCGGCTTTCGCAACAAGCTGGGGTTAATGCTGATGATACCCGGTCTGATCCTCGCCCTGCCCGGAGCGGCGCTGCTCTATCCGAGCCTCCGCGGCTTGAAGCGACGCGTGGACTGGCGGGAGATCGGCGGCGCGCCGCTGTTGGGCGTCAACGGGGTCGTCGTCATCGGCCATGGCCGCAGCGACGCGCGGGCCATCGTCAGCATGATCCGCATGGCCGAGAAGAGCGCGCAGCAGAACCTGGTCGGCGTGATTCAGGCGGAGATCGCACAACGAAAGAACGTTCAGGGATGATGGATGTGGTAGAGGGAGCGGAACGGCCGGCCGGCCGCCGCCGTGTGGTGGTCACCGGCCTGGGCGCGATCACGCCCGTGGGGCACACGGCCCGCGAGACGTGGGAAGCTTTCGTGCAGGGGCGTTCGGGGGTCGCCGAGGCGACCCTGTGCGACGCGAGCGTCTTTCCGACGCGGCTGGCGGCCGAGGTGAAGGACTTCAACCCCGAGGCGCACATCGCGCCGAAAGAGGCCCGGCGCATGGCGCGCTGTTCGCAACTGGCCATCGTCGCCGGCCGCCAGGCCGTCGCGGATGCCGGCCTGGATGTGGCGCACGAAGACCGGGAGCGCATCGGCGTGGTGTTGGGGGTGGCGTTCGGCGGCATAGACATCCTGATGGAGCCGATCCATCGCTTCCTCGGCGAAGGGGTCACGCGCGTCACGCCGCACGTGCCGCTGGAGACGCTGATCAACATGCCCGCGTTTCACATCGGCCTCGAGCACGGCTTCCGCGGGCCCCTCTCGACCCTCGGCACGGCGTGCGCGGCCGGCACGCAGGCCATCGGCGAGGGGCTGGAGTGGATCCGCCGCGGCGCGTGCGATGTGGTGTTGGCCGGCGGCGCCGAGGCGCAGATCACGCCCCTCTTCTACATCGGCTTTACCTCGATGAAGGTGCTCTCCACCTATGCCGGCGACCCGACCAGGGCGAGCCGGCCGTTCGACCTGAACCGCGACGGCTTCGTGATCGGCGAGGGCGCGGTGATCCTGGTGTTGGAGGAGCTGGAACATGCCCGGCGCCGCGGCGCGCGCGTCTATGCCGAGGTGCTGGGCGAAGCGGCCACGGCCGACGCGTTCCACATCGCCGCGCCCGATCCGACGGGCGCCGGCCCGGCCCGCACGATGCGGCTGGCGCTGGCCGACGCCGGGATCGCGGCGGAACAGGTGGACTACATCAACGCGCACGGCAGCGCCACGCAACCGAACGACGCCGCGGAGACCGCCGCGATCAAACAGGTCTTCGGCCCGCACGCGTATCGGCTGGCGATCAGCAGCACGAAGAGCATGATCGGCCATCTCTTCGGTGCGGCGGGCGCGGTCGAAGCGCTGGCCACCGTCATGGCCGTCCACACCGACACCATCCATCCGACGATCAACTACGAGACCCCCGATCCGGCCTGCGATCTGGACTATACGCCCAATGTGGCCCGGCGCCGTCGCGTGAACGTGGCGATCTCGAATTCCTTCGGCCTGGGCGGACAGAACGCGTGCGTCGTGTTCGGGAAATGGCAAGACCGTCAGGCCGAAGGCACTCCGTCACCTGATGTTGGCCCGCTCGACGCCCATGTCAGCGGGTAATACGAGATAGAGGCAACAATCCACCATGCAAGTCACCAAAAACGAAAAGTTCATCCGCCGTCGCAACCGACTGGGCGTCTACGCCAGCCTGTTCGGCCTGGCCGTGCTGGTCGTGGGCTTCATCGTCTCGCTCCAGCAGAACCAGGAGCTGCTCTGGATTTCGCTCGTCGCCATCGTGCTCGGCTTCATCCTGGCCCAGTTCGGCAACTATAGCCTGCGCCGCTGGGGGCGCTCGCCCCGGCCCGATCAGGTGATCGAGACCGCGCTCAAGGGCTTCGACGATCGCTATCACTACTACGCCTGGGCGTTGCCGTGGCCCTACGTGCTGCTCTCGCCGCAGGGGATCCACCTTTTCATCGTGCGCGATCAGACGGGGGAGATCAGCGTGCGCGGCGCGGAGTGGAAGAGCAAGTTCAGCATCGGCAAGCTGCTGCTGGCGTTTGCTCAGGAGGGACTTGGCAACCCGACGATCGAAGCGCAAGATGCGGCCAACCGGTTGCTGGCCTGGATCAAGGCCCGACTGCCGGATTTCTCGGGCGCGGTGCAGCCGGTCATCATCTTCATAGACCCGCGCGCGAAGTTGCAAATCACCGAACCGGTGGTGCCGGTGCTGGAGCCCAAGAACCTCAAGAAGTGGCTGCGCGGCGCGGGCAAGGGGGATACCCTGAAGGCCGCGGAGCTGCGCGCGCTGGAGCAGATCTTCGACGCCGAGGCCGCCGCGCGCATGAAATAGGCCCGGCCCAGAAAAGCCGCCGACGCTGAAGCGTTCGGACATGAAAAAGCAAGGGCGCCCGGCCGGGCGCCCCTGTCTGTAGCCGGACGGCTGCCGACCGCCGCGCCGACGACCTGATGGTCGCAAGCCCGACGTCGGCGGGTTCAGAACCCCAAGCCCCTCTCCTTCAAGCTCACCCAGCGCGCCTGGCCGATGATCAGGTGATCGAGCACGTCAATGTTCAGCAGCTTGCCGGCCTCCACGATCTGCCGCGTCACCTGGACATCTTCGGGCGAGGGGGTAGGATCGCCGCTCGGATGGTTGTGCGCCACGATCAGCGCGGCGCAGTTCAGGCGGATCGCCTCGCGAAACAGCTCGGCCACGCGCACGGCCGTGGTGTTCAGCGAGCCGATGTAGACGGTATGCACCTTGAGCACGTGGTTCTTGCTGTCGAGCAGCACGGTGCGCAGGTGTTCCTGCTCCAGCATGCCCATTTCCAGCAAGAGCAGGTTGGCGACATCGGCCGGCGAGCGGACCGTGGGCCGCTCGTGCGGTGCGGCCACCAGCAGCCGCCGGCCCAGCTCGAACGCGGCCTTGAGCTGAGTGACCTTCGCCTCGCCCATCCCTTTGATCTCCACCAGCTCGCTGAAGGGCGCCTGCGCCAGCCCGGCCAATCCGCCGTACGCGGTCAACAGGCGCTGCGCCAGGCGCAGCACGTTCTCGTCCCTGGTGCCCACCCGCAAGATGATGGCGATCAGTTCCGCGGTGCTGAGCGCGGCCGCGCCGTAATGCTCCAGGCGCTCGCGCGGCCGTTCGCCTTCGGGAAGCTCTTTGATCGTGGGGTAATACTCGACGACGGAGGTTTCGGCCGCCATATACCCCACCTCAATGCTTGAAGCCGAGCGTCCGTTCCTGCGCCTCGAAGCCGACCTCGGCCGGAAGGCGGATCTCGCCGAACTTCTCCTCGTACTTCCCCAGGTTGTCCTGCAAAGCCCGCAACAGCAACTTGGCGTTGAGCGGAGTCATCACGATGCGCGCGTAGACCTTCGCCTTGGGAATGTTCGGCAGAAGCCGGGCAAAGTCCACGACGATCTCCGAGGGCGAATGGTTGATGATGGCAAAATTGCTGTAGATCGCCTCGAGATCGACGGGCAACTCGATATTGATTTGGGCGGCCGGAGGATTCGGTTGTGCCATCTCAGAAGGGGATATCTTCTTCTTGAACCGGCACGCCCTCGACCGGAACGCCGGCGCCGGCCGCCGCGCCTTCAGCGCCCTCGCGCGCGCCCAGGAAGCGCACCGCGGTCGCTGTCAGCTCCAGGCTGGCACGCGGGCTCCCTTCCTTGTCGATCCAGGCCGAGGCATCAATGTCCCCTTCGACCAGGACCAATCGGCCCTTGGTCAGATACTGGGCGGCCAGCTCGGCGGTCTTGCGCCAGCAGGTAACGCGGAACCAGGTCGTTTTCTCTTGTTGTTCGCCGTTGGCATTGGTCCATCTGCGGGTGGTGGCGATGCTGAAGCTGGTGACGGGGACGCCGCTGGGGGTGTAGCGCATCTCGGGGTCCCGGCCGAGGTGGCCGACGACGATCGTTTTCTGGTACATGGGCGTGCATCCTTTCTTGTTTGGCGGCTCGAATCGGTGCGTGTGCGATCCGTACAGCGGACCGTGATTAATAGGATATCCCAGATGCACGATTTTGTCAAAAACACCAGAACAAGAGTTCGTGTCGCCGCGTCCTACAACAGGCTGATCGCCTGCGGATCCAGGCGCAGCGTCAGGGTATCGCCCGTCTGTAGGACCGCGTGGTTGACCATCGGCATCTCGCACACGAGGGAAATGCCGCTGGCGTGCTCGATCTGGATGCGCTCGTGGCCGCCGCGAAACGATCGCTCGCTCAGCCGGCCGCGGAGCAGGTTCGGGCCATTCTCATCGGCCGCGCATGGGTTGGCGGCCTCCGGTCGGATGAGCACGGTGACGCGCTCGCCGGCCGCGTAGGGCCGGGCCACGTCGGCGGCCACCAGCGCGCCCAACGGCGTCTCCACCACCACGCCGCCGTCTTCCCCCTGGCCGGCCACCGTCCCCTCGATCAGGTTGCGAAAGCCCAGAAAGCGGGCCACGTAGGCGCTGGCCGGCCGGCGATACACCTCGCGCGGCGCGCCGATCTGTTCCACGCGGCCGCCCTCGCCGATCTCCGGTCGGGCGCGCATGATCACGATCCGGTCGGCGATGGCGAACGCCTCTTCCTGGTCGTGCGTGACGTAGAGGGACGTGACCCCCACCCGCTTCAGGATGCCGCGCAGGTCGTTCATCAACTGTTCGCGCAGCGCGCGATCGAGCGCGCCCAACGGCTCGTCGAGCATCAGCAGCCGGGGCCGCGGGGCCAGGCTGCGCGCCAGCGCCACGCGTTGCTGCTCGCCGCCCGAAAGCTCGGTGACACGGCGGCGCTCGTAGCCCTGGAGGCCGACCAGCTCCAGCGCCTCCTGGACGCGCCGGCGGATCTCGCCGGCCGGCACTCCGGCCATGCGCAGGCCGAACGCCACGTTCCCCTGTACGTCCTTGTGGGGAAAGAGCGCGTAGTCCTGGAACATCAGCCCGAAGCGCCGGCGATGCGGCGGCACGTTCGCCATGTCCTGGCCGTCGAACACCACCCGGCCGGCATCGGCAACCTCCAGCCCGGCGACGATGCGCAGCAAGGTGGATTTGCCGCAGCCGCTCGGCCCCAGGATGCACACGATCTCGCCATCGGCGGCCCCCAGGCTCACGTCGTGGAGCACCGGCAGGCCCGGATAGGACTTGGAAAGGTGTTCGACTTGTAACAACATGCTCAGAACTCTCCCACCGCGCCGGCCCGAAAACGCTCGATCAAGACGAAACCGGCCATGCACACCAGCATCAGGAGCGTGCTCATCGCCAGCGCCTGGCCGTAGTTCAGCGCGCCCGGTTGGCCCAGGAGCCGAAAGATGGCCACCGGCATGGTCGGGAATTCGGGCCGGGCGATCAAAAGGGTGGCGCCGAATTCGCCCATGCTGACGGTGAACGCGAAGACCGCGGCGACGAGCAACGCCCGGCCGATGATCGGCAGCTCCACTTCGCGCCAGGCCCGCCACGGCGACGCGCCCAACACGGCCGCCGAGTCGCGCCAGGCCGGATTCATGCCGCGCAGCGCCGGCAGCAATGTGCGCACGACGAACGGAAAGGCCACCAGCGTATGGGCGAACGGCACGAGCACCGGCGACGCGCGCAGATCGAGCGGCGGCCGGCCGAACGCCAGGATGTAGCCGAAGCCCAGGGTCACCGCGGAGGTGCCGAGGGGCAACAGGACGACCGGGTCGAGAAGCCGGGCCATCAGCCCGCGGCCGCGCGCCAGCACGGTCGCCGTGAGCGTGCCCAACGCCAGCGCCAGCGCGGTGGTGAGGCCGGCGAAAAACACGCTGTTGCGGATGGCCGCGCCGGGCGGCACGTAGAAGATCGAGCTGGCGCGATTGACGAACAGCTCCCGGTAGAAGCGCAGCGGATCGGCCGGCGCCAGCGATTTGAACGCCAGGGAGGCCAGGGGCAACACCAGGAAGATCAACAGGCCCGCCACCGTCGCGGCGACCACGAGCTTCTGGCCCGGCGTGATGGCCGGCAGCGCCGTCTCTTCGGCCGGGCGCAGGTTCAGCGGCACCGCCGCGCGCGCCTGGACGCGGCTGTAGACGGCCATCACGATGAAGGTGAAGGCCATCTGCACCAGGCTGAGCGCGGCCGCGTCGGACAGGCGAAACAGCGTGACCGACTGGCGGTAGATCTCCACCTCCAGCGTGGCAAAAGACGGGCCGCCGAGGATCAGGATGATGCCGAAGCTGGTGTAGCAAAACAGAAACACCAGCAGCCCCGCCGCGATGATGGCCGGCAGCAGCAGCGGCAGGGTGATCTCCCAGAAGACGCGCAGCCGGCCCGCGCCGAGCACGCGGCCGGCGTCCATCAACTTGCGATCCAGATGGGCCCAGAACCCGCCGACCAGGCGGATGACGACGGAGGTGTTATAAAACGCGTGCGCGATCAGGATGAGCCAGACGGTTTGTTGCAGGCGGATCGCCGGCCGCCCCAGGCCGAACGCGGCCATCAGCAGCTCGTTCAGCCAGCCGCGCGGGCCCACCAGGGCCATGAACGCCGCCGACACCACCATCGCCGGCAATACGAAAGGGATGGTGGTGAGCGCCTGAAGAATGCGCTTGCCCGGAAACCGATAGCGCGCGAAGACGAACGCCGCCGGCAAGCCCAGGCACAGCGTCAGCGCGGTGGAGGCCGTCGCCTGCCAGGTGGTGAACCAGAGCGCCCGGCGGAAGTAGGTCTCGCGCCAGATCGCGAGCAGAGGGGCCAGGTCGAGCCGGCCTTCGGCCGCAAAGCTCTTGCCGATCACCATCGCCAGCGGGTAGAAAAAGAAGACCGCCAGGAAGGCCATCGGAAAGAAAAAGGGCACGATGCCGAAGTTGCGTCTCATGTTTGCCGTCCGACGTTTCCCGTCTTGGTATGCAGCAACGGATAAACCTGAAAACGGCCCGCCAAACGTGCCAGGCACCTGAGAGGATGCCTGGCACGTAAGCGTCGCTCATTTTCTCCATGTGCCAGGCACCTTGCAGAGCGCCTGGCACGTAACGCCCCCCACGGGTTTACCGCAGCACCACGTCCGTCCAGGCCTTCAACCAGTTCTCGCGGCCGGCTTCGATCTGTTCCGGCGTAATGGCGGCCGGTTGGGCCGGCACCTGCGCGTGCTTCACGAAGACCTCGGGCAACGACGTGCCCGTCCGGGCCGGATAGACCCACATCTGCAACGGGATGTCGGCCTGGAACTGCTCGCTGAGCATGAAGTCCACCCACTGTTGCGCCAGGTCGCGGTTGGGCGTGCCCTTCAGAATGCCGACGAACTCGATCTGCCGGAAGGTCTGTCCGGCCGGCAGGATGTTGCCGGTGGGCGATTCGGCCGGCTTCGGGTCGGCGAAGTAGACCTCGGCCGCGGGG
>Ga0209162_1004031_pt1 | contig 11329 bp, 6 predicted proteins | sample YNPNPMetaG_FD_187121 | JGI IMG/M metagenome (GOLD analysis project Ga0209162, IMG submission 187121) | Anoxygenic and chlorotrophic microbial mat microbial communities from Yellowstone National Park, USA - YNP NP MetaG (SPAdes) (version 2) ...
GCCTGGACATCCCCGCGGTAGAAGGGGAAGGCATCGTCACCTACACCATTCCTGCGCTCCCTTTGCTGGAGGGCCTCTACTACCTCTCCGTCTCTGCCCACAACTGGGAGGATACGGAGATGTTTGAGTATCAGGACCGGGTGTATGGTTTCTGGGTAGTGGCGGGAGAGGGGGAACAGTATGGGGTCATGACCTTAGGAGGAGGATGGTCCTGGAACAGGTAAAAGCCGTGAGGCCGAAGGCGGTTGTGAGCGTCCTGCGGACAAGGCCGGGAGAGGTTTTCAGTAGCGTCCGTCAGGCTATGGAGTTGGCTCACTGGAGAGAATTTATTTCACCTGGCGCGGAAGTCTCGCTCAAGGTCAATTTGGGCTGGGATAAACTCATCCCCGGCGCAGTAAGCGCGCCGTGGGTCGTCGAGGGTGTAATCCGAACAATCCGTGAGCATGTTGGCCGGATATTTCTGGTGGAATCTGACCAGGTAGTGGTAGACGTCGAGGTCGCACTGCGCAAAACAGGTCTCCATAGAGTATGCAAAGAGTACGATGTCGAGTGGGTCAACATGTCTCGTGGAAGGTTTGTACGCATACAGAATGGTGAACGTCTGGTGCTAAGAGATGTGTACATCCCGGAAATCCTGACCCGCACAGAGGTAATCACCTTGCCCTTGATGAAAACCCACAACAAAACTGTTATCAGCGGGGCAATCAAGAACCAATGGGGCTGCTTGCAGACATTGCGCCACAACTTTCATCTGGTGCTTTCACAGGCCTTAGTTGACGTGAACGCCATCGTACGCCCCCGTTTTGCCATCATGGATGGCACTGTTGCTTTGGAAGGAAATGGCCCCAAGGCCGGCCGACCTAAGGAAATGAATCTGGTATTGGCTTCAGGCGATTTGGTGGCTCTCGACGTTATTGCTGCAGAAGTGATGGGTTTTGATCCGGATCAGATTGAGCATCTGCAGTTATGCGCTCGTTATGGCCTGGGTATAGCAGACCGCAAGAAGATCATCGTCGAGGGAGAATACCCGGAGAATGTGAAGGGTCGTTTTGTTCCTGCCCGACACAACGCCGTGTCGTGGCTGGAGCTGGTGCTGCGCAAGTCGTTTGTACGTCGCTTGGTCTTTGACACGCCACTGTTTTTGCTCTTCTGCTGGGGGGCGCGGCGCTATTACGATCTGTGGGACATTTGTGTAGGGTGCAGGCTTCGAAATAGGATGCTTCGGTCATCTGGCTATGCCGCTCAGTGGCGCTGAGAATGGCAAAGTAAACAGGTGGTGCGGGTTGCTCCGCAGGGAGCTCTTCCTGTTATCCGGCGTGTCAGGGACGGTCAGGCCTGGATTGTCGCGGTCAAGCCGCAGAAAACAGAGGAAGACAAGGATTGCAGAGCGTGAATATGCGCGTCGGTATCATAGGCGGCGGAATTGCCGGTCTGTTGGCTGGTTATGAGCTCAGCAAGGTCGGAGCGCATGTTACTATCTTCGAACGTGAACAGCGCATCGGAGGGCTTGCCAGTTCCTTTGCCCTGGGGCCCCAATCGGAGATTGAGAGATACTACCACTTTATCTGCAAACCGGATCGTGCCTACCTTGATATGATCCGGGAATTGGGATTGGCCTCGCATTTGCGCTGGGTGACGACGAAGATGGGCCTCTTCTACAAAGGCGCTATGTATACCATCGGTGACCCGTTGAACCTGCTGATGTTCCCCCACTTCTCGGTTGGCGACAAACTGCGGTTTCTCTGGGCAGCAGCAATGGCCAAGTTTGGTAATAATTGGAGGGCCATTGAGAACATCCCGGCTGAGAAATGGTTGGTGCAGCACTATGGTAGGCGCGCCTACGACGTCCTCTACGCCCCACTGCTCAATCTCAAATTCCGCGCTCATGCAAGCCGAATTTCCGCTGCCTGGATGTGGGCGCGCTTCCACCGGTTGGGCAACTCCAGGACCATCGCTCAGCAGGAGCGTCTGGGTTACCTGGAAGGGGGTACCCAGCTCTACATTGCCGCGCTCGAACAGGCCCTGCGTAGGCAGGGAGCCACCCTGTACACGGGGACGATGGTGGAGCGGGTGGTGGTAGATGATGGACGTGTAGTGGGAGTGCAATGCAATGGCAAGCAGCTTTCCTTCGACAGCGTTCTTTCCACTGTTCCTGTTCCACAGTTCTTGGAATTCGTCGCTGATACTAACGGCTCCTACTTCGACCACTTGCATAGGCTTGAGTATATTGACGTGCTGGTCATAGTGTTACGGCTGAGACATTCCTTCAGCCCGTATTTCTGGATGAACATCAGCGACCCACAGATAGAGCTGGCGGGAATTATCGAGTACACTAACCTCAACCCATCTCCCCAACTTGGCGGGGAGGCCATTCTCTATGTGCCGCAGTATCTGCCATCTTCACATCCTTTGTACAGCCTGGCGGAAGAAGACCTGTTCCGGCTGTACTGCGAGTACCTACATTACATCAACCCGGCCTTTCGGCCCAACTGGGTGCGGGACTACTGGGTGCATCGCGACCGATTCGCCCAGCCGATCTGCGACATCGGTTTCTCCAGGCACATCCTTCCCATCCAGACACCTGTTGCGGGTCTGTACATGACCGATTCGTACCAACTCCATCCGGATGATCGGACTATCTCCGGCAGTACCAACCTGGGAAGAAGAGCGGCTGAGTTGATCCTGAAGCAGTGGAAGGCCCGATGAAGAGAGCATTGCGCGTTGCACTGCCTCTAGCCCTGATTATTGCGCCACCGGTTATCGAATTTCTCTACATTTGCCGCTTCTCCGTTGATGTGCCGTGGTGGGATGAATGGGCATTCGTGGAGCTTTTGCAATCATGGTCCCAGGGCGATGCAGGCCGAGTTGTCACCCTTCTGTGGGCCCAACATAACGAACATCGCCCGTTGTTCCCCAGGCTGATTCTGCTGGCGCTGGCGAAACTCGCGGGCTGGGACATTCGCGTCGAGATGTACTTTGGCCTGTTGTTATCCATCCTGTTGCTCGTTGTCATCGGCCTGGTCTACAAGAAGACGGTCGGCGGCCCCCTATGGGGATTTATTCCCCTCGCCTGGCTGGTCTTTAGCCTGGGGCAGTGGGAGAACATCCTCTGGGGCTGGCAGCTCGCTCTCTATCTACAGGCGCTGGCAACGGTTTGCGCGTTGTATTTCCTCTCGGCTAGATCGTTGCGCTCCACCGGTCTGGCTGCACTGTGTGCAATTGTAGCCTCGTTCTCCTTCAGCAGCGGCTTGCTGACCTGGCCGGTCGGGTTGCTGTGCCTGCTGGCGCAGCGGGCCGATAGGAAGCGATTGGTGTTGTGGAGCCTGACGGGGGTGCTGACGATAGTGGCCTACTTTGTCGGCTACGCCTCCCCAGGCCACCATCCGTCACCTCTGACGGCGCTATCTCGTCCGCTAGAGACTATCGCGTTCTTCTTGATCAACGTCGGCGCGCCGCTCGGCGGCGGCAGCCTCCTGTTCAGCGGGGTGATGGGGGGATGTCTGCTCCTGCTTCTGCTCATCTACCTGTACCATCGGCTAAGGGGCACAGGCTCGAGCGACCGGCGATTGTCAGACGCGGAGATCCTGTTGGGTGGCATGGTGATTGTGTCTCTGCTCACTTCTACGGTTATCGCCGTTAGCCGCGTGGGGTTCGGCTATCTTGATTGGGCCATGAACTCACGGTACATTACCTTTACCTTCATTGGGATCGCCGGGGCTTACATGCTATTTGCTACACACAGGCCGATTGTCTCGGCTCACGCAGACGGCATACCGCAACTGCCCGGATTCTCGCTGCTCTCCGCTCTTATGGCCATTATGTTGGTGGGGCTGGCAGCGAGCGACGTATATGGCTTGAAACAAGGCCAGACCTTGCACGCTAGCAGGTTACGAGCCCAGTACATCCTCCAGACCTTCGAGACACAGCCGGACGAAGCGCTCACCGCCCTGTTCATTGACCCGGCGGCCGTTCGGGAGCGCGCCCAGTTTCTACAGGAACAGCGGTTGAGCGCTTTTCGGGAGCCTCCTGCCTTGCTCTTGCTCATCCGACTAGGAGACAATACCGCGGTCGGCGAAATCCTGCCAGACCGTCCGATCATTCAAGCCTTCCGATGTCCAGTACAGACCCTTTATGATGTGGGGATCTTTTTCGCCACTAATGCCCGCGTCAATACGGCGACGGTCGAGATCTCTCTGGCGGACGATAACGGCCCCCTGGTACAACAGACATTGTCGGCGGCGGACATTGCGGACAACAGCTGGGTTCGTTTCACCCTCCCGACACCGTTGGAAGACTGCGCAGGGCGCGAACTCGTCCTGACCATCGCCTCTCCGGACGCCAGCCCGGGGAACGCGGTCACGGTCTGGACATATCCCCGCTACTATGACGGGAACCTATTGTCGCCGGCAGAGGCATCGCTGGCGAACAGAGTCGTTGGCATGGAACTCAACGCGTCGTTTTACGGCCTTTCTCACATCAGATAGGGGAGCGATGCCAGTGAATTGGTCGTTGAGGAAGTGCTTTCAACAAGCAGCCGGATGCAACGGGATTATAGAGTGCTGCTCAACCTTCAAAAGAAAGGCTAATGGTCGTTGCGGATAGTCTTCGCTGTGGCACCTCTGGTCATCCTGAAGGGCAAAACGTATGAGCCGGTTACTAATTGTTACCCATGAACACATCGGAGCGAAAATGGCAGGGCCGGGCATTCGGGCCTGGGAAATTGCCCGAGCGGTTGCAGTGCATGGTTTCGCTGTTACTCTGGCCACGCCTTATCCCGAACTCCCGGGGCCTGATGGCCTCCAGGTAGTTGGCTTCTCCTGGGATGATCCACTTTCATTAGAGCAATGGATTCAAAAGGCCGATGTAGTTATGGCTATCGGCCCTCTTTTAAGTCGCATAGTACACTGGCTGGGGAGACCTATTGAGCAACCTGTAATTGCGGACCTTTACGATATATCGCAGATTGAGCAAGCCCTGATCTTTGCTCATTCAGGTTCATATTTCCCAATGCTGGTTGACATCCTGATAGAGGAGGCCCTTGTCTATCTGAGCCATGGGGACTTTTTCATCTGTGGCACAGAGCGCCAACGAGATTTCTGGTTGGGGGCCTTGTGGATGGCTGGTCGGCTGAATGCGAGCACATTGTCTGTGGATCCAGAGCATTGGGTTGCCAGGGTTCCTATGGGGATTCCCGATGATCCTCCCGAGTGGAATGGACCGGTCCTAAAGGGTGTAGTCCCCGGCATCGGGCTGCAAGATAAGGTGGTGCTCTGGATGGGCGGGTTGTGGGAATGGACGGATCCCCTTACGTTGGCAGCAGCCTTGGAGCAGGTTCTGGCCTGTCGCCAGGATGTGCGCTGGGTTTTCGGGGCTCTTCATCACTATGATGAGCGGGTGGTCCCCCAGATGTCAAAAGCGGCGCGATTCTTGGAACGATGCCAGGATGCAGATTGGCTTGGGCGCTATGTTTTCTTCTTGGATTGGATCCCCTATGCCCAACGGGGTGCTTACTTGTTGGAGGCGGATGTAGGGATCGGCCTGTATGATCAGCCCTTTGAAAGCCGCTACGCGATTCGGGCCCGGACACTTGATTATCTCTGGGCATCTCTCCCGTGTGTATTGAGCGCTGGCGACGAAATGGCCGACCTGTTAGGTGCCCACGGCTTGGCGACTATAGTGCCCCCAGGAGATCCCTATGCCGTGGCAGATGCCCTGTTGCGATGGTTGGATTCTGCACCGTCCCGCTCCGAATTGGATCGGCAGGTTTTGCCCTTGCGGACTATGTTACGCTGGTCCGCAGTGGTTGGGCCGATCGTCGAATTCTTGAAGCAACCCCGGCTGGTCCCAGATGCACAACGCTCACGGAGGCGAATTCCTTCTCTGGTGAGATTGCGCCAAGAGAATGACGAGTTGCGCCTAGATAATGACCAATTGCGTGTACAGATCGACGAGTTGCGCCGTCTGCAGATCTATCTGGAGACTTTTAGAAAGGGTCGGGTGGTGCGTTTGCTAAACTGGGTCTATCGCATCTTCGGAAAAACTTTTCTGTGAAGTGAAACACACACATTTTCACTATCCTTGTACCCTTTTATCCCTGGATGGAAAGGTGAACCGTAATGTCTGGAGAATTGGAGAACCAGGTGAGGGATAGGCTTCGCATTTTCCCTCCTGAGGCCCCCGTTGTAGTAGTGCCCGTATACAACGCCTACGAAGATGTATTGGAATGTTTTGATAGTTTGTTGAAAGGGACCCCAGCCGAGGTTCCTATTTTGGCTCTCGATGACGCCAGTACTGATGAGCGGATTCCCCAGACCTTAACGATGTTTGCCGCTACCAGTCGCTTGGTCTACATCCGAAAACCTATGAACACCGGGTTTGTAGATACGGTCAATCTGGCTTTCACCGCGAGTGCTCCGCGTGACGTCGTGGTGATCAACAGTGACGTGATCGTCCCACCTAGTTGGCTGGAAAGACTGCAGGCTGCGGCCTATCATCGTTCAACCATTGCTACGGCCACACCTTTTACGAACCATGGTAGCATTGTGTCTGTGCCATATCGTAATCAACCTGTTGGTGATCTGGTCGGCGGGATGAGCGTCGAGGAGGTAGACGCCCGCATTCGGGCGACCTCCTTGCGACTCTACCCTATCCTTCCCACCGCCATCGGTCATTGTGTCTATTTCAAACGCTCCGCCCTGGATGTGGTGGGATACTTCGATACAGCATTGGCCCCCGGATATGGGGAAGAAGTGGACTTTTCCCAGCGCGCAGTCCTGGCCGGCTTCTCGCACGTATTGGCGGATGACCTTTTCGTTTACCACAAGGGATCGCGTTCCTTTGAAAGTCAGGGGGGGCAAGAGACCAGGCGTCGCATTCAGACCGCGCATGAGAGACTCGTCCAAGAACGGTATCCCTGGTACGCTGGCTGGTCAGCGCGCGCGGCAACTGAAACCTACAGCCCTCTGGCCCGGGCGGTTGAGCAGGCACGGGCCGCCTTACTTGGCTACCGCATTGCCATTGACGCTACCTGCTTGGGCGGACCGGTGACAGGAACTCAGGTCCTGACATTGGAACTCATCCGCGCCTTGGCCACTACACCGAGATACATGATGTCCCTGTTCGTGGTAGTAAATGACGGCTTCGATAAGTCTACTCTTGGTGTAGATCAACAGTTGGACGGAATCGTGACACTCACGGACCTCAAGAAGTCGGCGCAGCCGAGGTTTGATCTGGTGCATCGTCCCTTCCAGATTCGCAGTATGGCAGAACTGGCCTTGTTGCGGCGAATTGCTCAACGTTTGGTCGTTTCCCAGTTGGATTTGATCGCCTACTCCAACCCTGGGTATGCTGTGCAACCTGAAGAATGGGAGCAGTACAGGCGCTTGACACATTTAGTCTGTCGCGTGGCCGATGCGGTCATCTTTATCAGCCACGATGCGGCGCAAGATGCAACACACCAGGGGATATACGTAGAGGCTGAGCGTGCTTTCATCATCCCACCTGGCGTTGATCACCTGGGTAGGGCTCCCGCAGCGGCGGTGGAGAGCGAAAGCCGGTTGCCTCGGCCGCCGTTCATTCTGATGCTGGGAACCAATTTCCGGCACAAGAACCGAATCTATGCTCTTCGGCTGTTCCAGGCATTGCTCGAAAAGTACCATTGGGGTGGGAGGCTGGTCTTTGCTGGTCCTAACGTCACCTGTGGTGGCTCTGAACAGGAAGAAGCATTGCTGCTTCAGAATAATCCAGAACTTCAGTCCAGCGTATGTTATTTGGGCGCAGTAACCGAGGCGGAGAAACAATGGCTGCTGAAAAACGCCTCTCTGGTGCTCTATCCTTCAACTTGTGAAGGCTTTGGCCTGGTGCCTTTTGAGGCTGCTGTGGTCGGGACTCCTGCCCTGACTGTGCGCGCGGCTTCCTTGGGCGCGGACCTGGGAGATGAAGCAATCTACTTGAGTAGCTTCGACCCCGAGAATGGGGTTGATCTCGTCTGGTCCCTCATTTCCGATGCCACGGTGGCTGCCAAGCAGGTTGCAGCGATTCAGGCCCACATGGTGGATCTTTCTTGGAACACAGTGGCGGCGCGGACACTTGATGTGTATCGGCAGATCCTGGTCTTACCACCGCGTCTCCCTGAAGAACTCGTGGCCCCTGCACTGAGTTCCGACCCGCGCAACAGGGTCTTCGAAGGTGAATTACCGGATTGGCGTAGACGTCTAGCGCTGGCTTTCTACATCGCATTTGCTGAAGGCTTAACCCCTCTGCTTCACGAGATACGACAATACATCCGCTGGCTAAGACGCTCCCACGTGTCATAAGAGCGCAGTACCATTGCGCCCCCACCCAGCCACGCCCAAATACTCCTTGGGACTGTACTTCTGTCCTGCTGGCGAGCATGCCTTACTGCAGATCCCTGCCGATACCCATCACTGCCCTGTGGGTGGCTTGGCGCTCCTGGTCCGCCTCCGCTTACCGGTAGAACCAGCGGAAAGGTTCATCTCCAGTTTGATGTGCTCTAGGACAGTTTACCTATTGTCAGGGCGTAGGTAGATTTGGTAGAATTAAAGTATGAAACGAGAAACTGCAATAGTTGCGTCACTGATAGGGCTCTTGGCCATAGGACCCTGGTTGAGCACTCAACCCTCCTCCGCATCCACTGCAGTGGAGCCAGTTAAATGCATTCTGCCCGAGAGCGGCGATATCAGAGAGTCCTCGCTGGCTGCGGCGGACTTTGACGGTGATGGGCGTAAGGAAATTGTGGCAGGTGCCACCGATGGAATGTTATACGTCGTCTCATTTAGTGGCTTTTCCTGCTCGGTAGTCTGGTCTCGTCAGACAAACGTTGATATTGAAGCGGCAAACCCGCCAACCCATGCCGCGAATAACAACATCCGCTCATCGCCGGCCATTGCGGATCTGGATAGTGATGGGCATCTCGACATTGTGATCGCAGTGGGGGGAGACGTCCATGATCCAACTCTATCTAACCACAGAAACGGCGGTGTCCTGGTCTACAGGTATAGCAGTACGTGGAATTTCTCTCTGCTCGAACCCCTTTCGCCCGATGGCTCTCGCGGCTGGCCGCAACCACGCATTGACCAGGTCGGTTGGCCTCCCCCAGGTTACAGCAACGCAGATGGCTATTGGGATGGTATCGTCTCTACTCCCGCGTTGGGCGACCTGGACGGTGACGGCGACCTGGAGATCGTCGTTCTGGGCATTGACCGTCGCATTCACGCCTGGCACCATGATGGTACGCGCGTAGACGGTTGGCCGATTTCTCAGTGGGACGGTGACGCTTTGTGGCGCGGGGGATTATCTTCGCCGGCTTTGGGCGACTTGGATGATGATGGTTTGCCAGAGGTTGTGGTAGGTACAATGAGCCCATGCCAGCAGGGTCAATCCGGTCAAAATGCCACACTATGGGCTATCAATGGTGACAGCACGAATGTCCCCGGCTTCCCGGTTTGCACGGAGCAAATCTTGCACTCCTCGCCAGCCCTGGGAGACATTGACAAGGACGGACGACTGGAAATCGTGATCGCATCGGGATATGGAACACCCGGCAGGCAGAACCTCGTCTATGCCTGGAATCATGACGGGACATCATTGCCTGGATGGCCCGTGCAGGCGGCAGGAGCGTCTGTGGTGATGGCTCCACCAGCATTGGGGGATATTGACAATGATGGTGAAATAGAAATCGTGGTAGGTTGTGGTAATGGCTACCAACCTGATAGTTGCGATAAATTGTATGCCTGGAACCCAAATGGCACCCTGTTGCCCCATTTCCCGATGACGCCACCTACCCGTGTTTCAGGATACTCTTCGATGCCTTACACCCCTGTCCTAGCCGATATTGATAGTGATGGTACAGTTGAAATCCTGATGGGCCGCCTAGCCGATTGGGCTTTGACCGTTGTAGATCCAAGTAACGGTACGAGTGAAGTGACCACCCACCAAACGGCCGGTGGACTGCTGGCTTCGCCGATTGTGGATGACATGGACGGCGATGGGCTACTGGAGACGGCAATTGGCGGTGTAGATTATGCCACCGGGAAAGGAGCGATCTACATCTGGAATGAGACTGGCACGTCGGATTCGCTGCTCCCCTGGCCTATGTTCCACCGGAACGTGGCCCGCACCGGTTATTATCCAAGGCCGCCCAGGCTGGTATTCCCGGCGGAAATTCGTGTCTTTCACCAGTACGGGTCAGGGGATACAGAAGTGACATACGCGGCTATCCAGAACGCGGGAGATGGGGAATTCGAGTGGCAGATGGATCAGGGGGCGGAGCGAGTTGAGGTTATTCCCATTGTGGGAACAGTGGCCAGTACCTCTCAAGTCCAGCTGACTATCACAACCACAGGTCTAATCACCGGCTGGCATTCCCTGGGCACTTTGACGGTGACCGGAAGCATCAATGGCGAAGAGGTCCTGGGGAGCCCTGCCATTGCCCATGTCTACCTCTACGTCGGGGATGTCAGCCGGGTGTATCTGCCGCTCGTGCTCCGAAGGTAACATCTCATCTAGCGATTCACAACTTCCCGATACACTTCTCGCACCCGGTCCGCAAAAATCTCCCACGTATAATGATCCAGAACCTTTCTCTGCCCGGCCTGGCCCATCGCAGCCCGCCGCGCGGGATCGGCCAGGAGAATGAGAATCGCCTGTGCCAGGCTTTCAGGATCGCCGTAGGGCACCAGCAGGCCATCCCGGCCTTCGTCTACCACCGACGGAATGGCTCCAGCCCGCACGCCGATAACCGGCTTGCCTGCCGCCCAGGCTTCCAGAAACGCGATACCCAGCGATTCTTCTGCGGAAGGCAATACAAAAATATCACAGGCGGCCAGCAGGTCGGGCTTTTCTTCTTCCCGAAAGTCGTTCACGATAATGACCTGATTCCGTTGGGATAGGGGGAGTCTTTTTACTTGCTCTGCTATTTGCAAGGAATAAGGGGTCTGGGCTCCGGCCAGCATCAGATGGGCATCCGGCCGGACATTCCAAACTCTTTGCATCGCTTCTATAAGTACATCCAATCGTTTGCGGGCCGTCTGTTTTCCGACGAAAGTGACCACAGGGTGATCCCCCACTCCATATTGTTCCCGAACCACCCTACCATTGGCCTGCATAAAGGCATCGGCATCCACTCCCCCGCCAATAACAGTTATCTTCTCTTCGGGAATGCCCCTGGCGATGAGATAGTCACGCTCAAAAATCGTGTGAGCAATGTATGCATCAGCCCGCTGGATGGCCTGAAAGATCATCTTTCGTTCATAGCCCCAACGGTCCTCCGCATGAATGGCTCCCAGCAGGACGATGGGGATTCCGCCTC
>Ga0209162_1004033_pt1 | contig 11327 bp, 13 predicted proteins | sample YNPNPMetaG_FD_187121 | JGI IMG/M metagenome (GOLD analysis project Ga0209162, IMG submission 187121) | Anoxygenic and chlorotrophic microbial mat microbial communities from Yellowstone National Park, USA - YNP NP MetaG (SPAdes) (version 2) ...
TCTGGGCCTTCTTTACATCGTCGCCGCCAGCGCGTTCGCCTTGAGCAACCACTACTTCAACCCGGTCTACGCCAAAAGCCCCGACTGGCGCGGCATGACCGCGTACCTGCGCGCCCATGAACGCCCGGGCGACCTCATCATCGAGAACACGCCGGAGACGGCCTTCACGTACTACTACGCTCTGGCTCCTGCGGGGGGTGGCCGGTCGGAGCGCATCCTGCTACCGGAGCATTCCCTGGCCGATGGGGCCGCCACGGCTGCCCGGCTCGATACGCTGAGCCAAAAACATCGCCGCCTGTGGCTCATCCCCCAGGCCGGCGGCCCGTGGGACCCGGACGGCCTGGTGCAGTCCTGGCTGGATACCCACACCGGCAAGGCGTGGGCCTGCGAGTTCGACGGCGTGGGGCTGGCCCTCTACCTCTCGCCCCGGGCCGTTCCCGGCGCGCCGTCCCACCCGCTGGACGTGCGCTTCGGCGGCGCCATCGCGCTCACCGGCTACGATCTGACCAAAGCCCAAGCCCCAAGTTCCAAATCCCAACTTACCAAGTTACCAATTTACCAACTTACCAAGTTACCAATTTACCAACTTACCACGTTACCAATTTACCAACTTACCAAGTTACCAATTTACCAACTTACCCTCTATTGGCGCTGCCTGAACCCTATCCCGGCCAACTATACCATCTTTGTCCACCTGGTCCGGGCCGATGGCGGACCGGGCATCTTCGGCCAGGAAGACAGCCCGCCCCTGCGCGGCACGTACCCCACCAGCCGGTGGCAGCCCGGCCAGGCCCTGGCCGATGACTTTGAGATTACCGTTCGCGCGGACGCCCCGGCCGGCGCGTACACCCTGGCCGTGGGCTTCTACGACCCGGCCACCGGCGCGCGGCTACCGGCCGCTGACTCCGCCGGCCAATCATTAGGCGATCATGTGCATCTGGGGATTATCGAGGTGCAGCCTCAGTGAGCGTGGAGCGTAAAGCGTGAAGCGATCAGCCTGCATCCTGCATCCTGCATCCTGCATCCTGCATCCTGCATCCTGCATCCTTGAACTGACTATCATTCTGGTCTTGCTCGCCGCGGCCGCCTTCTTCCGCCTCTACCCGGCCACCGCGCCGCCGGGCCTGTACTACGATGAGGCGTACAACGGCGTGGACGCGCTGGAAGTCTTGCGGACCGGCCAATGGCCCATCTACTTCCCCCACAACAGCGGCCGCGAGCCGTTGTTCCTGTGGCTCGTCACCCTGAGCGTGGCGACGCTGGGCCGGACTGTGCTGGCGCTCCGGCTCCCGGCCGTGCTCGTGGGCCTGGCGACGGTGCCGGCCACCTACCTGCTGGTCCGAGCGATGTTCGCCGGCCAAGACCGCACGCGCAGCGTCGCCCTGGCAACCCTGGCGACCGCCTGGCTGGCCGTCTCTCATTGGCACGTTCACTTCAGCCGTATGGGGTTCCGGGCCATCTCGCTGCCCCTGATGGAAGCCATCGCCTTTGGTCTGCTCTGGTGGGCGCTACACACATCGGCAGAGAAAATCCGCGTTCATCCGCGTCTATCCGCGTCCTATTTTGCCCTGGCCGGGGCCGCCCTGGGCCTCTGCCTCTACACCTACACCGCTGGCCGCTTCACGCCCCTGGTCCCCGTCGCCTTTTTCATCCTGTGGATCATCTCTCGTCTGCCCCGCCGCTCCTCGCAGCACGCCACACGCAACACGATACGCAACACGTTTCACGTTTCACCTTTCACGTTTTACGTCCTATCCGCCGCTCTCATCGCCCTGCCCCTGGCCGCCTATGCCGTCCAGAACCCCATCGTCTTCGCCGGTCGTAGCGGCGACGTGGCCCTCTGGTCGGCGCCAGACCCGGCTCGCGCCCTGCTGGACAACGTCGTCGCCACCGTGGGCATGTTCGGACTGCACGGCGACGTCACCTGGCGACATAACCTGGCTGGCAAACCGGTCTTTGACCCGCTGACCGCGCTCCTGTTCTACGCCGGCGTGCTGGTAGCCCTCTGGCGCTGGCGTCGCCCGCCTTACACGTTTCTGCTGGCCTGGCTGGGCGTCATGCTCCTGCCCGGTCTCATCTCCCAGGACGCCCCCCACTTTTTGCGAACCATCGGCATCATGCCGGCCATCTTCATCTTCCCGGCCCTTATCATCGTTACGATCTATGATGCGGGCTGCAGGGGGCAGGAGGCAGGAGACAGGGGGCAGGGGGCAGGGGGCAGGAGGCAGGAGGCAGGAGGCAGGTCCCGTATCTCGTCTATCATGCATCATGCATCATGCATCATGCATCATGCATCATACATCATCGTCCCGGCATTGGTAACTATCGCCCTGGTTGGGAATGCGGCCCTGACTTACCGTGATTACCTGGATACCTGGGCGCAGAGCGAGGAGACGTTCTACGCCTACCACGGCGACGCGGCCGCCTGCGCCGGGCGGATGAACGATTTGAGCGGGCCGGGGACAGTGTTCCTGCTCCCGGTGAGCTATCTCTGGCCGCCGGACTATAGCCACAAGACCATTGACTTTCTCTACCAGGGCCGCGCACCGTACTACTTCCCCCATGTGGACGAAGGGCGCACGCCGGCCGACCTGACCGCGCTATGCCGGGGGTTCGAGCGCGTCTACGTCGTCACCTGGACCCAGGGCGACCATGTGGACGCGGACCCGAAGCGGCTGGTGGACTTTCTGCTGCGAAAAGCGGGGTCGCGCGTGGGGGAGACGCCGGGCCACGGCTATCTCATCGAGGAGTACCGGGTGCCGCCGGACGCCCGGTTCGCGCTGCCGACGCCGGCACCGGCCGTGGGGAACTTTGCACTGCAACTGGCCCTGCGTGGAGCGGCCTATGGGCCGGCGACGATGCGCGCCGGCGGCAGCCTGTGGGTGCTGCTGGAGTGGGAGACGCTCTCGCCGCCGCCGGCCGACTACAAGGTCACGGTCTACCTGCACGATGGGGCCGGGCATGGGGCCGGCCAGGCCGACGCGCTCTTGCTGGATAACGAACACCGGCTCACACGGGCCTGGGCCGTGGGGAGCCGGGCGTTGAGCTATGGCATCGTTGAGGTGCCGCCAGACACGCCCCCCGGCGACTATCGCCTGGACGTGGGCATCTACGACCCGGCCACCATGCAGCGACTCTGGGTCAAAGATGGCGACATCGCTGTCACCGTGGGCACGGTGCAGGTGAGGTCTTTGCCGTAAATGACCTCGTTACCACCGGCAGGATGAACCCGCCGTGGGGGATCACATAGGTGAGTGCAGCCGGGCCGTGTTTGGTCCGGGCATAGGCCAGCGCCTCGTCCAACGTGGCGGCGTGGGTGAAGTGCATCCCCTCCACCGTCTCGCGCGGCAGGTCCGAGACCACCACCACCTCACACTGCTGCAAGATGCGCGCCGTGGCGATGGCCGTGTGCTCGCCCAGGCGGATGGTCTCCTCCGTAAATAGCCTACTGCTCGCGGCGGGTCTGTGACCCGCTGCCGGCGCGGGGTGGCACACCCCGCGCGAGCACGGGATGCGCGCCGTGGCGATGGCCGTGTGCTCGCCCAGGCGGATGGTCTCCTCCGTAAATAGCCTACTGCTCGCGGCGGGTCTGTGACCCGCCGCCGGCGCGGGGTGGCACACCCCGCGCGAGCACGGGATGCGCGCCGTGGCGATGGCCGTGTGCTCGCCCAGGCGGATGGTCTCCTCCGTAAATAGCCTACTGCTCGCGGCGGGTCTGTGACCCGCCGCCGGCGCGGGGTGGCACACCCCGCGCGAGCACGGCCGCGCAGCAAATCCTACGGGGTGCGCCCTGGGCATGGATAACTCCTCTGGCGTGGCGGCCAATTCAGCCGGCGACGCAGCCCGGCGCAGCGTTTCCTCGAATTGCGCCGATCCCACCCCATCACGGCACTCGGCCACCAGGATCATCGTGCCGCCGGGGGCCGTCACGAGCGCGGCGTGGTTGGCCGCCTTCTGGGTCTGATAGAGGTTGATGTCTTTGGGATAGCCTCCGGCTGAGACCACGACCACGTCGGCCGGGGCGGGCACCGGCACGCGGTACAGGTTGTCGCAGGCGGCCACGGCCGCCGGGAAAGTCGCCTCCATCGCCCCGCCAAACACCCCCACGATCTCCCGCTCGTCGTTGACCACCAGTTCCAGGTCGAAATCCACCCCCACGATGCGCGCCGCCTCCATCATCTCCTGGTGGATCACGTTATCGGTCAGGTTGGTCAGGCGGGCATAGGGGTGGATGATGCGGGCATGGTTGGCCCGGATGGTCTCGCGGCCGGCCACGCCGGGCAGGATGCTCTTGCGGCTGCCGGAGTAGCCGGCAAAGTAGTGCGGCGTCACCATGCTCACGACGATGCGGAACCCGGCGTCCACGGCTCGCTCGTCAATCCACAGCTCGTTGCCGGTGCTCAGCTGGCCCAGGCAGACGTTGCCGGCGTCGGCGTCGTGCTGGAAGAAAGCATAGCCGGCCCGCGCGACAGGTCCGTAGCACTCTTCAAGCTCGACCGGCGTGAGGGCGCGGTGCGCGCCGGTGGCGGTGAGGAAAGCCAGATCGGAGGGGAGCAGGCCGGCGGAGGTCAGTTCGGCCACCAGGGCCGGCAGCACGTCATGGTACGGTACGGCCCGGGTCAGATCGCTCACCAGGATCAAGACCGGACCCCGACCCCGCACGGCCTCGGCCAGCGGCGGGCCGGCCAGGGGCGCGCGCAACGCCTGGCGTACCGCGCCGGGCACGTCCGGCAGCCCGGGCCGATAAGGGAGTTGCAGTACCTGAGTCTGGCCCGCCTCGGCGCGAAACAACCACCTTATTGTCTCATCACCATAAGGCAACGCCAGTTCGCCACACTCATCCATCAGGGGCGGGGATCGCCGGCCGGGGTCGGGAGGCGGCGGGCTGCTTCCGCGTCCACGCGCTTGGTGGTCCAGGCCATGTCCCAGACCACGTGGCGATCTTTTTTGATGTAATAATCATATGAGCCCATCAGCCGGGAATAGAACTCGATGAGGGCCAGCAGGGCCAGGCCGCCCAACAGCCGGATCGCGCCCCAGACCACGCCCAGGGTGATGCGCAAGACGCGCCAGGTGTCCAGACTGGAGACCCGATACTGGTATTTGTGCTTAAGGTACAGGTGGCCGGCATGATTGCGGCGGCGTTGGCGGATGAAATCCCGAATCGTCTCCGGCCCCATGTTATAGACGACGGCCTCCGGGGCGTAACGCACCTGCAAGCCCCTCTGGATCACCAACGCTTCCACAAAAGCCTCATCCATCGCCACGTCCGGCGGGATGCGGTCAAAGACCTTGCGGAAGGCGATCATCTCCCCCAGGCGCGGGATCTCCAGGCACAGCTCGTGCTCCAATTGGAGGCGCAGGTGGCTCATATAGCCCACGATGTGGTCTGGGGTGTTCACCGGCACTTTCTGCGCGCCGGTCATCCCCACCTGCGGGTCGGCGAACATGGAGACCAGGGCCTCCACGCTGTTGTAGCGGGGCAGGGTATCGCCGCTTTCCAGGACGCAGATGTCTTCCTGGGCCTGCTGCAGGAACAGGTTGATGGCGCTGGTCTTACCCTCGCGCTGCTCCTGGACCAAGAGCCGGATGCGCGGGTCTTTTTTTACGTACTCCTGGACGATGGGTACTGTATTGTCGGTGCACCCGGAGGCCACCACGATGATCTCGGTGATCTCCACGTGGTGCAGGTGTTGGTCGAGCATGGCATCCAGGAGCTGCCCGATATTGGCCTCTTCGTTATGGGCGGTGATGCCTACGCTACAGCGGATCTTGTCGTGTTCCATGCCAGCTCCTGAGGGGATGACTTTGAACAACGGTTCGCACACCACAAGGAGTAGAGACTCTAGCCGGTCGTGACAAGATATGGCCCGCCTGAAGGCTCAAGTTCCAAAACAAAACAAGGCGGGGTATTCCCGCCTTGAGCGCCTCTGCCACCAGACGAAGCCCTGGGCTAACCGGCTGTGCCCCGGCGCAGCGACCGTTCCGGGTGCTGGTGCTCACCGGCTGGTATTCAGCCGGCCAGGGCATCCCGGGCCACGCCGACCAGCTCGGCAAAGGCGGTCGGGTCTTGCACTGCCATATCTGCCAGCACTTTGCGGTCCAGGTCCACTCCGGCGCGTTTCAGGCCGGCCATGAACTGGTTGTAGGGCAGCCCTTTCTGGCGACTGGCAGCGTTGATCCGGGTGATCCACAGGCGTCGAAAGTCGCGCTTGCGATCATGCCGGTCGCGGTCAGCATAATACAGGGCCTTGAGCATAGCCTCATGTGCTCTGCGGTAGACCCGATGACGATTGCCCCACTGGCCTTGGGCGAATTTCAATACTTTTTTATGGCGTGCTCGCGTTGTCACGCCCCGTTTCACTCGTGCCACGGCGAATCTCCCTCGTTGTGGTCAGACCCTATCGTTTGGTGCCATAAGGGATCAGGCGCCGGATCCTTTTGCGGCTGGCCGGGCTGACCTCCAATGTGCTATCATACAGATGCTTCACGCGTTGGGACTTTTTCCGACGCAGATGGCTCTTGCCGATCTTGGTGCGCATGATCCGGCCAGAGCCGGTGATCTTGAGCCGCTTGGCTGCGCCTTTGTACGTTTTCATCTTGGGCATGGTTGTTCTCTCTCTACATGGTTCCTGATACATTGGACTTTCGCACACCACAAGGAGTAGAGGCTTTAGCCGCAATACCTTTCAAATAACACTCCGGAATCGAGCCTTCAGGCGGAAAATCCGGCTGAAGCCTCTACTCCGGCACCTTATTTGAAAAGTATTGGCTTTAGCCAGTCGTGCCCACAAGACCTGAAGGCTCGACTCCAGAAAAGTCCGGTAGATCAGGAGTCCAGGGGTTTCAGGATCGCGCTGATGGCAGCCAATCCGTCCGCCATTGCTGGCGGATGTTCGATCTCCGCCACATCTTTCAACAGGCCGATAAGTTGCTCCAGGATACGCTGCCCGAGTTCGGGGTGGCTGCGCTCCCGGCCACGGAAACGGACGGTGATCTTGACCTTATCGCCGTCCAGCAAGAACTCGCGTGCACGCCGGGCTTTGGTTTCCAGATCGTGGTCGTCCGTCTTGGGGCGCAGCCGGATCTCCTTGAGCATGGAGGTTTTTTGAGCCTTGCGGGCCTCGCGCTCCCGTTTGGCCTGTTCATAGCAGTATTTACCGTAATCCAGAAGCCGACAAACCGGCGGGGTGGCGTGCGGAGCCACCTCCACCAGGTCCAGGTCCCGTTCTTCGGCGATATTTAGAGCTTCCTGGATGGTAAAGATACCCAGTTGTTTGCCGTCCTCGTCAATGACACGAACCTGTCGGGCGCGAATGGCCCGGTTGACGCGGAGATCCTTGCTAATCTTCTCACCTCGCAACAGATGATATGGTTACCCTCCCGCAGGTTGGAGGGAAAACAGAGGTCGGCGACCCCTGGCGACTTTCCCTCCAGGTTAACCTGCGGGAGGGTACAGGACCGGCAGTTCACCAGGTACTAACTATATCATACTTGGTGTTAGAAGTCAAACGCCGTGGCTTGCCTGCTGACCAGGCGCGGGGGAAAGGCCATCGTTCCGTGCTGCGTGGCCTTTCCCCACGGTCGGGCCACTAGCGGATCTCGACAGTAGCGCCGGTACCCTCGAACGCCCGCTTGACGGCCTCGGCCTCGGCCTTGGGGATACCCTCCTTCACGGCCACGGGAGCACTCTCCACCAGGTCTTTGGCCTCGCGCAAGCCCAGGGTGGTTACCTCGCGCACGGCCTTGATGACCTGGATCTTGTTGGGGCCGACGTCAGTCAGGTACACATCGAACTCGGTCTTTTCTTCAGCCTGGGGCGGGGCTTCGGCCGCCGCGGCCGCAACGGGTGCGGCCATGGCCGCCATCGGCACGGCCGCGCTGACCCCGAATCGCTCTTCCAGGGCCTTGACCAGCTCGGCCAGTTCCAGAACCGTCATCTTTTCGATGGCTTCAATGATCTCTGCTTTGGTCACGGTAATTCCTCCTATGGTGATATTCCAGTTTGTTCTTCCAACTGTTTCTTGCGGGCTTCCAAGACGTTCACCAGGCCGCGCAGCGGGCCGGCCAGGACATTGACCAGGCCAGTGAGGGGGGCCTGCAGGCCACCCAACACCTGGGACAGGAGCACCCCTCGCGGCGGCAGGCTGGCGATACTCATCATCTCGGTGGGGGAGAGCACGCGGCCCTCAAAGATGCCCCCCTTGATAGTGAACAGGGGCACGGTGCGGGCGAACTCGATGAGCCGCTTGAGTGGTTCCACCACATCACCCTGGCAAAAGGCTACGGCAGTGGGGCCGGTGAGCAGTTGATCGCTCACCGGTGGATAGGCCGATTGCGCCAGGGCCAGCTTGAATAGCGTGTTCTTGACCACGTGATAATCGGCCCCCGCTTCCTGGAGTTGGCGGCGCAGGCTGGTGATCTCGCCAGTGTCCAGGCCTTCGCCCAGGCTCGCGCTTTGATAGCTGGTCAGCACTACCGCCTGGCTACGGCTCAATCGTTCGGCCAGAACAGCCACCTTTTGCTGTTTCTCTACTGTGGGCAATTTTCACCTCCCTGAAGATCGATCAAAAACCCCTTGCGCCGACAGACGCAAGGGGTATCCCGGTTCCAACGGAACCCTTCCCTTCCCTTGCCTCGGCGGGCCGCAATTAAGTGACCGATGGTCACACCCGCTGTCTACGGCTTGTCTAAAAAACCCGTACTTCTTTTAGGCTGGCGCTTGTAGTTCCAGGGTTGGCGTCAGGTCCAGCCGAATCCCCGGCCCCATCGTCGAAGTCAACGTCAACGATTTGACCAGTTGGCCCTTGACGCCGGTGGGCTTGGCGGCCAGGACCGTTTCCACCAATGTGCTCAGGTTTTCCAACAATTGCTGATCGGTGAAGCTGAGCTTACCGATGGGCACGTGCAGGTTGCTGGTGCGGTCCACCCGGAACTCGACCCGGCCCATGCGCGCCTCTCTGATGGCCCGGGGCAGGTCTTCGGCCTTGACGATGGTGCCGGATTTGGGGTTAGGCATCAAACCTCGCCGCCCCAGGACCTTGCCCAACCGGCCCACCTTCCCCATCATGTCGGGGGTGGCAATGGACACATCCCAGTCCACCCAGCCATCCTCGATCTGCTTGATCATCTCGTCGTCGGCGATATAGTCCGCCCCGGCTTCCTGGGCTATCTTGGCCGCCTCACCCTGGGCAAAGACCAATACCCGCACGCGTTTGCCCGTGCCATGGGGGAGCAAGGCCACGCCGCGCACTTGTTGATCGGCGTGCCGGGGGTCCACATTCAATCGCCAGTGCGTCTCCACTGTCTCATCGAACCGGGCAAAGGCTGCCTGGCGCAGCAATTTGATCGCTTCTTCCGGCTCATACTGACGGGTGCGGTCAATCTTCTCCGCCGCCGCCTGATACTTTTTCCCTCGTTTTGGCATCTGTTCCTCCTTGTGGTATCAACGGGATCGTTCCCTCCCACTTGCTCAGGTGACGCAATCCGCAATCTGCAATCCGCAATTTGCAATTTGCAATCCGCAATTTGCAATTTGCAATCCGCAATTTGCAACCTGCAATCGGCAATCCGCTACACTATCTCGATGCCCATGTTACGGGCAGTGCCGGCGATGATCCGTTCGGCTGTGTCCAGGTCCTGGGTATTGAGGTCCGGCAATTTCGTCTGCGCGATCTGACGCAACTGGGCGCGTGTGATCGTGCCGACTTTGTCCCGATTGGGTTGGGCGGACCCTTTCTCGATGCCGGCCGCCTTGCGCAGCAGGTCCGCCGCCGGTGGGGTCTTGGTCACAAAGCTAAACGTGCGGTCCTCGTAGACGGTGATCTCCACCGGCACGATATTCCCCATCTGCTTGCGGGTCCGTTCGTTGTATTCTTTGACGAACGCCATGATGTTTACGCCGTGCTGGCCCAGGGCCGGCCCCACTGGCGGGGCCGGGGTGGCCTTGCCGGCCTCGATCTGTAACTTGAATTTCGCTTTCACACGCTTGGCCATCGTTCCTCCATCATGACCTACACTTTTTCTATCTGCAAGAAATCCAATTCGATGGGGGTTTCCCGCCCAAAGAAAGATACCAGAACCCTGACTTTGCCCTTTTCGGGATAGAGTTCATCTACCGTGCCGGTAAAATCCGCAAACGGCCCTTCCACGATCTTGACAGTCTGGCCGGGCGCAAAACTCACCTTGATCTTGGGCGCCTCCTCTGTCATGCGGCTGAGGATCGCCTGGACCTCCTGGGGTTCCAGAGGGATGGGTTTGGTGCCCGAGCCGACAAAGCCGGTTACCCCAGGCGTGTTGCGTACCACATACCATGAATCATCGGTCAGGGTCATGTTGACCAACACATAGCCGGGGAAGATCTTGCGTTGCAGGGTGACGCGCTTGCCCCCGCGCATCTCCACCTCTTCCTCGACGGGCACGATGATCTCAAAGATACGATCCTGCATCCCCATCGTGGCAATACGGTGCTCCAGGTTCTTGCGCACCTTGTTCTCATAGCCCGAATAGGTATGGATCACGTACCAGCGAGGTTCGGGGGCGGCCTCTGCACTCAGACCCTCAGGCGGGCGAAGTGGTTCCCTGGTGGGGTCCAGGACCTCGCCGGCCAGCTCCGCACTGGATGGCCGGGGCCTCACTTGTTCTTCTGCCTGACCAGCCCCCTGTTCCGCCGGGGCTGGTCTTTCACCGCGTACCATAGTTCCTCCCGGCCAGGGTCAGCTCCCCATCAGCAACCCGACGCCCCGTTCAAATATGAGATCCAAAAGCCATAGGAACAGGCCCAGGGCCAGTGAAACCACAATGACCAGGATAGAAAGGTTAGTAGCCTCGCGGCGGCTCGGCCAGACGACCTTGCGCAGTTCGCCCTGCGTTTCACGCAGGAAGCGCACCACGGCATTATCACGCCACGTCATGCTTTTGCCCTCCGTGCCTTCGTGAAAGCAGCGATTGACCCATGGGGAGCCAATCGCTGCGCACACCAGACAAACCTGGCAGGCGGGACAGGATTCGAACCTGCGACCTGCTGTTTTGGAGACAGCTGCTCTGCCAATTGAGCTACCCGCCTGCGACCCGGCAGTTGGCTGATGGCGATACTACGCCTTGAGTCTGCCATCTGCCATTTGCTATTTGGTTTCTTTGTGCAGGGTATGCTTGCGGCAACGTCGGCAATACTTGGACAACTCTAGCCGTTGCCGGTCGTTTTTCCGGTTCTTGGTGGTGGTGTAATTGCGTTCCCGACACTCCGGGCATTCTAAAGTGATGATCACGCGATCGGCTTTTTTAGCCATACCTGTTTACCTGCCTTGTGTTTGGACTTGCAATTCTGG
>Ga0209162_1004034_pt1 | contig 11326 bp, 10 predicted proteins | sample YNPNPMetaG_FD_187121 | JGI IMG/M metagenome (GOLD analysis project Ga0209162, IMG submission 187121) | Anoxygenic and chlorotrophic microbial mat microbial communities from Yellowstone National Park, USA - YNP NP MetaG (SPAdes) (version 2) ...
CCAGACCATCTCACTCGATCTGTATAATACCACAGTATTTGCAAAATGTCAATAGGTAAGATAAGTACTTACCTGCATGTGGTCTAATCATGAAGCGACTTGGGGTAGTGATTGCTTGGCTTTCTATGACCCCCGACCTCCATCCCAGAGAGGCACTGCTATTGCCCTGCCTACCTGCCAGCCAAGTATATGGTGGCACATAGGTGGGTTTGGGAAGTACGGCTACGGAAGATAATCCGCCATGGATGTATGCTTTTGGTGATTGTCCAGGGTGCATTCTCTGTCTAGGGTAAGGGTGAGACAGGGCTGGGCAGTTACCGAGTAGCTCAAACAGAGAAGGAGGCCACTACAATGGCAAAAGTTGCACGAGAAATGGTCCAGAAGGCGGGCATTAACGTGGACGAGTTGATCGAACTGCTGGTTGCCAACGCTGCAGCCGAGCTGACGACCTACTATTACTACACCATCCTGCGGGCCAATCTGATCGGCCTGGAGGGGGAAGGGATCAAGGAGATCGCGGAGGCCGCGCGTATTGAGGATCGCAATCACTTTGAGGCCCTGGTGCCTCGCATCTACGAGCTGGGCGGCAAGTTGCCCGAGAGCATGGTGGACTTCCACAACATCTCGGCCTGCTCGCCAGCCCGCTTGCCTGAGAATCCCCGCGACATCAAAGCCATGCTGACCGTGTTAGTCGAGGCTGAGCGGTGCGCGGTGCGCGGCTATACCCACATCTGCAACATCACCGCCGGCAAGGATCATCGCACCTACGACCTGGCGCTCGCGATCCTCAACGAGGAGATTGAACACGAGTCGTGGTTCTCTGAGTTCCTGGGCGAGGGACCGTCTGGCCACTTCATGCGCCGCGGGGAAATGTCGCCCTTTGTCTCCAAGTTCTTCAAGTAACAGCGTTACGCAGTTGCACTACGCTGTACCCCCACCCCCTAGCCCCCGCCACCCGATTTGGGAGCGGAGGAAGCCCTTGAAAGGGGTATTCTGGGCGGCGAAGCCGCCCAGAATACCCCTAATCCGTCCTCAGGCGTGGAGGAGGCCTGTCATCAAATGGGCCTTCCCCTGGCCTGATAGCCTGTAGTTATGTCTCAAACCATGCGCGCCTTCACAGAGGCCGAGCTGAGCCACTACGATGGCAGGGATGGTCGGCCAGCCTACATCGCTTATGAGGGTAAGGTATACGACGTCAGCACGAGCTTCCAGTGGAGGGGAGGCCGCCATTGGGTTGTTCACAGGGCCGGCCGCGATCTCACTGCAGAGTTAGCCGCTGCGCCACATGATTCGGATCTGCTCGAGCGGGTGCCGCTGATCGGGTTCCTTATCCCCGCCGTAGGAGAGTCTGAAGCCGCGTAGCGCACATGCGACAGAAAAAGGGGGCGCACAGCCATGCACCCCCTCCACATGAACCTCGACTGCAGGATAAACATCACTGTCCTGAGCCAAGTAATAGCGAGATTGGCACACCTCAAGTTGTTACTTCCACCGCAGCAACCAGCATGGCAGCCTTCTCTTGTAGCCCTTCTAACAGTTGATCGAAGGCTTCAGCAAAGGCCTTGACCCCGGCATCTAACAGCTCCTGGGTCACCTTGTCCAGATCTATCCCAATCGTGGCAAGCTCTGCCAGTAGGGCTTCAGCTTCGACCAGACCCTGGGTGATCCTTTCCGCGACCCGGCCGTGATTGCGGAAGGCAGCCAGCGTCTGGGGTGGCATGGTATTGACGGTGTAAGGCCCGATCAGCTCATCTACGTAAAGGGTGTCCGGGTAGGCCGGGTTCTTGGTGCTGGTACTGGCCCACAGCGGCCTTTGTACCCGTGCGCCCTGGCTGGCCAACGCCTGCCAGCGCGGCCCGGCAAAGATCTTCTGGAAACGGGCGTAGGCCAGTTTGGTGTACGCGACCGCTGTCCGGCCGGCCAGCCTTGCTGCCTGGGGATGGCCGGCCAGCCGCGCGTCCACAGCCGTATCCAGCCGGCTGACAAAAAAGCTCGCTACCGAAGCCACCCGCTGCAGGTTGCCCCCATCCCTGGCCAGCCTTTCCAGGCCATCCAGATAAGCGTTGGCCGCCGCCTCGTACGCATCCAGGGAGAAGAGCAGGGTAACGTTGATATTGATCCCGGAACCGATCAGTTCCGCGATGGCGGGGATGCCCTCCGGCGTACCCGGCACCTTGATCATCACATTGGGCCGGCCCAGCGTATGGAACAGCCGCCTGGCCTCCGCAATGGTGCCGACGGTGTCGTACGCCAGATGCGGAGAGACCTCAAGGCTAACGTAACCGTCGAGCCCCTTGGTCTGCTCATAGACTGGCCGCAACAGGTCTGCAGCCATGGCGATATCTGCCATGGCCAGCGCCTCATAGATCTCCACTGCTGACTTGCCCTGGGCCGCCAGCTTGGCGATGTCCGCGTCGTAGCTGTTGCCCGACAAGATCGCCCTCTGGAAAATGGCAGGGTTGGAAGTCAGCCCTGATACTCCGTCCCGTACCAGCCGGGCCAGTTCGCCCGAGGTCAACGCCTCGCGACTGATGAAATCGATCCACACACTCTGGCCAAGCTCTCTCAGCGCGCTCAGGCGATCATCAGCCACTTTGTCCTCCATCGCTGTGCAATTTGTGTTCCGACTTGTCTGCTTGGAACCAGACTAACTCTGGCTCCCAACTGGCCGCTCTTCGTCGAGAGCGTTGATCTTGTCCACCCGGCGTCGGTAGCGTTCCCGCTCAATGAACTGTGCGCCAACAAAGGCACGTACCAGTTCCTGGGCCAAGGCCGGACCTATGACGCGGCCACCCAGGCAGAGCACGTTCATGGCATCGTGTTGAACCCCTTGGGCTGCCGAATAGGTGTCGTGGCAGAGGCAGGCCCGCACCCCGCGCAGCTTGTTGGCAACTATCGCTACCCCTACACCGCTGCCGCACAGCAGGATGCCCCGTTCTGCCTCCCCTGACTGCACTGCCCGTCCCACGGCGATGGCGAAGTCGGGGTAGTCGTCGGTAGGGTCATAGCTGTACGCTCCCTGGTCCAGCACCTGGTGCCCCAATTCGTCCAGGACCTGAACTACAGCTTCTTTCAGGGGATATCCCCCGTGATCGGTGCCAACAGCGATTTTCATGTTCCCCTCACGCTCAACGGTCATCCAGGCTATGCGGCTACAATCAGGTACGGTTCTTCAATCAGGCTCTTGACATACTGCAGGAACCTGGCTGCCGGCGCACCGTCTACCAGGCGATGGTCGAACACCAGGCTAAGGGTCATCATCTGGCGCAGCACTGGGGCTGAGGGGGACTCGGGCCGATAGACCCACTTCGGAGCGATGCGACCTACGCCCAAGATAGCCGCTTCGGGCAGGTTGATCACCGGTGTGAAGCCCTCAATGTCGTACATCCCCAGGTTGGTGATCGTGAAGGTGCCCCCGCTAAGGTCTTCGGGCAGCGACTTCCCCTTGCGAGCCCGTTCTACCAGCGCACGAAACTCGGCCCCAAATTCCCGCAGCGACTTGCGGTCGGCATCCCGGATGACAGGCACTATGAGGCCACGTTCGGTGTCAACTGCCATGCCCAGGTTGATGTGGGCCAGGAGCTCGATAGCGTCGGGAGTTAAGCGGGCATTCATATAGGGGAACTTGCGCAGGGCAATGGCTACGATCTTGCCCAACAGGTCGTTGTAGCCGGGCGCGAAGCCCCATTCCTCGCTCACCTTAGCCTTCAGCCGCTCGCGCATGGCCACCAGCTCGGTCGCGTCCACCTCCATCAGCAGCGTCACCCGGGCTGTGGTGTGCACGCTCGTCCCCATCCGTTCGGCAATAATAGCTCTCACGCCCTTTAGAGGGATGCGTTCGATGACCTCGGCTTCGGGCAGGGGGACTGGTATGGGCGGTGGCGCCGGCACCGCGGCCGGAGGTGGGGTGGGGGCAGGAGCCGACACCGCGGCCGGCGGTGGAGTGGGCACCACAGCAGGACCCTCGCGCAGCCGGATAGCTTGCTCCACATCCTCTCGGGTGATCTTTCCCCCTGGCCCTGTGCCAGTAACGGTACGTAAATCAATCCCCGCCTCGGCGGCGAGCTTCTGGGCCACAGGGGTTGCCTTGGGCATGCTGGCCAGGTAAGCCAGCACATCGCGCTCGGTAATACGTTGGCCGGCCCCACCGGTTGGCGTGATGCCGGCAGATGCCAGGTCCAGCCCTTGTTCACGGGCCAGCTTCCTGGCTCGCGGTGAAGCGAAGACCCTGCCCGGGGCCACGGCTTCGGCCTTTGCCTTGGGGATTTCGACCTCGGCCTGAGCCGGCACGGCGGCCGTGGCCGTCTCAGCAGCAACGCCCACAAAACGCTCGTCCTGTTTGCCGATGACCCCGACCACAGTCAGTACGGGTACCACATCTCCGGCCTTGTAGGGGCCGATATGCAGATAGCCCTTGGCTGGGGCTTCAACTGGGAAAACCGCCTTGTCGGTTTCTACCTCCAGGATCTCCTGGCCCTGTTCAACCTGTGCTCCATCTTCGACCAGCCATTGGATCAGGGTCACTTCCTCAACGGTCTGGCCGAGCTTGGGAATAAAGACTTCTTTGGCCATCAGCTCACCACCTTTCGGCAGGCCTCCACGATCCGTCGCACGTTGGGGATCGCGGCGTCTTCGAGCACCTCAGCGCGCGGCACCGGCACATTGAGGGCGGCGACCCGCACCATGGGTGCATCCAGCCAGTCAAAGGCCAGCTCATTTACCTGTGCCATCACCTCGTTGATGAAGCTCGTGTTCTCGTAAGCCTCGGTCACACCAACGAAACGCCCAGTCTTCTTCACCGAGTTGACAACCGTCTCAATATCCAACGGCTTGAGGGTGCGCAGGTCGATCACTTCCACGTCAATTCCTTCTTTGGCCAGGATCTCTGCGGCTTCCAGTGACCGCAGGACCATGCGGGAGTAAGTCACCAGGGTGACGTCCTTGCCAGGGCGTTTGATGTCTGCCACGCCCAGGGGGATAATGTATTCCTCTTCGGGCACAGGGCCTTTCTCCCTGTACAGCATCTTATGCTCGATAAACATGACGGGGTTATCGTCGCGTATGGCCGCCTTGAGCAGACCCTTGGCATCGTAAGGGGTGGACGGCATGACCACATAGATGCCCGGGAAGTGGGTCCACAACGACTCCAGGCTTTGTGAGTGGTGAGCAGCGATGGCCCGGCCCGCGCCGCCTTCGGTGCGGATCACCATGGGCACAATCGTCTTGCCGCCGAACATGTAGCGGTTCTTGGCACCCTGGTTGGCGATCTGGTCCATGGCCAGGGGGGTGAAGTCCACGTACATGATCTCGGCCACGGGCCGCATGCCGGCCATGGCAGCGCCAACGGCCGCACCGCCGATGGTGGCCTCGGAGATGGGGGTGTCAATCACCCGCCATTCGCCAAATTCCTGATACAGGCCGCGTGTAGCGCCGTAGGCACCCCCGTAAAGCCCTACATCTTCGCCGAAGATGAACACCCGCTCATCGCGCAGCATCTCCTCGCGCATCGCCTCCACCAGCGCCTGGGCATAGGAGATAACGCGCATGTTGGGGTCACTGCGCACCCGTTCGCGCAGAGCACGTTCGGCCTCGATGTCGGCCTGGGTGAATTTAGACGGCGCATAGACGTCGGTTTCCACTTCAGATGGATCGGGCTCCGGCGAGGCATTGCTGTAGGCCATGGCTGCTTCCAGTTTGGCCTGCACGGCTTTTTCCAGTTCCTCGTATTCGGCCTCGGTGAGATAATTGAGGGCCTCCATCTTGCGCTTTAGAAGCAAGATGGGATCGCGCGCTTTCCAGGCAGCTTCTTCCTCGCGCGTCCGATAGGCGCGCGGGTCGGAGTGGGAGTGGCCAAACCAGCGATAGGTCTTGGCCTCAATCAGGGTAGGCCCTTCGCCGCGGCGAGCCCGTTCTACTGCCTTGGCGACCTCGGCCCGCACAGCCAGCACGTCCATACCATCTACAACCACCCCTGGGATGCCATAGGCACACGCCCGGTCTGCGATGTTGGGCAGTTTGCTGGCCTTGGCCCAGGGCACCGACATGGCGTACATGTTGTTCTCGGCCACGAACACGACCGGCAGATTCCACAGGCTGGCCATGTTCAATGCCTCGTGGAAGTTGCCGGTATTCGAGGCTCCATCGCCAAAGAAGCACAACACTACCCGGTCGGTGCCTTGCAGCTTCTGCGCCAGCGCGGCACCCACTGCTACAGGGATATTGCCGCCGACGATGCCGGTGGCGCCCAGGTTGCCGTGGACGACGTCGGCGATATGCATCGAGCCCCCTTTGCCCTTGCAGTAGCCGCCCGACTTCCCCAGCACCTCGGCCATCATTTTATTGTAATGCATTTGCTTCTCTTCAGGCGTTTTGGCGGCCTTGTCGCCATGGGCATGGGCATGCCCGTGGCCCCGGTGGGTGCTGGTGATCAGGTCGTCATCTCGCAAGGCCGCGATGGCCCCCACTGCCACAGCCTCCTGGCCCGCATAGAGGTGTGAAGCGCCCTTCAGCACCGCGCGATGCAAGAGTTCTGAGATGTTGTTCTCAAAAGCTCGGATCTCCATCATCTGGCGCAGGTAGGTGAGCAACTCCTCTCTGGTCAGTGCCTGCTCCTCGATCAGGGCTGAGAGTTGGACGGAGTCCAACGTTTCTGTAGTATGCATGGTTGGCTATCCTCCGTATAAAGATAGGACTACACCAGGATTACTTGCACCCCTCTGGCACGCACTTCTGCCACCAGGTCGGCCGGTGCATGCCGGTCGGTGATCACAGCGTGGAGGTCGCTGAGGCTGGCAAAGGAGGCCAGGCCCGCCCGCCCCCACTTGGTGGCATCCAACACAGCAATCACCTGCCGGCACATAGCCACCAGAGGCCGTTTGATCTCCGCCTCATCCGCGCTGACGTCGGTCAGGCCCTCGGCCAGGCTGATGCCATGGGCGCCGAAGAAGCCCTTCTGCACGTTGAACTGGCGCAAGAGCCCCAACCCGTCGGTGCCCACCAGAGAGGCGGTCTCGCGGCGCAGCGTGCCGCCCGGCATGACCACCGTCACGCCCGGAGCATCCAGCATCTCCTGGGCCACCGCCAGGCTGTTGGTAATCACCGTCAGATAGCGATGCTCTTTCAGGCGCTGGGCAATGGCCAAAGCGGTGCTGCTGCTGTCCAGGATGATAGCGTCGCCGTCGGCGATCATTTGAGCGGCCGCAGCCCCAATATGCCGCTTTTCCTGGATTTGCTGTTGCCGGCGCAGGGCCAGAGAGAGGACTTGCAGTCCTGCGGTGTTGGCAGAGACTGCGCCACCATGGGTGCGCAGCACCAGGTTGCGGTCGGCAAGGGCCTGCAGGTCGGCACGAATGGTTACTTCGGAAACCCCAAACTGCTGGCTGAGCTCTGCCACCGTGGCGCGGCCCATCTGGTTTATGCGAGCCAGGATCTGGTGGCGACGCTCTTCCAGATACAGGTCCCGGACTGCACCACGCGAGGTGATATTCTTCTCGTGCGTGCTGGGAGGCAGTTCTGACATAGTGGCTTTTGAATCTCTATGGGTGCTTACAATTGCTTTCATATTATCACCTAACGAAAGTTTTGTCAAAAGAGAGATTTGACAAGGGTAACGGCTTCACGTTAGAATACGCCAGCCAGCCGTGCAGCAATCCATTCCTGAGAGCCTGACCATGAACCATGACGTCCTCGCTGAACTTGTCGCTCTATCGAATCGCCTGGGGCGGCCCGAACTCGACTATGTCATCCTGGGTGAAGGGAATACTTCGGCGCGTGCCGACGCGGACACCTTCTACGTCAAGTCCAGCGGCACGGAGTTGCGCACCATAACAGCCGAAGGATTTGTGAGGGTCGCCTTTGATCGTGTTCTCAGCCTCCTCGATGATGAGCATCTCAGCGACCAGGAGGTGAGAGTGAGACTGGCGGCCGCAAAGGTGGACCCGCAGGCCCCTGGCCATCCCTCAGTGGAAACGTTGCTGCACGCCCTCTGTCTCAAGCTGCCAGAGGTGAACTTTGTCGGCCACACGCACCCTACCGCGGTCAACGCGCTGACCTGCTCCGTCGGCTTCGAACGGGCCTTTGCCGGCCGGCTCTTCCCGGATGAAATCGTCCTGTGTGGGCCGGCACCGGTGCTCGTGCCGTATACGGACCCTGGTGTGCCACTGGCCCGGGAGGTCTATGCTCGCATGTTACGGTATATGGACGAGTACGGCGAGCAGCCTAAGATTATCCTGATCCAGAACCATGGCCTTATCGCGTTAGGGAAAACTGCCCAGCAGGTCGAAAGCATCACTGCTATGGCAGTCAAAGCGGCCCGCATTTTGCTTGGCACCTATGGGGCAGGGGGCCCCCATTTCTTGTCGCAGAGGGACGTGGAACGCATTCATACCCGACCGGATGAGGTTTACCGCCGCCAGCAGCTCAAACTTGGGTGAATCAGGAGGCAAGAAGTGGTTGACAAGTTGGAGGAGTATCGCAAGGGAACCAGGCCGATCAAGGGGCCCAATGTCCTTTGGCCCCTCTATGGTGCCGGTTTCGACAACCTGGGCCGTGATGGAAAGCCCATCGAGGTGCCGATCCCACAATTCGGCCCAGATGAATTGCTGGTCAGACATGATGCATGTGGGCTGTGTTTTTCGGATATCAAGGTGATCAACCTTGGGCAGAATCACCCACGCATCTTTCGGGACATCCGCAAGGAACCGGTGGTGTTGGGGCATGAGGTGGCGCTGACCGTGGTAGGGGTGGGGGAGAATCTGCGTGATCAGTATAAGGTTGGCGACCGCTTCATCGTACAGGCAGACATCTATGTCAACGGTGTAAATTACGCCTACGGATACATGATCCAGGGCGGCCTGTCCAAGTACGCGGTAATTGACCAGCGCATCCTGAACGGCGACGATGGCAATTATCTGATCCCGGTGAAGCCTGAGACCGGATATGCTGAGAGCGCCCTGACTGAACCGTGGGCATGTGTGACGGCAGCCTATCAGCTGAAATACCGCACCGGGTTGAAGCCGGGAGGGATGGCCTGGGTGGTAGGCCGACCGCCGCACGGGGAGGGCGTGGCCTATACGATCTCTACTGGCTTTGAGGCTGGTGCTCATCCCGGCCGGCTGTTGATGACAGCCGTACCAGAGCCGTTTGCCAGCTGGCTGCGCCGGCGGGCAGCCGAACTGGGCGTGGAGGTACAGGCGGTTGAAGACCTGGCGCGAGTACCAGACGAGACTGTAGACGACATTGTGTTGCTCGAGCCAGATGCGGATCTGATCGAGGCGGTCAGCCCCAAGCTGGCAGCACACGGCGTGTGTGCACTGCTCACTACGAGGCCCCTGGAGCGCAAGGTCAAAGTAGATGTGGGCCGCATCCATTACAATCGCTGGGTTTACGTGGGCACCACGGGTTCCGACGTCGCGGCGGCCTATCGCGACGTGCCAGTGCGCTCCACCCTGCGGCCGGGTGGGCGTAGCTGGTTTGTGGGTGCCGGCGGCCCAATGGGTCGCATGCACGTACAGCGCGCTATCCAGGTGGCTGGCAACCCGGCCATTATCGTCTGCACCGACGTCAGCGACTTGCGGCTCAACGATCTGCGCGACACGTTTGCCGGAGAGGCCGCGGCAAAAGGGATCGAGTTCATCTGCCTGAACCCCGCGCGCCAGGATGCATATCAGGAGGGGATGGCGCCCTTCAGAGAGACGGGTTTTGACGATATCGTTGTGTTGGCACCGGTCCCTGCCGTTATCTCCGATGCCGCGACATGGCTGGCTCCCAAGGGAGTGATGAACATCTTTGCTGGGGTAGCGCGGGGCACCACAGCTCAGCTTGACCTGGGCGATGCCTGCTTCCGGCAGACCCGCGTGATCGGCCATTCGGCTTCCAGCATTGACGACCTGCGCTTCATGCTGTCGCAGGCCGAAGCGGGCACACTGTCCCCCAACCGCTCGGTGGCAGCTATCGGTTCGCTCAGCGCGGCTCGCGATGGCCTGCGCGCAGTACAGGAGACGACCTTCCCCGGGAAGATCGTGATCTACCCCCACATCAGGGAGTTTCCCCTCACGGCTTTGCCCGACCTGAAGGAGAAGCTGCCAACCGTCTACGCCCTGCTGAAAAATGGCCGTGAGTGGACGGTTGAGGCAGAGAATGAGTTCTTGCGACTGATGTTGGAGGACTGAGCAAGATGGCAAGGATACTTGAGGATCGGGTGGCGCTGGTCACTGGTGGCGGGCAGGGCCTGGGCCAGGCCATTTGCCTGCGCCTGGCGCGCGAAGGGGCTCATGTCGTAGTGGCCGATATCAACGAGGAGACGGCGCAGGCTACTGCGGCTGAGATCATGGCTACTACAGACCGTCGGGCCATCAGCGTCAAGATGGACGTGACCGATGAGGCGCAGGTGATTGCCGGGTTCCAGAAGGCCATGGAGGAATTCGGCCGGCTGGATATCGTGGTCTCCAACGCCGGCATCCTGATCGCCGAAGAGATCACCGAGTTTCCTGCCGAGAAGTGGCGCGCTGTAATGAACGTTAACCTCTTCGGCTACTTCCTGGTGGCGCGAGAGGCAGCCCGCATCATGAAAGCGCAGCGCAGTGGGGTAATCATCCAGATCAACTCTAAGTCTGGCAAGAAGGGGAGCTATAAGAACTCCGCTTATTCTGCCAGCAAGTTCGGCGGCATCGGGCTGACCCAGAGCATCGCGCTCGACCTGGCCGAGTACGGGGTGCGGGTCAACGCCGTCTGCCCTGGCAACCTGCTCGACTCCCCTCTCTGGGTGAACTCGCTTTACAAGCAGTATGCCAGGAAATGGGGGATTTCTGAAGCCGAAGTGCGGCAGAGGTATATTGACCAGGTGCCGATGAAGCGGGGCTGCACGTACGAGGATGTGTGCAATGTTGTGGTATTCCTGGCCTCTGACCAGGCCAGCTACATGACGGGGCAGGCCATCAACGTAACAGGAGGCCAGGAGATGCGGTGACAAGATAACGGATAGTCGCCGCGGTCATTCAGCTCTTCTACTTCTTCAATTGCCAGATTGTACAACCTATTGACCACAAGTCGAGGCCCTGCTTATTCTCCCCTCAAGCGCGGGTCCAGTGCATCGCGCAGTCCATCCCCCAGGAAGTTGAAGCCCAGGACGGCAGTCAGCACCGCCAGGCCCGGGAAAGCGGTCAGCCACCACTGGTAGAACTTGAACCGGCCCATGGAGATCATCGCGCCCCACTCAGGGGTGGGCGGCACAGCCCCCAGGCCGATGAAGCTTAGTGCGGCGATGGTCAGGATGGCGCTGCCTGTGTCCAGCGAGGCCTTGATGACGATCGGTGCACTGGTGTTGGGG
>Ga0209162_1004038_pt1 | contig 11318 bp, 6 predicted proteins | sample YNPNPMetaG_FD_187121 | JGI IMG/M metagenome (GOLD analysis project Ga0209162, IMG submission 187121) | Anoxygenic and chlorotrophic microbial mat microbial communities from Yellowstone National Park, USA - YNP NP MetaG (SPAdes) (version 2) ...
TGAGGATCCGAATCAGCCCCACAGGGGTGCACTCCAGGGAATCGGCTGTTTCGACGGCATGTACGAGGACTGGGTAATTGAGAACAATGTGATCATTGTGGACCATTACCACGGGATAACGCTCGGTGGAGCCGTGCGATGCCGTATTATCAATAACACGGTGCTAGACCCTAACCCTGGGCGTCCCGGGCCTGCCGCGATAAGAGTCGATAATCACAAAAATGGCACGCCTTCGCGAGATTGCATTGTCCGCAATAATTTGAGTTCGGCATTGCATGTCCGCGGTGACAATATGAAAGTTGATCACAATCTGACGATCGATCAACCGGAAAGGTTCTTTGTCGATGCCAGTCATTATGATCTGCGTTTGCGAGACGATTCGCCTGCCATCGACGCAGGAATCACAGAACTTGCGCCCGAAAGCGACATTCAGGGAACACGACGACCCCAGGGAGATGGTGTGGATGTCGGTGCCTATGAGCGTTCCAGTATAACCAAATGAGTTGCCAGCTCCGTAATCGCTGGTAAGTGATATGAAGCAAAGTGAAGGTCGAAAGCCGTTTGATGGTGTTTTCGCTGGAAAAGGGGTGAAGAGTCTTGGACATTGCTAATCCGAAGATCTGTTTGTGACGTACCCCTGTCAGGAGACCTAAAGATGAATAAATCGCGACGACAGTTTCTAGCGGACAGTTCAATTGTTCTAGGCGGCGTTGCCCTTTCTGGGCTGGCGAATCGGTCGGTGCATGCGGGGAGTGAATCGCCGGTAAAGCTCGGAGTCATCGGTGTTGGCTGGTATGGGATGGTCGATGCTCGTGCGGCGCTCAAGGTCGGTGGAGTGGAAATCGCCGCGATCTGTGATGTGGATTCAGAGCATCTGGAGAAGTCTGCAACCGAGTTGGAACAACTTCAGGGGAAACGTCCGCAGACGTTCAAGCTTTATGAGGACATGCTCGGACAAGCCGGTCTGGATGCGGTCATCATTGCCAGCCCTCCCCATTGGCATGCGCTGCATTTACTTGCGTGTCTCAAGCACAATCTTGACGTCTATTGTGAGAAACCGCTTGCTTACGATATCAGAGAGGGGCAGGCTATGGTGGCAGCCGTACGAAAGAGCGGACGCATCGTGCAGGTCGGCTTTCAACGGCGACAACACGCAAGTTTTCGTGAAGTGCGAGACTTTATCGGAAGTGGCGAGGCAGGCGAGATCGTCCAGGTCGATGCGCAGATTCACTACCGGGCCGGCACAAAAGACCCGACGCCGAAAGAGCCGCCGCCTTCTCTCGATTGGAACCTATGGTGTGGTCCGGGACCTCTCATTCCGTACAGTGAACAGGTGGGCCATTTCAACTGGCGTCTGGAGAAGACATCAGGACACGGTCATCTTGTCGATTGGGGGATTCATCTAATCGACGCGACACGGATGATTCTGGACCTATCAACACCTTCTCAGATAACGGCTGCCGGCGGCATTTATCGACTCAAAGATGTTATTACCACACCCGATACGTTGACCACTCATTTCGAATTTGGTCGCTGCCCCGTTGTCTGGCGACATCGGTTGTGGGGGGCCGAGGAATATGCGCCCGAGGTCAATAACGGCATCTTTTTCTTCGGCACCAAGGCCACCGTGTTCGTCACCGATGGACGGTGGGTGGTTATCCCGGTTGGGAAGAATGCCGAGCGGAAAGAGTACACGCCAAAGACCGACGCCGGCCTGGAGCATATGCGGGATTTCCTGAACGCCATTCGCGAACGGAGGCAGCCCGCTTGCCCCATCGAGCAGGGATTCCGCTCCACAGCAACGGTCAAGTTAGCAATGATCGCTTATGAAACCAACAGTGTGATCCATTGGGATGAGTCGCAGGGTAACATCCTCGATAATCCACAGGCTCAATTCCTGTTAAAGCGAGAGTACCGTCAGCCGTGGCGTCATCCTGCGGACGACAGTATCTGATCGTGTGATTGCCAGCAGTCAGGTCATTGCGGACTGTTGATATTCGCGAACGATATGGATGCCGGGGGATAAACGGCCCAACCGGTGGCAGGGCGGGTTGATCTCGGCGCGCCGGCTGTATCGTCCCGGTTTGTATTTCATCTCTGCCGTGTCAAGCCATTTGCCGGAATAAGCGGGGTGACAGCTTCGAGTGCTCGGCGACGAAGATGTGTCAAGATACCTGGGCGGTGTTTGCGTTCCCGTGAAGACTCGAAAGAGACTTCACGGCGATTGTTCATGGTGGGTCACTCAGGGCACATTGTTGCATGAAGAGTGACAGGGTTTCCTCCATGATTTGTGACGTTCTGGTCAATAAGTGGCCCCTTAAATAGGGAGAATCTGGAAATCCAGGCCAAGTGCCGTTAGCATGAGAATGACAAAAAGAATTTGCCAAACGCAATGTTGAAATCATCCGTTCGACATGCGACGGCGTTGTCCGCTCTTGGATGCCCTGGACCATGTGTCGGCTTTGGTCTGAGCGGACATGGTCGGAGCTATGCTGTCTGAGTGGTTTTTGCTGGGTTCTGGTGAGGAAAAGGAGAAACAGGTGGCTGACGTTTTTATTACGGACGACTTTCTATTGGAAAACGAGACGGCGAAACGGCTCTTTCACGAGGTGGCTCGGGACCTTCCCATCGTCGATTATCATTCGCATTTGTCGCCGAGATTGATCGCCGAGGACTATGTGTTTCCCAATTTGACGGTCCTCTGGCTCCGCGGAGATCATTATAAGTGGCGTGCTATGCGGGCAAACGGGGTTCCCGAATACTTCTGCACGGGCAATGCCAGCGATTATGAAGTCTTCATGAAATGGGCGGAAACAGTCCCGAAACTGCTCCGCAATCCACTTTATCATTGGGCCCACATGGAGCTGAAAAGACCGTTTGGCATCAGTGACAGACTCCTTTCGCCTGAGACGGCGGCCGAAATCTGGCGCATCTGCAATGAAAAGCTCAGTCTTCCTGAGTTTTCCTGTCGGGGACTCTTGAAACAAATGAACGTGGCTCTGGTGTGCACCACGGATGAGCCAACGGATGATCTCAAATATCATGCCCAGTTGGCTTCAGATACAAGCTTTCCGATTCGTGTCCTGCCGACATTTCGTCCGGATCGGGCAATGACCCTGGTCAATCCGGAGAGTTTTCATTTGTGGATTGACCGGTTGAGCGAGGTTTCAGGTGTGGAGGTCAAGGATTTCTCAACGCTCATTGAGGCCCTGCGGAAACGGCACGATTATTTCCATGAGATGGGATGCCGGATCTCTGATCATGGTCTTGAACAGTTCTACGCAGAGGATGCAAAAGAGGCTGAACTGAATCAGATCCTTCGGGATGCCTATAACGGACGTACAGTCGGTGCAAACGAACGCGCGAAATTCAAATCGGCGGTTCTCTACGAATGCGCGCTCATGAATTACGAGAAAGGTTGGACCCAACAATTCCACGTCGGAGCGCTGAGGAACAACAACACGCGAATGTTCAGACAGGTTGGACCGGATACAGGTTTTGATGCCATCAACGATGCCAACATGGCCCGAAATATGGTGCGATTCTTTGATCGACTTGACCAACAAGGGAAATTGGCCAAGACGATCGTTTATGACATTAACCCGTCAGCGAATGAGGTTTTTGCAAGTATCCTGGCTTGCTTTCAAGACGGTTCTGAACCCGGAAAGATGCAATTTGGGGCTGCTTGGTGGTTTCTCGATCAAAGGGACGGTATCCTGCGACAACTGGAAACGGTTTCCAACTTCGGCCTCCTCAGCCGGTTTGTTGGGATGTTGACCGACAGTCGATCGTTCCTGTCGTTTGTTCGCCATGAGTATTTCCGCAGGATTTTGTGCAACTTGCTTGGCAGTGAGATGGAACGCGGGTTGTTGCCCAGGGATTTCGATCTCGTGGCGGGACTTGTGCGAGATGTTTGTTACAATAATGCCGTGCGATATTTCGGATTCAACCTTCCGCTCGTATGATTTCATGGCGGAGCGAGCGGCACCATGCAAATGGTGATTGTTCTCTATCAACGTTCCGACTGAGCCTAGCGACATGAGGAGGGACGAACCATGGGTCCTTCGGTGCGGGTTGCTCTGTCTGCTATATTGCTGGTTGGCCTTGCCGGGCAAGTGACCTTGGTCCGTGCCTACAACCCACCGGTGGATTCTGCCGCGGGAATCACCGTTCGGATTGAAGGGCCGAGCGAGGTTGATGGAAACATAGCATTTCCCGTCACATTGATCGTGGAGAACTCAAGGTCAGACTCGATCAAAGGATCGATCAGACTCGGCTTGATTGATGGGTTCTCGGTCGATCCTCCTGGCCCCTTTCCCATCGAAGTGGCTGGTAAGCAGACATTGCGAAAAGAAGTGCAAGTTCGTCCGGGCGATCGGGTGTTTAACGCACATTATCCAGTCCACGTGTGGGCCGTTTTTGACCTGAGCGGCGCTACCGTGGAATTACATCCGATACTGATTTTTCAAATGAAAAATCTTCCGCGAGAAAACTTGCCGCAATGGAGTTGGGGCCCCATCACCGTGCCACAACGCGGCCAATTGGCGCTGGAAGAAATTCCCATCCGGCGGGCAGTCATGCAGGTCTTTGGTCAGACGGCGGAGACCTTACCTACCGGCTGGAGGGGATCGCATTCAGAACACCGAGGCTCTCTGGATGTGGGAACTCGTGCCCTGGGTGGCGTCAGTCGAAAGGGATTGGTGATTCATCCGCCTTGGTTTGAAGGCAAAACCGGTACGGCTCTGGTGGAGTTTCCTTTGTGTCTCCCCAGGGTTCGACCGATCAAGTTACGATTCTCTCTCGGAATGCAACCCGAGGGACAGAGTGACGGTGTGACTTTTCGCGTACGGGTTGCCAAAGAGGATGCACCCCAAGGTGAGTTTGGGACCGTCGTATTCGAACGGCATACGGCAACCAAGGAATGGGAAGAACATGAAGTCGATTTATCCCAATTTGCGGGGCAGACCATTCGTCTGCAGTTCGAATCTCACCCCGGGCCAAAGAACAACACGGGTTGGGACTCGTCGTTCTGGGCAGAACCAACCCTCGTAGTTGCGGAAGAAGGAGCATCATCAGGCGAAACTCCGGAGTCGAAACGCACGGTTCAATTGGGAACGGTTCAATTGAATGGTCACCCGGTCCGGTATGAGGTCGTTCTGGGACCACGAGGATTGCTTGATGCCGACGTGCGGGTACGATTCAACGACAAAGAGGTTTCATTCCGAGGGTTTGAGATAACCGTGCTGGATTCTCGAATCGATCGGCCCCGTTCGGCTCTGGCACTGGTTAGAGTGGAAACGCAACTTGGTCCCAATCTCGGCGTTCAGGGACACGATCTGACGGTCCACCATTACTTTGATAGCTTCCTCGGTCCGTTTGACCTTGTGGGATCGCTGAAAGTTGCCGATGGTGTACTTGTCGCCAGTTTTGCAGTCGAGAATGCGCCCCAGCCGCAACCGTGGCGATGTGTGTACTTGCAGGATGTGGCCTTCGGTTCGTGGTCGAAAGGTGTCTTTCGAGTTTATGCGGGACCGGGAAACGTGATCGAAAAGCCTGAGTCCTATACATTGAGTTTCGACGGCCATCGCCTGTCCACGTCATTTGTGGGGCTGGAGTTTGCAGACGGAGTTGCTCTCGTTCAGGCCTGCGATGTCCCGCCGACATCTTTTGCCGTTGACCCAAGATCCAATCATAGCTCGCTTCATGTTTCGCACAATTGCCAAGTCATTCTTGTTCCTGGCTCGTCGGTATGGGAAAGCGTTAAGATTTGGCGAGAAATCAACCAACTGAAACCATCGTCGGGTGTCAGAACACTGGCTGGGCGATTTGTCTTCGACCTTTGGGGCGGCCATTATCGGAGCAGTGCAGATGCCCTGAAAAGGTCGTTCAAATACGGATTGGTTGACAGCCTCGTTATCTGGCACAACTGGCAGCGATGGGGTTATGACTATCGTTTACCGGAAATTTATCCCCCCAATCCCCAAATGGGGACCCTGGAAGATATGCAATATCTGGCGGAAACCTGCCGTCAGGCCGGTGTTCTGTTCGCTCTGCACGATAATTACATCGACTTCTATCCTGACGCGGAAGGGTTCTCCTATTTACGGACCATCGCCTTTCACGAAGGAAGAGAACCCGTGCGGGCATGGTTTAATGAAGGTCGGCAGGCCCAATCGTATCGCTATCGAGCCGACCAGATTGAGCCATTCTTGAAAAAGAACATTGCGATGATTGCCGAGAATATCGGCCCAACAGCCTATTTTATCGACGTGTGGAGCAGTGCAAGCCCCTATGACTACTGGACGGCGGACGGACAATTCTTTGACAAAATCTACACAAAAAAAACCTGGGGCGAACACTTTGCCTGGATCCGTGAGCGGCTCGGCAATAATGCCCCGCAAATCTCTGAGAGCGGCCATGATCAGTTGATTGGCTGGCTCGACGGTGCCACAACGAACCATTTGCGGGTTGGGGAGCCATTGCCCGGCTACTATCGCTGGTCTGTCTGGAATTGGAAGTGCGCCGATGCTGAGCGAATCCCGTGGTTTGACGCCGCCCATCATGATCGATTCATCCTGCACGGGGCAGGGTACTCGGGGAGGTATCAAGCGGGTTTGAGTGCCCAGTATCACGGCATCTACAGTGATGACTATATCACGACAGAGGTGCTGACTGGCCATCCCGCAATGGTTTCCGAGCCGTTTGGCCTTGACGTGATACGGAAGTACTGGTTATTAGCGGCGTTAGGACGTGCGCTTGCCCTGGTGAAACTTGATCACGTGGAGTTTGTCGATGGTGATCTGCATCGAATCCATGTGCGTTGGGACAATGGTGTGGAGACCTGGTGTAATCGCGGGACGGCCGACTGGAAGGTCGGAGATTACGTCTTGCCACAGTATGGTTTCCTTGCGCGCATACCGTCCGTAGTTTCAAGTGGCGGTAACAAAGAAGGGGTCACCATGGCAAGCATCTGCCGAAGGGAGGGCGTGGTCACAGAGTCCGTGATAGGGCCCGCCTATGTTTACGTGAACGGACGGAAGAACTATTTCGGCCCGCGACGCATTCGTCCAAGGGCGACAGGTTTTTCCACCTCTGGCCAGGCATGCAAGATCAGTGTGACGTGGTCGGCACCCAACGGGATCCCGGAGGGCTATGTGCCGTTTGCCCATTTCTGCGACGCGGAAGGGGAGATTGTCTTCCAAGGCCAGTTTTCGAGCATCGACAGTTCACCCGCGGAAGGTCAATTCGAGAGTGTGCTTCAAGCGGGAGTTCCCGATTCGGTTAAGCCTGGGACCGAGCTTGAGTTACGTGTGGGATTGTACCGACCGCAAGGGGGGCGACGCCTATCGCTGAGTGGTCCTGATGATGGTCAGGCCAGAATTCGACTGGGAAAACTGGTTGTCGCAGCGGACCGATCCCTACAGTGGACAAACCTGGTTGATGAGGCCGATCAGGTGGCCCCACGGGATAATCCGGATGGTCGGAGGATCGACTTCGGCTGTATTGTGACGGCTCAGGGAGTCCGTTTAACTCGAGAGGGCAATGGGATTCGCGTGATGGTCCTCCCGTTGGAAGGCGAGACAACAACTGCGGAAATCGTTTGGAAAAAGCTGCCCTGGGAGCTGCCTCCACCAAAGTGGATTGAATATCGTGACCTGGATGGCCAGGTTATTAAGAGGGAAGAGCAGACAGGCGATCGTCAGTCCATCCCGGTTTCGATTGCACCACCGGCAGTCGAATGCTGGATCATGACAGGTCAGTAGGATAAGCAGGGCTAAGAGTGACACATTTGTGTGTCATTATTTGTACACATAACCTGTTGTCTTTTTGTGTTTCGTGCTTATTGCGTGCATCAGTGATAAGGGCGCGAACCTGCCACGGGGCTTTGCCCTCATTTGAGTTTCTGGGATGCATTATCCTGAGACTTGCGAATAATCTGAAAGGTAACGATGGCAAAACCTGGCCTTGTATGGCTTGTGAGCTTAAAATAAATTTTTGGGGTTACGAAAAGGTAAGACAATAGTCTTACGAGTTCTCTGGGTTTTCATTTCGCGCAGAGGTGTTACTATGCGTACGTTCGTGCGAACGGTTAAGGCGGTCAAGACGTTGGTCACGTTCGTCGGTAAGCGTTACGTGAACAAGGACGTCGTCGTTCGCACGGTCGTTAAACAGGGATTCTGCGCGGTCATTCTATTGTCCCAGGCTTTGTCCTCAGCACCGGCCCATATGGCTCGGGCCAGGTGCGCCCATCGGGCCTGGGCTCTGGCACCGGCTTGCCAACGGCACGCAGGACGTATGGAAAGCCGGTGGTGTTGGTCGCGTCCGCCACAAGATTAGCGTTAGGGATTTTTGACACGGTGGATGCGAACCAACACCCGCGGTCCTGGGAAAATGGATCGACGTGGTGTTGATGAGCGTTTTCTCAGGGCCAGCTTTCCGCAGGGTGATGGCTCTCGTCCGCCTTTTACCGGAGGAGAATATGGCCACCATCTTGGAACCACTCGAACTTGAATCGATCGACGGTATATCTGTCGATACCTCAGTCTTTATTTCACCGCCGGAGAATACGGTTGCCTCCTTGGTTCAACGGGCCAAGAGAGGCGATCGCGCGGCATGGGAAGCACTCATTTGTCGGTACCAAAGGATGATTTACGACATGGTGCGCGCTCGGGTACGGAGCGACTCGGACGCGGACGAGGTTTGTCAAGAGGTGTTCCTCCAGGCGTTCCGTAAGTTATTTCAGCTTGAAGTCCCCGAGGCCTTTGGCAGCTGGTTGCGTCGCATCGCGGAACGTCTTGCAATCAATCATTTGAGTCGGAGACGCTCAGAGTGCTCCTTTACCGAAACGCAGTTGGAAAGGCAAAGGGACCTTCGAGCGGAACCTGTTGGGGAAGCCATGCGTCGGGAAGCCCAGCAACGGGTTCTCCGCGGTTTGAGCGACTTGCGAACGATGGACCGTGAGGCCCTCGTGGCGTTTTATCTAGAGGGCAAGTCGCTTGGCGAAATCAGCCATGAGTTGGCGGTTCCGTTAGGGACCGTGAAGCGACGTCTGCACGTTGCCAGAAAAAGGCTGGCCAAAATCCTCTCGGAAGAATAATGATCTGTCACAATTCGTTTGAGACAGTGCAAAGAAGAACGAGCCCCCTTGAGGGATGTGCCGTGGAGGCGATCGGGAAAGGCCTTCAGTTGGCCTTTGCGCTCAGGCACTTGAGTTGAGATGCCGTGGTGTAAAGGTCGTACAACTGTTGGATATCGGCTGCGGACGGAAGATCAGAATGAATCCACAGGCGATATGACAGGCGGGTACAAGTTCCCGGCTCAAGCGTCCGGCTTTCGATGCCTGGCCAACCGATGCAAAGGGGACCGTAATGCCGTGTCAACCACGTGGGTGGGAAATCCGGATGGTCTGGGGCGATCATGATTGTTCCGCCGCTGAGGGTCTCATCGGTTCCAAATCGACTGGTGAAGTCGGCCCAGGGCAACCGCGTCTCGTAGAGGTCATTCGTTGTTAAACCATCCGGGACCGTAATCCTGGCCTCTTTTTCGGACGGAGGGCGAAACCGCATGGTCAGACCGCCATAGCTCTTGCCCTCGGCTCCCCACAACGTAACAGGCACGTGCGGAAGCAAAAAGAGGTCGATATCGATGAAGCGACCAAGTGACCCCGTGCGATAGACTGTAATCCACACTCGCTCTGTCAGCAGGCATTCATCGTCCAGCATCCATCCGTTTTCCACACCTAAGGTTGCGCTATTCGGGCTGGTCGACCGACAAAGCCATTTGCGGAACCGTTGTCGCAGTGCCCCTTTGTCTTCCCACAAGCTGAATTCTTGCTCGCGGATGATAACGTGCGGCCAGGTCCAGAAGATGCCATGGTGATGATAATGATCCCGCGGAAAATCGTCCGTCATTATTTCCCCCCGCAGTCCCCACACAGGATGGATGTAGCAGGACCTTGTCCGCCGCGGGTCTTTCTCAGGAACATTCGGATTGGTAATTTGCCCGAAGTTATAGGCCAGCACAGGCTTATCCTGGTCCTCGCGAAGCGTCAGTGTTGCCTCGGACGTTTCTTCCCAGCGGAATACGGTGGGGGTTTCTGCTGATTCAGACCGTCCGGTCACGAGACGAAGTTGCAACGAAATCGCCCCTGTCTCTTGTTCCGGGATTCCCTCGGTCGTTGCACCATTGACCAGCAGATATCCCGCGGCTTGGTGCGTCCCATCAGGGCCGGGACCACCGAGAACCTCTGCCGCGAGCTTGACCTCAGGTTTGGCCACGTCAATCGAACATTGTGCAGCATCGGGAATCGACGAACCGTAGGGCAGGGCCACTCGAACCGGCAAACGTAAGCAACGTGTGGGAATTTCGAGGACCATAACACCCTGTGGATTTGCCGGCGCTTCGTTTTGTGCAACAACAAATTGACAGGACAACAGCCACGCCATTGCAAAGAGTACGGTGGTAACTCGGGACATAACGCACCAATCGGTCAACATGTCTTACTCTTTCTGGTCTTGAACCTCGAGTTGCTTGTCATCAGGAACAATCGCTGATTATAATCACGAGCGACGGAAACGGAACATAGCCGAGAAAGAAGATTTCTCCCGCCGACTTTCCTGCCTTGCGTGTCAACATTTTGGTATGGAGGATCACAGATGCACAAGACCATTGCACGTGTGTCCCGTCGAGATTACATGAAACATACGGCGGCGGTTGTCACGGCATTCACATTTGTGCCGTCACGATTGGTCTTTTCATACGAGGCCAATGAAAAGGTCAACATCGCTGTCATTGCCGTCGGGGGACGAGGTGGAGCAAACCTGAACGGAGTCAGCGGCGAGAATATCGTGGCTCTTTGTGATGTCGATCGGCGACCCCTCGAGTCTGCTGCCAAACGATTTCCGAGCGCACATACTTACACGGATTATCGCAGACTTCTGGACGAAGAGAAGACGCTGGACGCCGTTGTTGTCAGTACGCCGGATCACATGCATGCCCCGATTTGTCTTCGGGCCATGAAGCAAGGGCTGCACTGCTATTGTGAAAAACCTCTCACCAGGACCGTGGAAGAGGCCCATCAGATGGCGAAGGTTGCCAAGGACAAGAACCTGTCCACGCACATGGGAACACCAGGTCGGGGGAGTGCCGATACAGTGCGCATCGTGGAGATTATCCGCAGTGGGGCAATCGGTGATGTGACGGAGGTGCATTACTGGACTGACCGTCCGATCTGGCCGCAGGGGTTTGATCGACCTGAGGGCCAGGATCAGGTTCCCTCTTACCTGGATTGGGAGAACTGGATTGGCTGCGCTCCGATG
>Ga0209162_1004040_pt1 | contig 11314 bp, 9 predicted proteins | sample YNPNPMetaG_FD_187121 | JGI IMG/M metagenome (GOLD analysis project Ga0209162, IMG submission 187121) | Anoxygenic and chlorotrophic microbial mat microbial communities from Yellowstone National Park, USA - YNP NP MetaG (SPAdes) (version 2) ...
GGCCAGTGGAATCTCTGCGGGTCGTGGTGGTGGAGGCTCCTGAAGCGGAAAAGACCCCTGCGGCCCTGGGCGCCGACTCACGCTTTCGCACTCAGATACTGCCATTTGATGAAGCCCTATTACGCCTCCGCACGGGCCGGGCCGACCTCGTGATCGAGCCCACCGACAGCTCGGCGCGGCTGGCGTACAGGTTTGACCCGACACGGCCCGAAAGTGTGCTCGCCCGAAACGCTGCGGACGACCGCTTGCAGCGTGCTGCGGGCCGAGAGGACCGCCTGACCGTTGTGGACCGCCCCGCAACGGAACCAGGCGGTCGGTACATCGACTTCCTCGTACCAGGGTTGGTCGGAATGGGCCTGATGGGGGGAGGACTGTGGGGTGTGGGCTATGCAATCGTCGATATGCGGATCCGCAAGCTGCTGAAGCGGTACGTAGCCACCCCCATGCCCCGGAGCCATTTTCTGGCCTCGGTGATCCTCAGCCGGCTGGTGTTTACCATTCCCGAAACGCTCTTGTTGTTGGCGTGTGCCTGGCTGCTGTTCGGCGTGACCTGCTACGGAAGCTACTTGGTGCTGTTGGGGCTGATCGTGCTGGGGGCGCTGCAGTTCTCAGGCATCGGCCTGTTGGTCGCCAGCCGGGCGCGGACCATTGAAGCGGTTTCCGGCCTGATGAATGCAGTGATGCTGCCGATGTACATCGGCTCAGGTATATTCTTCAGTACCGAGCGGTTCCCTGAGGCCGTTCAGCCAGTCCTTGTACTGTTACCCCTTACCCCACTGTTGGGCGCAATGCGCAAAGTGATGCTGGAAGGCACAGGGCCGATGGGCGTGGCCCCCGAAATGGTGGCCATCGCCCTTTGGGCTGCGGTAACCTTCTTTTTGGCCCTGCGGTGGTTCCGATGGACGTAAGCGGAGGACACGGCAAACTCCCACCGTTACCCCCACAAACAGGTGGAATGGTGCTCTTTTTTCCGACGCCAGCGAGCTAAGCCATATTTGAAATGCGATGACAACCGATGGCCAACGCTGGCGGCAAGGCAAAATTTTTTGGATTTCCCCCGTTAGAGGGATTGAGATTCGGGCGCGTGCGTTCGATAATATGGGTACGTGAGGGGTGCGCCCCCTCACCCTGTCGCCCTTCGTAGGTCCCTGCCCCGCCTACGAAGGGCTTTTTTTGCGCCCGATGCCAGCTTTCCAGGCTGTAATCTGCCCCAGCAGCCGGTCCTAACTTCCGACCCATTGGCCCCGAGAGCTAACGCTACCGGCTTCAGCTTACGTTTCCGGCTTATGATTGCGGACGCGACAGAGCCCGCCCTTCCAGCTCATGCCGCCGTGGCCGCGGACGCAGATGGCCGTTGCGCTGCGATAGCTGCTAAAGTACTGAGCATGGCGGCCGGCCAGGCGAGGGGCTATCCTTTTCCAGAACAGTACGTATGGACAGTAAGTGCTCCTTCGGGGAGTGCTGCGTGTGGCGGTAATGAAGTACGGTGCGCTGGCCGGTGAGGCTAAAACTTTCGATGTCCGACAGTTCGGGGCTCGGGGGGATGGCCGGGCGCTGGACACGGTCGCCATCAACCAAGCCGTGGCTGCATGCTCCCAAGCTGGCGGCGGCGTGGTGCGATTGTCGCCGGGCCGATATCTCTCGGGCACAATCCATCTCAAATCGAACGTAACTTTGGCGCTGGATGCCGGAGCCACGTTGGTGGGCACGGCCGACCTGGACCAGTACCAGCATTTCCGCCCCAGCGGCGAACCGGAGTCCCGTTGGCTCCGCTGGCACCGGGCCCTAGTGCTGGCCGATGGGGCCGAAAACGTGGCCATGGTGGGTCCGGGCACTATTGACGGAGCCAACGTGTTTGATCCCAGGGGCGAGGAAAAAATGCGCGGGCCACATGCCGTGCTATTGGGACACTGCCGAGGCGTGGTCATCCGCGATCTGGCTATCCGGGACGCTGCCAATTATGCCATCCTTTTCGAGGGGACTGATGGGGTCGAAATCCGCCACGTTCGGATCACCGGCGGCTACGACGGCATTCATTTCCGCGGCTGGCCCGGCCGGCCTTGCCGCGACGTGCTCATCGCCGATTGCGTGCTCCAAACCGGTGACGACTGCATTGCAGGACGTTATTGGCACAATACCCGCATTACGGGCTGCACCCTGAACTCGTCGTGCAACTGCGTTCGGCTGATTGGACCGGCCACGGGCCTGGTGATCGAGAAATGCCGGCTGGATGGCCCTGGCCTGTTCCCTCACCGCACCTCGAAGCGGCGGGCCACGCTGGCCGGCCTGAACCTCCAGCCGGGGGCATGGGATCCCACTCGCGGCATGCTCGACGAGGTGCGAATCACCGACGTGACGATCCGCAACACCAGCACGGCGTTTCATTTCACACTCAAGCCGGGCAACTCCGCTGGGCGGATTCTGGTGGAGCGGGTCTCGGCCGCAGGGGTGTATCTGGCAGCGTCTTCCGTAGAAAGCTGGGCCGAGGCCCCCTTCGAGGACGTGGTGTTCCGCGATGTGGAGATCGAGTACATCGGCGGAGGCACCGAGGACCAAGCCAACCGGCCGGTGAAGCCGCCCGGGACCGAAGCTCGGCCTCTGCCCGCCTGGGGATTTTATCTTCGCCACGTGAAGCGAGCCACTTTGGAAGACGTGCGTTTGCGGCTGGCTAAGGACGACCGCCGTCCCGTGCTGTTGGCCGAACAGGTGGACCATCTGGTGTTGCAACGCGTGTCATTCCCGCCCATTGCGGGTGTGGAACCCTTGCGCCTGCGCGAGGTGAAGCGTTTCCAGAGGCGCGAATAAGCACGGGCCATGCCCCCGGCGGCTTGTGCAACACGTTTCCATGGGCTCGAATAGCATATTGGTCGTGCGGCAATTACCGGGTACCCTTCGAGTCGTGCGCGAGGTCAGCGATTATGAGCCAATCCAGGCCCGATCGGCAGCAAATCCTGGAGATGGCCGCCTCGTACCGCCCAGCATGCCTGCTGGGTGCGGCGGCCGAGTTGGACCTGTTTGCGCGGATTGGCGGGCGGAGCGTGTCGGCCGAGGGGCTGGCCGAAGAACTGCAAGCCGACCTTCGGGCACTGGCGATCCTTTTGGATGCTCTGGCGGCCTTGGGCCTATTGGAGAAGTCGCAGGGGCGCTACACTGTGCCCAGCGAGTTGCTTCCGCTGCTGGTACCCGGCACGCCCGAAAGCGTCTTGCCCATGGTGCTGCACAGCATGAACGTATTGCGGGGCTGGGCGCAACTGGCGTGGGTGGTCAAGGCAGGTATCCCCGCACCGCGGACCGCAAGCATCCGCGGACCGCAAGCCGATCGCGAGGCATTTGTGGCGGCCATGCACTCGCTTTCCGGGCCGATTGCCGACCAACTGGTGGCCCGCTTGCAACCCTTGCGGTTCACGCACCTGTTGGATGTGGGCGGCGCGTCGGGCACATGGACGCTGGCGTTTCTGCGCGCGGTTCCGGGGGCCAGAGCGACCCTGTTTGACCTGCCCGATGCCGTCGCCCAGGCTCGCCAGCGACTTGCGCACAGCGATCTGGCCGGCCGCGTCACCCTGGTGGCCGGCGACTTCTACCGTGACGAATTGCCCGCCGGCGCCGACTTCGCCTGGGTCAGCGCGATCATCCACCAGCATAGCCGGCGTGAAAATCGCGAGCTGTTTGCCAAGGTGTTCCGCGCCCTGGTGCCCGGCGGACAGATCGCCCTCCGCGATGTGGTGATGGAGCCGGACCGCACCCGCCCCGTCTTCGGTGCGCTGTTCGCGGTGAACATGCTAGTCAACACCGAAAAGGGCGGCACATTCACGTTCGCCGAGATCGCCGAGGACCTCCAGGCGGCCGGCTTTATCGGCCCGCAGCTCCGCATATCTGCCGAAGACATGAGTTCCGTCGTCCTGGCCGAAAAGCCGCGATAATTCGGCCCAGACTCAAGAGATATGCCGGCTTGCCGTCTCCGCTTACCGCTGCAAGTTCCCTCGGAGCAGACCCACGCAAGCCTATTTTTAGGCATATTCCTGATAGAGCGGGGTGATGACCACTTCGGGCACCAGGACGCGGTGAGGCATTCGGGCGATGGCCACCACCAAGGCAGCGATATCTTCGGGCTGGAGCATCTGGGCCAGGCGTTCGGGCGGGACGGGAGTGGGCCGGTTCTTGAGGATCGGGGTCGCCACCTCGCCGGGATAGATATTGGTAACGTGGATGCCGTTGGCCCGTTCCTCCAGGCCCACTTCGGTTCCTAGGGCGGTCATGGCGAATTTGGCCGCGCAATAGGCGGCCCCGCCCAGTTTCATGGCCCGCTTGCCGGCGATCGACGAGATGTTGACGATCAATCCCGAGCCGCGGCGGCGCATGCCCGGCAACACCGCGTAGATGCAGTTGAACGCGCCGGTGGCGTTGATGGCCAGCACCCGGTCCCAGTCGGCGGGGTCCAATTCGCTCATCTGCCGCCGGGCGATATTGATTCCGGCCGAGTTGACCAGGATATCGGGTGTGCCCAGTTCCGCTTCGAACCAGGCGACCAACTCGGTAACAGCCCGCCGATCCGAAACATCGCATGTCCGCCACAGCGGCGGGAAAGGAAACTGGGCGGCCGCGGCCTCCAGCCGGGTGGCATCGCGCCCGGTGATGGCGACCCGGCAACCTTCGCGGGCCAGTGCCAAAGCGATACCCAAGCCGATCCCGCTTCCGCCTCCGGTGATCAGCGCCGTCTTGTCGCTCAGTTCCATGAGGTTCTGCTCCAAGAGACCGCCGGGTCTTGGCCAGGCTTGGTTATTGCCGGGCCTCTTCCACACGCCGACCCGGCGCGGCCAATCGAATCCGCCGCCGTCCCAGCCCGTCTCTGCCTTATTCTGGGAGTTCCTTGATCCGCAGGTTCCGCCAGCGGACCTGGAGCGGCTCCTGCCGGTCGCCCACACCGTGCACCTGCAACGCAATGAAACCCCGGCGGGTCATCGAGTCCTGTAAATCGGCGGCCGGCACCCCGTTGACCCAGGTCTTGATCGAATCGCCCCGACACTCGATCCGCAGGTGATTCCACTGGTTGGGTTTGAAGGCCTTGCGGGCCGCCTCGTTGTTCTTGAGATCGAACAGCCATCCCCGCCGGCTTTCATCGTAGATCCCTCCGGTCCAGGCCCGCGGCGAAGGGTCGATCTCCACCTGATAACCGTGCACCACGCCTTTGCGGTACTCCGGCCGGCTTTCGCTGCGAATCTGAATACCCGAGTTCAATCCGGGATCCACCTTGAACTCCAGCTCCAGGATGAAGTCGCCGAACGTCTTCTCGGTACACAGGAAGCTGTTGGGCGTATTGGGTACCGAGGTGCCGACAATCATGCCATCCACCACCGCGTATTTCGCCTTGCCGCCGCGTTGGACCCAGCCCTGAAGCGTCTTGCCGTCAAACAGGGGAACGAACCCCTTCTCTTCGGCCGCGAGCGACCAACAGGCGGCCAGCACCAATGCCGCCACGCATCCCGCGGCCACCAACACCAGACCCAGAGCACGCATCCGAGTGTCTCCTAATGTGGGCCAAAGAAAAACCGTGCAACTCGCACGCTACGATAGTCCAAACCGCCGCCAGCAGCAAGCAGCCTAGAACAAAGTGCCGGGGCACATTGCAAAGGACGCGCTGCCTGGGATCCACGCAAAATCTCGCCACCACCAAGCGTGGCCGCCATCTTGTTCAAAAGCGCGTCCGCTCGTAGCTCTCCTTCCGTTCCCTCAACGCGCGGTGGATGGCCTCGAGCGCTGCCTTCTTCGTCTTGGGCGGGATGCTAATGCCGATCGCCCGAGCCAGTTCCTTGACCTCATCGGCCTTGAACTGGCGATCGATGCGCTTGATTTCGTCGGCGATCTTCTCGTAGGTGACGTCGGCCGAAGTAACGCTTTCGTAGAACTGCTTAAGCTCTTGGGCGGCCCGGGCCAGGGCTTCTGGCGAGCGCACCTCGGGTTTCTTCGCCGGGACACGGGGCCTCTTGCCGATTGCCACTGTGCCGGTGCGCCGATACTCCTCGGCCCGAACGAGGAAGTCGCAGAAGTCCGTCACGCTGGGTTCGGCGAATGCCGTAAGAGCCTCCTTCAGGCGCCGCCACTGACTGGCGGTCTGCTTGGCTCCTGAACTCTCGAGAAACTGGCAAAGCCCTTCAAGCGATTGACACAGGTCTGCGACCTTCATGGATTTCGATCCCTTCCAAAACCTCCCGGGCCAAGTCGCGGAACATGGCATCGATCTCAGGTTTGGCGATGGCGAAGCGGTTTTCCCGCGCGGCCTCGGCGAACTCGGGTTTTCGCTTGATGAATGTGCGGAACCGCGCCACGTCGCGCTCCCACGCGTCGCGGCACTTGGGGGGCAGAATCTCCCACGTCTGACGTTCCCGATCTATCATCATATTGCCGCGGGGAAAAGCCAGATTGGCTACCAATCCCAACACTTCCAGGTTGGGGCAATAAAGCGCTTTGTGCTTACGAAGGGCCCGCAAGTTCCGCGCCACACCCTCCACCGAAGTAAGATCTGGAATTACCGGCACGATCACGTAGTCGGCCGCTGCGTATGCATTGACGCAGGCGGTGGTCAAGCGGGGCGGGCAGTCCAGAATCACAAAGTCGTAATTCTGCGCCACCCCCGGAGCATGCAGCAAGGCGCGCAGCAGGAACCGCAGGTCGCCTTCGGCCGGCTTGACCAGCCAGCGGACCATCAGTTGGTTCTCGACATCGACCAGAGGCTCGTCGGCGCCCACGATGTACAGGCTGGGCACTTGCGGGTGCTGGCAGCAGTAATCGCCCAGGCACACGTTTTCCGGCCCGCATTGGGCCGCCTCTTGCAGCAGCCATTCTACGAAGCGTTTTTCGCTGCGAAGCCGCTGGATTTCGCCGGGCGCCAGGCACAGCGAGGTGAGCGACCCCTGATGGTCGAGATCGACCAAAAGCACTCGGAACTTCTCGCCGCTGCGGCTGTCGCCGTCCCGGCCTTGCTGCGCCAGCATAGCCGCCAGATTGGCAGCCAGCGTCGTCTTGCCCACGCCTCCCTTGAGATTAGAAAAAGCCAGAATCCGTGCCTTTCGCTCCATCGGCGACACGAAGGGGGCCGGGCAAACGCGTACCGCTCGCTCCCAGATTTTTCCGTCGAACTTTTCTATTCCCGCAAGCTGCTGATCGATAGCCGCCAGTTGCCCCTTCAGGTCCTCGTTTTCCTGTCGCAACTGGAGGCATGTTTCGTGTGCCGTCTGCCAGTGGGCCCAGGCCCTGACCAGTCGGCTCTTGGAGTGGCGCAAGGCCTGGTGGGACCGGGCCCGGGCTGACCGGAGCGATTCGCATTCCTGGCCAAGCGCGTGGATTTCCGCCACTTTGGCCTCGACCGCCGCGCGAAGCCGCTGCAGTTCCTCCTGCTGAGCTTGCACTTGGCCTTCCAGCCGGCCTTTTGCTTCGCTAAGCGCGCGGTGCTGCTCGGCCACGGCAGCACACTCTTGGCGAAGCTCTTGGTTTTCACGCTGTGCCTGTTCCAGCCGGGCCTTTGCCTCGGCTTCCCTGGCCCTTTGGAGGTCCAACTCGCTGGCCAGGCGGCGAAGCTCGGCCTCGTGCATCGCCAGTTGGCGGTGTGCCGCGGCGCTGTCGGCCTGGGCCTGTGCCAGGGACCTTTCCAGGGCGCGGCACTCTTCCGCCTGGCGTGCCACGTGCCGCGACCAGCGCGCCGATCCCAGCCAAAACGCCGCCAGCGCCAGCACCACCCCGCAAAGCCCCACGGCAGAGGCAAACACTGCCTCGGGGTTTTGGCGAAGCGTTTCGAGGATGGACTGCAAAAGGTCAGCCGGCATGACAGTGGACTCCCTGGCCCCTCACCATTGTGGGTCAAGCCAAGCCGCTGTCAACCGGAAGCCAAAGCCCCCGGACCACCAACTACCGCAAGTCGCACCTCAAGATCGGCCGGAATAACATCGCGACCCACTGCCCCAATGCTCGGAGGAGCAGGTTACGACGATCGTACCGAAGGCAAGGAAAGGTTCGTTCCAGCGGGCGAGCGATTTTTGGGCTCGCCGGGCCTTTCAACTGCCGTAACGGGCAGCGGCCTGGGCCTGCCGGGCCTGCCACAAAGCCCGTTCGGCCTCGGCAATCCGCCCCGCTTTCTGGCATACCAGGCTCAAGGCCACGAAGCTGAACGGGTCCTCCGGCTCCAGTTCGCACACCCGTTCGGCGTGCTGGATGGCTTCGTCGAACTTCTCCAGCTTGCTGTAGAAAACGCTTAGCGCTCCATGGGCCAAGGCATAATCGGGATGCTGCGCCAATAGATCGCGCAACCGCGCTATGGCACCCTCGAGGTCGCCTTGCTGCTGCACCTGGATCGCCTCGTCATACAACTCGTCGGCAGTGGGCATAGTTTTCTCAAAAAGTGGGTCAGTGGGGGCAAACCGCCGATCATGGACCCCCGGCGGGCTAGCCCTAACCGGCTACCAAGGCGGCTATTTGCACTAGGTCGCCTTTGCTACCGGCAGACAGGGCGCCGGCGGGCAGCCCCGCGCGTCCTTCGGCGTTATTGGCAAGCGTATCTTCCCAAGCCGCACGCGGCAAGGGGCGCGCAGCCGAGCCTGCCGCGGGTCAAAGCACGTCAGGCTTTGGAAGGGCCAGCCGGCGTCTGGCCCGCCCGCACGAGTTGCACAAGGGTCCAGGCAATCACCCCTGCCCCGATGGCGAAGGCAGTCAGGAACAGGACCAGCGAATCCCATTGGGTGGCCACGGGCTGGGCCGACACCCCTGGCTGGAACAGCCGCCGCAGCTCCATATTCTGGACCACTTGGCGGCTGACGGCGTTCAGGGTCAGGACGCCCAGTTGAGCGCCGGCGACTGCGGCTGCCTTGGTCCGGTCTAAGCTCCCCATTTGCCCAATTGCCAGTAATCCCACCGGCACCCAGCATACGCCGCCGGTCGCAATGGTCAGCAAAAGCATTGGGAAGGCGAACATTGCAGCCCGGACTTCCGCCGACCAAAAGGCGATGTACCATAATCCGAACACCGTAGTGGCCACCGCACCGCCCAGGGCCAGCCGCATAGCCAGTCGGCCAGCATACTGGCGGTACTCCTCCGCCTCCTGCCGGGCCAGCCAGAACGCATCTGCTACGCACCAAGCCGCGGTGGTTTCCAGAGCCAGCCCCAACATCATCAGCCACCGGGGCCAAAGGGTCGGATCGGAAAGATTCAACGCAGTCCCGGTAGCAGCGCCGGCTACTTGGTGCTGGGACCAAAGGGCTGGCCAGGCCCCGGGCCGCGCGGTCAGACTCAATCCGTTGGCGAACAAAAAACCAATGACCACGAACAGTCCGGCCGCCACCCAGCCGCTTGCCCGATGCCAGATTGCCGGGCCCTGGGGAAGTCTTAGCCCGGCGGTGTACACGTACACCCCGTAATAGGCGGGGATCAACAGCAAGATAATCGCCAGCCAGAACCAGGCCATCAAGATGGTGGCAGGGTAGAACGCCCGGCAGTACCCTACCTGAAGAAACAGCAAAGGCACAATGCCGAAGTTGATTCCCAAGGCCAACAGCACCGGCATCTGGCTCATGAGCCGAGCGCTCAGGCGCCTGCCGGGCGTCTGGCCTTTCCAAGCCAAGACCAAGGCCACGGTGGTGCCGGCGTACCACAGGTGCATCGGGATCATGTGGAGGATGAACCCGAGCACCTTGAAGACCTCTATAAACCAAAAGGGTGCCGGCAGATCGGGCAGCTTTGTGGCGTCGATCGGTTCCATCGTTTTCCTTTCGAGTCACTACCACGATGGGGGCGGCGGTTGGCTCAAGGGGCACCGCAGCCCGCCATAAGTTTGCGTGTGTTTGGCATCGGACCTGCACCGGCCGACGGCCCGCCTGGCCAAGCCAGCCGCATGAATCGGAACTTGCGGCTCGTGGCGGGCAAGCTACGGCGGGGCGATCCGGGGGGTACCCTCGATTTCGAGCACCACCACTGTCGCGACGCGGTCTGGAGCCTCTTTGGGCAGCGCGACCGAGATACCCGAGGGCGTGGCCGAGACAGCCAAGCTCCGACTGCGGTCGGCCAAGAGATACGCCCGCTGCACGCGGTTCTTCAACCCGGGAACGACCAGCGGCCCGGCAGGCCAGTCGAATACGTGAAGGTAGAGCTTGCCGGGCTTCGCCGTTGCCCGCCCCCAGGGGAGGCGGCGGAAAGGACTGGCCGAAGTCCCGTAAATCGACTCACCGTTCGTATCCATCCACTGGCCAATCCGCGTCAATCGCTCGACGCTGGGTTCAGGGATCAGCCCCTCGGCGGTGGGCCCTACGTTGAGCAGATAGTTGCCCCCTTTGCTGGCGATATCGATCAGGTTGCGGATCAGGGTCTCGGCCGACTTCCAGTGGTGATCGTCCCGTTTGTAGCCCCAGGTATCGTTCATCGTCATGCAGCTTTCCCAATCGACGCCGGGCAGCCCGGTGGCCGGGATTTCCTGCTCCGGCGTGCCGAAGTCGCCGGCAAAGTCGCCGGCGGCGGTCAGACCAGCCATTCCCTGCCGGCCCTTATCTACCCGGTTGTTCACAATGATATCCGGATCCAAGCTCCGTACGTACTGATACAGCATCTTACCGTGCTGGTGGGTCCAGGTGTTCTCCCACTCCCCGTCGAACCAAAGCACCCCGATCTTGCCGTAATTGGTTAGCAGTTCCCGGACCTGTCCCTTGAGGTGCTCGACATAGCGGTTGAAGTCGGCGGGTACGCCCGGCCGCGGGTCCCACGCACGGCGGGGCAGGTAGTCGGGGTGATGCCAATCCATGATCGAATAGTACCAGCAGATCCGCAAGCCGGCCCGATGGCAGGCGTCGGCCAGTTCCTTGAGGATATCGCGGCCAAAGGGCGTGCCCATCACGTCGTAGTCCGTCAGCTTCGAGTCGAACAGGCAGAAACCGTCGTGGTGCTTGGACGTGATGACGAGGTACTTCATGCCCGCACGCCGGGCGATATCGACCCACTGCTGGGCATCGAACTTGACAGGATTGAACTGTTGTTGCAGAGGTTCGTACTCCGCCACAGGGATCTTGGCCGTGTGCATGATCCACTCGCCGGTCCCACCGACTTTTTGCCCTTTCCAGCGGCCCGCCGGAATGGCGTACAGGCCCCAATGGATAAACATCCCGAAACGGGCTTCGCGCCACCATGCCATCCGGCGGTCCCGTTGGGCCGGGGTTTCTTGGCGGGGTGCACCAGCCTCGCCGGCCCAACCGATGCCCGCACCGGCCGCGGCCAACAGGAACACGTACGCTGCCATCTTGCCTTGTCTGGGGGCCATGAAAGCAAAGCTCCTTTGCCGTTGCGA
>Ga0209162_1004041_pt1 | contig 11314 bp, 11 predicted proteins | sample YNPNPMetaG_FD_187121 | JGI IMG/M metagenome (GOLD analysis project Ga0209162, IMG submission 187121) | Anoxygenic and chlorotrophic microbial mat microbial communities from Yellowstone National Park, USA - YNP NP MetaG (SPAdes) (version 2) ...
TGCATCTTTTCCTCGGTTTCCATTGTTCCCTCCGGATGAGGGAACGATAGCACCTTGGGTAACATTTTACAAGAGGGAACACGACCAGTTGACAAAAGGGCCTTTCTGTACTATGATGGGCACGCCGTCCATCCAGAACAGGAATGAGGTGAGACGATGTCGAAAAAAGTTGCTTTGAGTCTGCTTCTGCTCCTTCTGTTTCTCCTGGCCGCCTGTGAATCGGCCGGCACGCCGGCTCCCACGGCCACCCCCAAGGCCGGCACCCCGCCCGCCGTCTCCACTCCGGTCCGGACTCCCGTCCCGGCGGCCACCCCGGCCGGAGGGTACCCGGCCCCGGCCGTCGAGTCCACGCCCTATCCCACCCCCTGATGCCCTCCGTTCGCGCCCCGGTGCCGCGCTTCCGCAAGCCGTCCCTGCCCCTGGCAGGGCTGCTTGTTTTGGCCCTCCTCCTGGCCGGCTGTGTGGAAAAGGCCGACTGGGAAACCCAGCAGCGGTCGGCCAGCGTGCCGGCCGGGGACCTCTACGCCTCCCATACGGTAGGGCAGACGTTTACCCCCACCCGAAACGGCCTGAGCGGCATCGAGGTCATCCTGGTGGACTATGGGCCGGAGAGCGGCCGGCCGGCCGTCCCCCTGGAACTGCGCCTCTGCCGCGACCTCGCCTGCCAGGAGGTCATCGCCCAGGCCACGGTTCTTCCCGAGGAACAGTCCCACAACCGCACCTTCCGGTTGCCTTGCCCGCCCCAGGGCGATTCGGCCGGCCACACCTATCTTCTCCAGGCCTCCGTTCCCCAGGCGGATGCACCGGCCCGGGCCACCCTCTGGGCCCACGCCGCCGACCTGTACCCCGAGGGAAGCCTTCTCTATGACGGCCAGCCGGGGGCGGGCGACCTGAACTTCTGGACCTTTTACCAGGCCGGGGCCGGGGAGGTGGCCGGAAGCCTCCTCCGGCAGGCCGGCGAGGGCCTTTTCCCCCTCCTGGTTCTGGCTCTTCTGCTCCTGGCCCCGGGCTACCTCCTGGCCCGAATCCTTCCCCGTTCCGGCCAGGAGGACGCCCTGACCGTGTTGGGCACATGCCTGGCCCTGAGCGTGGCCGTCCTCCCGGTCTTCCTGCTCCTCCTCTCCCAGACCTCGCTGCGGTTGAGTCCCTGGGGCGTTCGGCTCGGCGGGGGGCTCCTGGCCTTGGTGGCCCTGGGCCTTTTTCTCCGCGACCTGTGGCGGGGGCGCTGGCGAGGATACGGTCGGGGGATGGCTGCCCCCCTCCTGGCCGCAATCGGCATCGTCGGTGTGGGGTTGACCCTGCGGGCCGTCCACGCCCTGGACCTTCCGGGGCCGCCCTGGGTGGATGCCGTCCATCATGCCCTCCTGGCCCGTCTGATCGTCGAGCGGGGCGGCATCCCCGGCGACTACCTTCCCTATGCTCAGGTGTCCCCGGCGACGTATCACTTTGGCTTTCAAAGTCTGGTGGCCCTCCTGCACGAGGCGACCGGGATGCCCCTGCCGCAGGCCCTGCTTCTGGTGGGGCAGGCGCTGAGCGGGCTGTCCGGGTTGCCGCTCTATGTCCTGGGGAAGCGCTGGGGGGGAAGCGCCTGGGCCGGGCTGGGGGCGGCGGCGGTGCCTTCGGCCCTTTCCCTGGTGCCGGCCTACTTTGTGAGTTGGAGCCGCTACACCGAACTGGCCGGCCTTTTCCTCCTGCCGGTGGGGGCCGTCCTTCTGGAACGGCTCTTTTTCCGAACCTCCTGGCACTGGGGGCTGGCCGGGTCTCTGGCCGTGCTCCTGGCCGGCCTCCTCCTCACCCACCTGCGGGTGGCCGCCTTCCTGGCCGTGCTGGCCCTTGGGATGTTCCTTCAGGCCGCTTTCCGGCGCCGGTATGACCTTCGTTCCCTTGTCCTCCTCGGAGTCCGCGCCCTGGGGGTGGGGGCGGCGACGGTGTTGCTGGCCTCGTTCTGGCTTTTCCCCTCCATCCGACATCTGTGGCTGCCGGCCCTTCGGCAGTGGCCGGCCGCCGCCGACGAGACCAGCCTGTACTATATCCTCTTCGGTCCGGGGGAACCGGTCACCCAGGTCGCCTTTGTTGGGGCGCTTCTGGCTCTCCTCTGGCGACGTCGGCAGGCCTCTCTCCTCTTCCTCTGGGTGGGCCTCCTGCCCCTCCTGGCCAAACCCTCCTTCGTCGGATTGCATATCGGCGGCGTCGTGGACGGGCTGGCGGTGAGCATCGCCCTCTATACCCCCCTGGCCCTGGCCGCTGCGTTGACGGTGGGAGGGGTAATCCAGGCCCTGCGGCGGTGTGCCGGGTGGTTTGAGGCCCGCCGGCCGCGACGGGCCGGGAAGTTGCTTCTGGCCGGGATGCGTTGGGCCGGTGCCCTCCTCCTCGTCGGGCTGTGTCTATGGGGGGCCTATGAACTGCGCGACGTGGTCTATGCCCGTGGGGTCCTGCTCACCCGGGCTGACCTGGAGGCCATGGCCTGGATTCAGGAGCATACCGGCCCGGAGGCGCTTTTCCTCATCAATTCCTACGAGTGGATGAACGCCGTCTATGCCGGGAGCGATGGGGGGGCCTGGATTTCCCCCCTGACCGGCCGGCGCACCTGGCCTCCTCCGGCCCTCTATGGGCTGGGAGAGGCGGCCTATATCGAGGAAATCAACGCCGTGGCCCGGGAGGCCATGGCCGGCCCCGACGCGGCGACCCTGGCCGCCCTCCTGCGTCGCCACGGCATCACCCACGTCTATCTGGGGCGCTACGGTGGGGCGCTCGCTCCGGAGAAACTCGCTTCCCCGGATTTTCGCCTCCTCTACCGGCGAAATGGGGTCTGGATCTTTGCCCTGGAGCCGCCGGTCCAGCCCTAGCGAGGCACCGGGGGGATGGGCGGGCCGGCCAGCCGCTTCAGTTGCCCTTTGGAAAGGCGCGGGGCCCCGGCCCGAATCGCTTCCTTGCGGCGTACCTCCAGCCGCCGCATCCGCTTCCTGTGCTTGCGCATGGCCACCTTACGGCGTTTGTTCATCCTGAACCTCCTCCATACGGCCAGCCGTCGTCCAGGCCGGCCCATCGTTTTCCGCGAAGGGATTATATCGGCCTCCCCGTCTCCCGTCAAGGCCGCCCTTCTTCCACATCCAGGGATAGATCCAGGGCACCAAGACCTCCTTTGCCGAAACCCAGGGTTTGCCCTGGTTGGGATGCGGCCTCTTCACTATCCCCAAGGGCGGATGGTTCCGGGGAGACTGTAACCTTTCTGTAATCTCCTGGGCTACCCATTTCCGACCGGCCGTAGTACACTGACAGGTAGGAATTTCACCGGAGGAAGAAATGGGCGAGATTCGAGCGCGTTTTCATTTTGACCCGAGGAAAAGAGGGTTGGGGCAGGTGCTGGGGCCGCTGGAAGCCGAGGTGATGTGGCTGGTCTGGCAGCAGGGCCAGGCCACGGTCAAACAGATTCATCGTCTCCTCTCCCGAAAGCGGGAACTGGCCTACACCACAGTGATGACGACCATGGCCCGGCTGGCCGAAAAGGGCTTCCTGCAACGCACCCGGCGGGGAATGGCCTACCTCTACCGTCCGACCATGACCCGGGAGGAATTCGACCGCTGGGTGGTGCGCTCGGTGCTTTCCAGCCTCCTGGAGACATCCGGCAAGGAGACGGTGGAGTACCTGGTGGAATACCTGGTTCGGGAGCGCCCCGAGGGACTGGAATACCTGCGCCGCGCCCTGGCCCGGCAGGCGGCCTAGCGCCGTTCCCATCAGGCCGACGACCGCCATCGAGCGAACCGACCCACGCTTCCCCCACCAGGAGGTCCGTCCCCGACCTCCGCAGGAACGAACGATCAACGATCAACGGCTTCGTCCACTTCTCCCCACAGGTCGTAGGTCGAGGCGGCGGTGATGCGCACCGGGACGATCTCGCCCACCCGGGCCGGCCCCCGGGCCAGCACCAGCCCATCCACCTGCGGGGCGTCCCAGCGGGTACGACCGACCACCAGTCCGTCCTCGCCCACGCCTTCGACCAGGACCTCCACCCGCTTCCCCACCTGGCGCCGGCCCCAGCGCCGGGCGATTTTCTGCTGAAGGCGCAGGAGGATATCCCTTCGGCGTCCGGCCACCTCCGGTGGGACCGGGTTGGGCAGACGGGCGGCCGGCGTGCCTTCTTCGCGGTAATAGGGAAAGACTCCCACCCGTTCCAGAGCCTCCTCCCGAAGGAAAGCGCACAGGGCCTGGAACTCTTCCTCCGTCTCGCCGGGGTAGCCGACGATGAAGGTGCTGCGCAGGACGATTTCGGGGAGACGTTCCCGCAGGCGGTGTAGCAAGGCCCGCACCTCCTCGATATGATCCGGCCGGCCCATCCGCCGCAGGACGGCCGGATGGGCGTGTTGCAGGGGAATGTCCAGGTAGGGGCAGATCTGGGGGTAGGCGGCCATCACCTCGATCAGCCGGGAGGAGATATGGCCCGGGAAGGTGTACATCAGGCGCAGCCAGGGCAGGTCCGGCACGGCCCGGAGGATTCCCTCCACCAGGTCCGGCAGGCCGTCGGCCTCGCCCCGGTCGCGCCCGTAGAAGGTGGTATCCTGGGCCACCAGGATGATCTCCTTGACCCCCTGCTCCCACAGGGCGCGGGCTTCCCGGAGCAGGGCCTCCCGGGGAAAACTGCGGTAGGGACCCTTGATCTGGGGGATGGTGCAAAAGGCGCAGTGGGCGGAACAGCCCTCGGCGATTTTGAGGTAGGCGCTGGCCCCGCTCACGGCGCTGAGGCCGGCCCCTGGCGGGAGGACTTCCGGAGGACGGAGCGCCCCTGGCAGCAGGCGGGTCAGGAGGGCGGCGATTTCTCCCCATTGTTCTGTCGGCAGGAGCGCATCCACGCCGGGGATGGCCCGGAGCGATGCGCCGTAGCGGCCGGCCATACAGCCGGCGGCCACCAGCACCTGTCCGGGCCGCTTCCGGCGGGCCAGTTCCTGCACCGCCTGAAGCGACTCCTCCCGCGCCGGGGCGATAAAGCCGCAGGTGTTGACGATGAGGACCTGGGCTTCCTCCGGCTCCTCCACCAGGGCGTAGCCGGCCTGACGGAGCAGCGCAACCATGCCGGCGCTATCCACCTCGTTTTTGGGACATCCCAGGGTCACCAGGTAGACGTTCATCGGCAGTCCGGGCCGGCGCCTCGATTCCCAGGAAAGGGCCGGCCGGGGCGTATGGTACTACAACCGGCCCTCTCCTGCAACCTTGACAACTGCGCCCTCCCCGGTTATCCTGAAGGCGGGCCGGCCGAGGAGGACGCGATGTGGAACGACGAGGCGGTGGGCAGGTTGATCGAGGAACATTGGGCCCGTTATCGGGCGATGACCCCCCGCGACGTGTACAAACTCCTGTACCAGGGGGTGCTGGGGCCGGAACACCTTCTGGGGCCGAACTTCGCCGACCGGCTGCGGGCCGAGTACGCCGCCCTGCCGGCCAAAGGGGACGAGCCGCTTTGGGAGGAAGTCCGTCCCGATGGGGAACTGGGCCGGCTCAACCTGCGCCCCTTCAAGGCGCACGGGGGCGACCTGGAACGCCTGATTCGGGCCTGCCGAAGGACGGCCGGGCAAACCTGGGGGACGGCGGAGGAATTGCGGGAGGTCTGGGCCGTCTTCGTGGAACAGTGTCGGGCCGGGCGATGGGAGGTGTTTCCGCTGTCGGAAGTGCTGGCCTTTTCCTCCTGGCTGGAGGGGCGGGGATACCCGGCGGTACACCACTCGCCGGCCTATCGGGCGGCCCATCGGCCGGCCTACCGCCTGCTGGCCCGCGCCTTCTGGCTGGAAATGGCCGAATAAGGCGGGAGTGCGTCGGAGTCGAACCGACCCGGGACGCTTCCAGCGCCCCACAACGGTTTTGAAGACCGCGGGGCCCACCGGGACCCGTTCACTCCCGTAACTTTAGCATACAACGCTTTTCTCCATTCGTCAAGTCGGAGTTGCGGACCGGGGACTGGGCGGGGCGCTACCTTTGCCTCTCGTCCAGAGCGGATGGCCAGCCTGTCCCACTTTGCCATCGGTACCTGGCCGCCGGTCGGCGCTTGATTCGGCCCGTCCCCGGACCCATTTCTGCCACACCGAAAGCCGCCGGCAACGTCCGGGGCTGCGACGGTGTCGCCCTCCTGTTGTCCTCCACCCCCTGCGGCTGTTGGACGCCAAACGGTCAGGTTCAGTCGCCTTGCGGGGCAGGTGTTATACCGCACATCGTTGCGATCGAAAATCTGCCTGACGGTGTTTTCACAAGCCGCCCAACAGCAGGTTTCAGCAGAAGCATTGTGGCGCAGGCAAGGTACCTTCGTCGCCCCGGACCCTGGCAAACGGCGTTGGGCGCTTTTGACCATTACGAAAACTTTCCTAAAATGTGATACCACAATCGTACTCAATAATTGGATTGAATCTCGCATCGAGTAATTTCGTCGGGTTTTCCTTATCCATCACATAAACGTTCTCCAAAAAGCCACCCCATTTTGTAAAGGTAACTATTCGGACTGTAACGTCATTTTCACCAACAATAACCATAGGGCTGAAGTCTATTTTCCCTATCCTGTCTATGACGTCTTGTGGAAACTCAATGTCAAAATTCTGTATATCAGCATTTACATACTGCAAGTCACTGCTATCACAAAGTAGTTTCAGGTCATTGTATAAACCATGCCACCACAAATAGAACTGGTCGCCTTGCAAAGCCAGTGCTATAAATTCAAAATAACTTTCGGGTGTTTTATCTATCTGGATTTTTTCGAGATAATCGTACCTATGCCGCAACTGCCCGTATGAGCGCTCATCCGATATTCTTTCACCAAAAGATTCGAGAAGTTCATCATAGGAATGAAAAGGTGCACTACTCGACTTTCTTGCATAAACCAATGGTAAGCCACCCAATTCATCATAGAAATATACATAATCAAGTTCGTAGCCCGGTTCCATCTTCAGATGCGTGAAAACTTGAAAATACCTGTTGGGGTCAAAATCAGATGGTTGTCGGTATGGACTTTCTGGAAAGTGTTCGGGCAAGTCCAAATCTTTTTTCAGAAGATATAGCCCATCCACGATCTGCCTGCATTCGCCTGCCACAGAAACGGCAGATGAAGTATTTACAGAAATGGTTGGAACTGGAGTCCCTGCTCCACACCCTAGCCAATTGAAAGAAACAAAAACAACCAATACTGTTGTAATGATTTTGTTTGCAGGCTTCGACGTCATTTCAAAATCCCTCCTTTTGATATTCGAGGTCGGCACCCAACGACTGATTTTTGTACAGACTCCGTGTTTGGTATCATTGGGGGAGGATTACGCAATCCCCATGTCGTTCCACGCCAGGTCGACTCCATTGTTCAGAAACCGTCTGGTAAGTTAATTATAGCACGGGGGTTCAAGGTGTCAAGGACACCTGGAATGGATTTCCCTGCTCCGCCTCCTGGACCGTATCCGGCAGGTGCCCTGCCCCAGGCCCTATTTCTGTCGCGTCGAACCCCTACAAGGGCACCAGGAGGCGGTGCGCCGGCCATAGGGGGAGCGGATCCGGGCGGCGGTGGAGGCGGCCGGCCTGGGGCATGAGGGGGGCTTCCCCAGGCCGGTCTTGCCCCTCCCTACGGACGCGCCCAGCGGAAGTCTGTGGCCCCGGCCAGAAGCGTCCGCACGTCCCAGAGCGCCGAGCCGTCGAGCCGACCGAGGAGCATGGCCCGGGCCTCTCCATCCAGATACAGAAAGACCGAGCCATCCTCGCTCCATACGACCACGCCCGGATGGAGCATCTTCTCCACCGTCCCTATCTCGACACAGGGGAACAGAGGGAGCGGGGCCACCCGACGAACGCTGCCGCCGGGTTCCAGAACGAACAGGCCCGGCGCCGGCCAGGGATCGGCCCCGCCCTCGGCGACCGCACACCGCTGATGGGCAAAGGCCACCTTCCCGTCCGGCAATGCCTTCAACTGTGTAGGCCACAATCGCCGCTTTTGGGTATCCAGCATACTGGGAACAATTTCCCAGACCCCATCCGGAGCGACCCGGGCCTGGTAGAGTTCCCCGGGGACCGGACTGACCCAAAGGCCTTCCTCTCCCCAGGCCCATTCCACGTGGCAATCCTCCAGACAACTGGTATCGGGAAGGGCCTGCTCCGGCAGATCGGCCTCCAGAACCGCAAGCGTATGCTTCTGGAAGCAAATGGCCTTCGCCAATATGCGTCGCCCCTCGGGGAACCATTCCCAGGGGATGTACAGGTTGTTCCATTCATCAACCCCCCGGGCGAACGGCTGCGAGGCTACCCGCCGGGGATTGCCTTCCGGAATCTGGCTGAACCAGACTCCCCGATCGTCGGCAAAGGCCAGTTGCTTTCCGTCGGGCGAAAGCAGAAAGCCGAGACAACCGATCCGGGCCTCCCAGCCCTCGGCCGGGCCGCAGAAGCCCAGGTCATAGGGCACGTCGGGGTTTTGAAGGTCCACGGCATAAAGGGTGCCGTAGCAAACCCTCCTTTCCTGGGGGAGACCGGGCAAGACCATCAGATTGTCCTTGCAGGCCGATAGGGCCGGAGGCGGCACGGAGAGATAGACCAGGTAGCGATCGTCTGCGGCCAGAGTGAATTGCTCCGGATGGTCGATAACCGGGATGGCCCGGATATCTCCGGTGGCGAGTTCGACCAGGTAAAGTTCATCGGCCGGATTGACATAGAGCAGGTAAGCACCGTCTACAGAAAAGGCATATTCGTGGACCGCCTGCGACCTGACTCTTGGGGTGGGAAAGACCTGTTCCCCGGTCCGGCGGTCCAGGACATAGAGATAGGAACCGGAGGTCAGATAGGCCAGGTATCTCTCATCGGGCGACAGGCGGTATTCCACCTGTTCGCTGATGGGCGCACCGGGAGCGCGGACTTTTTCCAGCGTTCCTCCAGCGGCTGGCCAGCGCCACAGCCGGCCAACACGGAGAAAATAGAGGTCGAACGGGAGGGCCGGCCACCCGGAAGGCTGAACCGCCTCCGTTGGGAAAACCACCGTGGTGGCCCGCCGAGGGGTGGGCGTCGGAGTGGGCGTGCTGGTCGGGGTCGGCAGGCCCTTTCGGCATACCGAGGGACATTCGCTCAGAGCCTGGGCCACGGCCACATACCAGCGCCCTCCCTGACGGACCATCCGATACTCGGCCCCATAGGTGCAGTCCCGATAGGAGTAGATCGTCCCGCTGCAGATTTCGTCATCGGGGATGGACGAGCCTCGGGGGAAGAAGAGTTTGGTCTCTCGTTTCTCCACCCGCACCCGGACATGGTCGTTGTCCTCCCAATCCAGACTTTCCAGAAAGGTGGCACTCTCCACGGTCTCCCAATGGCTGCCGTCGCGGGCGTTGGACCGGATGCGCTCCATCTTTTCGGAAAGGTAGGGGTCCACACAAACCTGCCGCAGCAGTTCGGGATCGAGCCTCCTTTCCGCCTCGGCCCGAACGCGGCTGTATTCCTCCAGCGCGGCCATAATTCCGCTCTCTTGAGAGGTGGGAAGGGGATATGGACCGCAAGACCAGGAACAACAGGGAGGAAAAAGGAGGGCCTCCCTTCTTATCAACGACGGCGGCAGATGGGGCGTCGCGGTTGGCGACCGGGTGGGGACAACGGGACTGGGAAGCGGGGTCGCCGTCGCGGTCGGGAAAGGGGGCGAGGGAGAGGGCGTCTCCGGGGGCGGCGAAGTCGGGCCGGCCGGCCCGCAGGCCGCCAGAAGCAGGCCCAGGGAAAAAGCCAGGATGAGCATGCCCGGCAGGCAATCGTGCGCTTTCATCGGCATCCTCCCATCGTTCTTCTCGTCCGAAATCGATCTGAGTTCATGTTACACCCCTTCGCCTCCGTTTGCCCGACGCCCGGCCTACTCCTGGGCGATATAACGAAAGGGGCGAGGCAACCCCTCGGGGTTGCCCCGCCCCCATCGGCCGGAAAATCCCGGCGTTATTCGACCTTGACGCTGATCTTCTTCGGCTTGACCTCTTCCGCCTTGGGGACACGGAGCGTCAGCACGCCGTCCTTCAGGTGGGCCTCGATCTTGTCCGCCTGGACGTTGCCCGGCAGGTTGATGGAGCGGGAGAACTTGCCGAAGGCGCGTTCCTGGCAGAGGCACTCGCCCTCGACCTCTTTCTCCTCGGGCACCTCGCCGCGGATGGTCAGAACGCCGGCCTCGTAGGCGATGTCCAGGTTCTCCGGCTTGACCCCGGGCAGAGGCGCCTTGATGATGTACTCATCGGTTGTCTCGTAGATGTCCACCGGGATGACGCCGACGGCCTCGCCCCGACGCACCCAACCCCAGGGGCGGAAAAAGTCCTCGAAGAAGCGGTCCATCCAGTCCTGCATCCGGGCCATTTCCCGGGCCGGATTCCAGCGCATCATGCCACGCATCGTCCACCTCCTTCTTATCGTTTCAGGATTTGCGCTTTCACCCTATTTTCCCCCTGTTAGAGCAGGTGCGGAGGAATGTTAGCGTTCCATTAGCAAGAACAGGGATGCCGTGCTATAATGCCTGGGAGAGGCAGAGCGATGGTGCGCTTTCTGGTGTTCGACCTGGACGAGACCCTCTATCCGGCCCAGGCCGGCCTCTTCCACGAGATCGGCCGGCGCATCCACCTGTACCTCCAGGAACGCCTGGGCATCCCCCCCGAGCAGGTTCCCCAACTGCGCCAGTCCTACTACGAACGCTACGGTACCACCCTGCGCGGCCTGCAGATTCACCATCGGGTAGACCCCGAAGACTACCTCTCCTTCGTCCACGACGTGGATGTTTCGGCCTACCTGCGGCCCGACCCGGCGCTGGAAGCCGTCCTGGCTTCCCTGCCCCAGGAAAAGGTCATCTTCACCAACGCCACAACGGCCCATGCCCGCCAGGTGCTCCAGGCGCTGGGCCTGGACCACCACTTCCGGCGCATCTTTGACATCCACTCCCTGCGCTTTCATTGCAAGCCGGACCCGGAGGCCTACCGCATCCTCCTGGAACTCCTTCCGGCCCAGGGGCCCGAATGCCTGCTCATCGAGGATAACCTGCGGAACCTGCTGGCCGGGAAGGCGGCCGGGATGCATACCCTGCTCGTCGGCGAGACGGCCGGCCGCCAGGACGGGGTGGACTTTCAGGGCAGCCTGCTGCAACTTCCGGAATTCGTCCGCTCTCTGGATTGCTGACGGTTGCCGTCTCTCCGGACGCCTGTTGCTGCTTCCTTTCCGGCGAAAGCCGCCGGTTCCCGGAATTCAGGCGCTGAGGCGGGCCGAGACTTCCTCCACCAGGCGACGGAGTTGGGGGAGGCCGGCCAGGCTGAGGGAGAGGCCCGCGCGGGAAAGGTCCTCGTACCCCAAACCGTGGAAGAGG
>Ga0209162_1004042_pt1 | contig 11314 bp, 11 predicted proteins | sample YNPNPMetaG_FD_187121 | JGI IMG/M metagenome (GOLD analysis project Ga0209162, IMG submission 187121) | Anoxygenic and chlorotrophic microbial mat microbial communities from Yellowstone National Park, USA - YNP NP MetaG (SPAdes) (version 2) ...
CAAAGGAGTAGGGCGATTGAAATTGAAATCGCGGCTAAGGGGCGCGCCGGCGCCGCGATGCCCACCTTCGTGGGCGTGCACCGTCGGCGCAGGCCGACGCCCAGCCGTAGGCTCCTTAGCCGCGACCTCGGTCGCCCCAAAGGAGTAGGGCGATTGAAATTGAAATCGCGGCTAAGGGGCGCGCCGGCGCCGCGATGCCCACCTTCGTGGGCGTGCACCGTCGGCGCAGGCCGACGCCCAGCCGCAGGCTCCTTAGCCGCGACCTCGGTCGCCCACAGAGTCGCCCACAGGGCCGCGACCTCGGTCGCCCACAGAGTCGCCCACAGGGCCGCGACCTCGGTCGTCCAGCTTCTGCTCCAGCCGCGCCAGGCGATGGCGCAGCTCGGCGAGCGTGGCCGCGCGGGCCGGGCCTTCGGGCTGGCGTCCGGCGATGTGCAGCGCCCAGGCCGCCCAGCCGCGCGCGGCCATCAGATCGGCCGTGTGCCATTCGTGGTGCTTGGCCAGCTCGATGTAGGGGGCCAGGTCTTCGCCGGGCGCGGCGCTGATCCATTCTTCCCACAACACGGCGGCCTCGTCGCGGCGGCCCAGGCGCTTCAGCAGAAAGCTCAATTCCCGATACGCCTGAATTTGGCCCGCCGCAGAGGCGGTTGCCAGCGCAGCGCGGTAGGCCGCCTCGCCGGCCGCATACCAGCCCAGTTCCACGTAGGCGCGCGCCAGATTGAGGCGCTCGACTGTGCTCAACGAGGCCAGCTTTGCCGCCAGATCGTCGGTCTGATAGAGTTGCGCCAGCCGACCGGCCAGCAACGGCATAGACACGATATCCATCAGATTGTGGTAGAACACGCGCACGAGCAGATCGTTGACCACGGCCGTGAGGTAGTACTGGCGGTAGATGTCCGGGATCAGGTAGCCGGGCACGTCTTCTTCAGAGCGCTGCACGTTCAGTACGTGCTGCTCCAGGCTGCTCAGCCGACACGACTCGGTCGCGCCGCGCCAGATCCGCCGGGCGGCCGGCAACAGGTCGAGATGCGGCAGGCCAAGCCAGCGGCAGGGCCGACGGGCCAGGGTGAAGCGGTTTTGCAAGAGCGGCAGGTCGAAGCCGCGACCGTTGAAGGTGACCAGGCCGCTCGCGGCATCGAGCAGATCTTCCACCAGGTAGAGCTGGGCCGGCTCTTCGACCGGAGTGCGCATGAAGAACTGGCGCACAACGAACGCCGCGTCGGCCGGCTGGCGGTCGTCCCCCGGCCGCACGCCTTCGTACATGCCGACGCCGATCAAAAAGGTATAGGTGGCGGTGTCCTGCGCCAGGCCGGTCGTTTCGGTGTCAATGAAGGCGAGCCGGCCGGGATCTGCGCGGGCCAGGCGGGGATCGCGGCCGGCCGCGGCCAGCGCGTCCGCGGCGACCGTCGGCAGCACGGCCAGGTCGGGCCGGTCGGCCAGGGGATAGCGCACCGTGCGCACCCAGGCCGGGCCGAGCGGCGTTTCGACCGCCGCGCCCGGCAGACGGCCCGGCGATGGCCGCTCGGATGCCGCAGGCGCGGGGAACGGCTCACGCGGTTGAGGCCGCGCGACTTCGTCGTCGGCCACTTCGCTGTCGGCCGCCGCCGGCAAGCCCGGCGGGCCGGCCGCCTTCAGGCCCGCGATGCCACGGCGCACCCCCAGGTGGCGCAGTCGCTCCAGGCGGCGTAACTTCTCTTCTTTCTCGTCGAACACCGAAATCCTTATTCTCTCACATCGCGTGCCCGAACGTGCCCGGCACGTGAATCCCTCACGCTCGCAGGGAGTCTGCGACCCCCGTGTGGCCGTCCATGACGACACTCGCACGCCGATGACGCCGATCGCAGACCGGCTGAAAGCCTCTACGGCGTAACTCCTGCTGATTACAAAGTCTACCCGACATCGGCCAGATGAGCAAGCCGACGCAGAAAACGCCCCCTCTCCCCTCCCCAGCTTCCAGCTTCCAGCCCCCAGCCTCCTCCCCTTCGTTTGACTTTCAGACCATTTTGGTGCTACAATTGTAATGCGAGTTACGTAATGTCCTGTCAGCCCCAGATCATTGCCGAAACGGCGAAAGGAGGTGCCGCGTTCCGAGCACAAATCCTGTCGGGTCGTCTTTGTTCATCGTCGAACCAACTCACATGGCCCGAGGCTTTCGGGCGTAGTCCTCAGGAGGGGCTTACACAATGAACGCGCTTGCTGTCCTTCTCATCAGTGTGTTGGCTCTGGTGGCGGGCTACTGGCTTTACGCCAGGAGCATAGACCGCTCGGTCGTCCAGCCGGACCCGAAGAAGGCTACGCCGGCCAAGATGTACATGGATGGCGTGGACTTCACCCCGGCAAACCGCAACGTCCTCTTCGGCTATCAGTTCAAGTCCATCGCGGCCCTCGGCCCGATTCTGGGCCCCATCATTGCCGTGCAGTGGGGGTGGCTGCCAGCACTTTTATGGATTGTCCTGGGCACCTTCTTCATCGGTTGGGTGCAGGACTATAGCAGTATCATCATGGGCGTGCGCGAAGAGGGCCAGTCGTTCGGCGCCCTCAGCTATCGCCTCATCTCCCCCCGCTCGCGCGCCATCCTGATCACCTTCATCTACTTCTATCTGTGGCTCATCATGGGCGCGTTCGGCGTCCAGGTCGGCTTCAACCTGCTCACCAATCCGACCGTTCCCCTCGGCGTGCTGATCGTGATCCTGGTGGGCGTCCTGGCCGGCCAGATGACCTACAAATGGAAGCAGGACATCATCCTCACCTCGGTGATCACGGTCGTGCTGGCGTTCTTTGGCATCTGGTTGGGGACGCAGAAGTTCGCCCAGGATATTTTCGCGGCCATCCTGGGCGTGGCGGGCGGCAAGCCCAGCCCGGTGCTCTTCCTCCAGGTGACGCAGGCCAAGTTCGTCGGCAGCTTGCTGGTGGTGATCATCTGCTACTTCGGCGCCATCTTGCCGATCTGGCGCTGGGCGCAGCCGATCAACTACGTGGCGTTCTGGATCGTCTTCCTGGGCATCCTGGGCGGCATCGTCGGCCTGTTGATCTGGCGGCCCGGCATGGGCGACTTCCCCGCCTATCGCACGTTCAACGTGGCCGGCCTCGGCCCGCTCTGGCCGATGCTCTTCGTGACCATCGCCTGCGGCGCGATCTCCGGCTGGCATAGCCTGGTCAGCTCCTCGGGCACCGCGCGGCAGCTCGAGAAGGAGACCGACGCGCTCTACGTGGGCGGCGGCGCGATGTTCCTGGAGATGGTCTTCGCGACGGTCGCGTTCCTCACCGCCACGGTCGCGTTCGGCAGCTACGACGGCTACGTCAAGGCCGGTGGCGGCGCCGCGCCGGCGAAGGTCTTCTCGGTCGGCCTGGCAACCTTCATGAACCAGTGGGGGTTGGACAAGACGTTCGGCACCGCTTACGGCTCCATCTTCCTCACCCTGATGGCGCTCACCATCATGTACCTGGTGGTGCGCTTCATGCGCGTGGCCAGCGCCGAGGCGTTGGGCGATCGCTTCCCGATCATCCGCAATGCCCACGTCGGCACGATCATCGCGCTGGTGTTGACGCTGGTGCTGATCTGGCTGGTGCCGTTCCTGCAGATCTGGGCCGTGTTCGGCGCGGCGAACCAGCTCATGGCCTCGCTGGCATTGCTGCTGATCACCTTGTGGTTGATGTCGAAGGGGAAGCAATATCTGTGGACGCTGATCCCCTTCGTGTTCATGTTCGTCACGACGATCGGCGCGCTGCTCTACAAGGCCTATGAGGCGTTCTTCATCAACTTGCCGAAGACGGCCGATCCGGTGGCGAACAAGATCGCCAACGTCGCAGAGTTCACGTCGGCCCAGGTGATCATCGGCCTGGTGGCGCTGATCCTGGTGGTGGCGGCGCTGATCCTGGCGTGGGACGGCATCCAGGCGCTGCGTCGCGGCCGGGTGGCGCCGGCGGCCGCCCGGGCGTAGGGAACGCCGCAAGGGCCGGTCTCGCATCGGCAAAATCGGGTCCGTCCTGGTCCGGCAGCCAGCCGTCGGGCCAGGACGGGGGGATCTCTGAGCAGATCCTGCGTATTGAGCAGGGGAGGGTCGGCCGTCCGGCCCTTCCCACAGGGATCGTGGTATGGCTCCTGTTGCCGTGGATGTGTTTTATCCGGTTCCAGAGGGATGGGGCCTGTGTCAGGCGTGCGAGGTGATGCTCGCGCGTGCCGACCTGGGACAGGCGCCGCCGCAGCGTGGCTTTGAAGAACTGCCCCCCGAATGGCAGGCCGATTTCGAGCGCCTCTCTGCTCTGATCTTCGGCCTGGCCGATCGCTACCGCGATCAGATCCTGATCCGGGTCCACGATCCTCGCTCGCTGCCGGGCCTGCTCAAGGCGATCCGGCACGGCGTGCGGCGCTACCCGACCTTCGTCGTGGCGGGACGCACGAAGATCGCCGGCTGGAATACGGAAGGGTTGATGCAGGCCCTGGCGTCGGCCGGTGTGGCAGTCGGGTGAGCGAAAATTGGACCGCGCGGAACTGACCGATCGCCTGCTGCGCTTCTTGCACGCCTTGCGCGACATCCTGTACGGCGCGACCATCTACGAGATGGTGCGCGACCTGAACAAGGAGCGCGGCCAGATCGAGAACCTGTTCATCCTGATCGTCTTCGGCGATTTATTGGGGATTCCGATCTTGCCGCCATACTATACCCTGCGCCTGTTGCCCTACGTCGTGCCCAACCTTGCCGGCTGGCGGCGTTCGCTATTGCGCGAAAAAGACCTGACCGATTTGTGCGACCAGGACTTTACGTAACTCGTAGAATCTATGTCAAAGAAAGGACATACTCATGCCCGAAGCGGAGAAGAAACCCAGTTGGTTTGACAACGTCAAGAGCGTACTCTACGGCATGGCCGGCCACGACATGGCACGCTATGCCCTGAAGACGCGCGGCAGCATGGAGCATCTGTTCATCCTGATCACCATGGGCGATCTGTTGGGCATCCCCATCCTGCCGCCCTATTACAGCCTGCGGCTCCTCCCCTATGTGGTGCCGCAGATCTCGACCTGGAAGCGCCGCATGTTGCGCGAAAAGGACCTGACCGATGCGCTGGCGTAGTCGAGTAGTCGGATAATCGGATGGTCGAATAGTCGAGTAGTCGGATGGCAGTGAGGCGCGGTGCTTCTGGGGCGGCAACCCCTTTGGCGGTTGACTATCGGACTAGGCGACGACCAGACTATGCGACGACCGGCCTACAAGACTACCGACCAGGCCACTAGCAGACGGAGAATATCATGTCGTTACGAGAAGTCTTCGAGAAGAACCCGGACCGCCGCTATATCATGTTCGGCGGCAAGGGTGGGCTGGGCAAGACCACCTTCAGCGCGGCCACCGGCTACTGGCTGGCCAAACAGGGCTACAAGGTGCTCGTGTTTTCGGTCGATCCCCAGGCCAGCCTGTCGGACATCTTCCAGCGCGACATCTTCGGCAAGGGGCCGGTGGAGATCATGCCCAACCTGTACGCGCAGGAGATAGATGCCGATCGGCGCATCAAAGAGTATCAGCAGGAGATCCGCCAGAAGATCCTGGACATGTACGGCATGGACAAAGTGCCGGACGAGATCGAGAACTACATCCAGGCCGCCGCGGCCGAGCCGGCCATGGAAGAGAGCGCCATCTTCGACGAGGTCGTCGACATCGTCGTCAGCGGCAAGTACGATTACTACATCTACGACCTGGTGCCCCTGGGCCACGCGCTCTACTACCTGAGCATGGCGTCGGTCTACGATCAGTGGATCGACAAGATCACGGCGCTGCGCGCGGAGATGGAAGAGTACGCCAAGGTGGCGGCGGTGATGCAGCGCAGCAAGGAGACCGAAGAAGACCAGATCCTGCGCGAGCTGCAATACATCAAACACCGGATCAACACCTCGTCGTCCATCCTGACCGACAAGCAGAAGACCGCGTTCTTCTTCGTCCTGATCCCCGAGGAGATGATCATCCTGGACACCAAGAAGGCGGCCGAGATGTTCGCCAAATTCGAGGTGCCGTTGGCCGGCTACATCGTCAATCGGGTGATTCCCCCCGAGCTGGCCCAGCAGGACATCCCCGAATACCTGCGCCACCGGTTGGAGATGCAGAAGGGCTATCTGGCGCGGATCAAAGAGGTCTTCGGCGCCGGCGTCCTGACCCAGGTGCCGGAGTTCGAGCGCGACATCACCGGATTGCCGATGATCGCGCGCATGGCGGACGCGCTCTTCGGCCCCGCCGAGGCGAAGTGAGGAGGTGAGCCATGATCCAGCAAACGATGCGCCAATTTCTGACCGCTAAACCTCGCCTCAAGTACATCTTCTTCGGCGGCAAGGGCGGCGTGGGCAAGACCGTGTTGGCCGGCACCGCGGCCCTCTGGATGGCGGGCCAGGGGAAGCGCACCCTGTTGGCCTCGACCAACCCCGTCCACTCGCTGTCGGGCCTGTTGGACCAGAACGTCTTCGGCAAGCCCACCGCGGTGACGGGCGTGCCCAATCTGTGGGCCTATGAGATCGATACGAAGGACACCATCGAGAAGTCCAAGCGGGAGATCCGCGAGAAGATCGAGTGGTTCCTGAAGTTCGCCGAGATCAAGACCAAGGCGGACGAGTTCGTGCAGTCGGCCACCATGAATCCGGCCTTCGAAGAGTCGGCCATGTTCGAGAACATGATTGATCTGATGTTCGAGGACAAGTACGACGCCTACGTCTTCGACACCGCGCCCACGGCCAACGCTCGCCGCCTGCTCGGCATGTCCAGCGTCTACTCGATGTGGGTCAACAAGATGGTGCAGAGCCGCCAGGAGGCGCAGTCGCTGCGCGAGCTGCTTTCCTACAGCCGACGCAAGCAACAGAAGGATCCGCTGATGGAGTACTTGCTCAACCTGCGCGAACGCATGGGCCGGGCCAAGACGCTCCTGACGGACGCGGAATTGACCTCCTTCTTCTTCGTCACCCTGCCCGAGGCGCTGCCCATCGCAGTGATCACCCGCTTCATCAACTGGTTCCACGAGTTCGGCATCCCGGTCGGCGGCGTGATCGTGAACATGCTGATAGATCAATCCCAACTGGGACCCGACACGCCCGATTTCGTCAAAAACCGGGTGGCGATGCAGGCCGAACACATGGAGACGATCTGGAAGGAGTTCGACGGCATGGTGCGCGCCCTCTTGCCGTTGTACGAGACCGAGGTGCGCGGGACGGCGATGCTTAAACGCGTGGCCGATCGGCTTTTCGCGTGATCTGAACAGGCAAGGCGGCGTGGCCGGCGCTCGAGCATGGCGCCGGCCACGCCGCGCCTAGGGGAGAATCGCATGCACATCCTTGTTACGGGGGGCGCCGGCTACATCGGCGGGGTGGTGGCCGAACAGCTCCTGGCCGCCGGCCATCGGGTGACCGTGTTCGACAGCCTGGTGAAGGGATATCGCGCGGCCGTGCCGGCCGGCGCAACGTTCGTCCAGGGCGATATCCGCGACCGGGCCGCGCTGGACGCAACGATGGCCGCCGGCCGGTTCGACGGCCTGATGCATTTCGCGGCGTTCATCGAAGCCGGCGAGTCCATGCGCGAGCCGGGCCGCTACTTCGAGAACAACGTGGCCGGTAGCCTGACCCTGATCGAGGCCGCGGCCGCCCACGGCATCGGCCGCATCGTCTTCTCCTCCACGGCCGCCGTGTACGCGGGGAAGGACGCGGCCCTGACCGAAGCCGATCCCCTCGGCCCGGCCAACACATACGGCGCCACCAAGCTCATGGTCGAGCAGATCCTGGAATGGTATGCCCGGCTCAAGGGGATGCGCTATGCCGCGTTGCGCTACTTCAACGCCTGCGGCGCGCTGCCCGGCCGCGGCGAGGCGCACCGGCCCGAAACCCACCTGATCCCCTTGGTGCTCCAGGTGGCGCTGGGCCAACGCCGGCACGTGGAGATCTTCGGCACCGATTATCCCACCCCCGACGGCACCTGCATCCGGGACTTCATCCACGTGGCCGACCTGGGCGAGGCGCACCTGTTGGCGTTCGAGGCGCTGGCGCGCCATCCCCGGATCGTGTGCAACCTGGGCAACGGCGCCGGCTACTCGGTGCGCCAGGTCATCGAAGTCGCGCGGCGCGTCACCGGCCACCCGCTGCCGGCCGTCGAGCGGCCGCGGCGGCCCGGCGATGCGCCGATCCTGGTGGCCGATTCCACGCGGGCCCGCGAGCTGCTCGGCTGGCGGCCACGCGTGCCCGACCTCGAAGCGATCATCGCCAGCGCGTGGGAATGGCATCGCAGCCATCCGCACGGCTATCAGGCGTGACGCGCCATTCGCTCCGCGTGACCAAAGACAAAAAAAAGCCCATGTCGCACGTGACATGGGCTTTTTCGCGGTTGGCGACCGATCAGGCGCGCCGGCCTTGGCCAGATACGCCACCGCCTCGCCGACGGTGGTGATCTTCTGCGCGTCCTCGTCCGAGATGGTGCCGCCGAACTCCTCCTCGAAGGCCATGATCAGCTCCACCAGATCCAGAGAGTCGGCCTTCAAGTCCTCGCGGAAACGCGCCTCGGGCACCACCTGGGCCGGATCCACGTTGAGCTTGTCAACGATGATGTCCCTTACTTTGGCGAAAACCGCTTCGTTCATTTGAAATGTCTCCTTTTGTGAGTGAAATCTTGATGACTAACTTGAAAAATAGCCGTCACGTGCCGGGCATCTTGCAAAGTGCCTGACAGTAGGGAATTAGATGCTCGTACTATAGCAGCCCCCGCTTGCTCTGTCAAAGATGCAGCTACCCTTTTTCGGGCCGCGACCGTTCCTTGACAAGCCGTGTGCCGACTGGTAAGATGCCCACGTTGAAACTATCACCATAAACACGGGCGCAGCTCGAAAGTTGCGGTGGAATTCCCGATCCGAGGACGATTGATGAGCCACGAACGCCGCAAGGCCGACCACATTCGCATCAACCTGGAGGAAGACGTTCGGTTTCCCCATCTGACCACCGGCTTCGAGCGTTACCGGCTGGTCCATCAGGCGTTGCCCGAGCTGGACCTGGCCGCGGTGGATGCCGGCGTGGAGCTACTCGGCAAACGCCTGCAGGTGCCGCTGCTCATCTCTTCGATGACGGGCGGCACGCCGGCGGCCGCGGCGATCAACCGCAACCTGGCGCAGGCTGCGCAGGCGCGCGGGGTGGCGATGGGCCTGGGCTCGCAGCGGGCCGGGCTGGAGCAGGCCGAGACGGCCTACACCTTTCGGGTGCGCGATGTAGCGCCCGACATCCTCCTCTTTGCCAATCTGGGCGCGGTGCAGCTCAATCGCGGGTACGGCCTGGAGCATTGCCGCCGCGCGGTGGAGATGATCGCCGCGGATGCGCTCATCCTCCACCTGAACCCCCTGCAAGAGGCGCTCCAGGCCGACGGCGATTGGGATTGGCGCGGGCTGCTGGACAAGATCGCCGCGGTCTGTCGGGGCCTCCAGGTGCCGGTCGTGGTGAAGGAGGTGGGCTGGGGCATCAGCGAGAAGGTGGCGCGCTGGTTGGCCGAGGCGGGCGTGGCCGCGATCGACGTTGCGGGCGCGGGCGGCACCTCGTGGAGCGCGGTCGAAAGCCATCGCGCCCCAACCGAAGCGCGGCGGCAACTGGCGCTCGCCTTCGCGGATTGGGGCATCCCGACCGCCGAGGCGCTCGTTCAGGCCCGGCGCGGCGCGCCCAACCTGCCGTTGATCGCCAGCGGCGGCATGCGCACCGGCCTCGATGCGGCCAAGGCGCTCGCGTTGGGCGCCAGGGCGGTCGGCATCGCCTCGCCGTTTCTCAAGGCCGCGGTCGAATCGGCCGAGGCGGTCGTCGCGGCGATAGACCAGTTCGCAGACGAGCTGCGGATCGCCATGTTCTGCGCGGGCGCGGGCAACGTGGCCGCGCTGGCCGAGCCGGGTCGCCTGGTGTACATCGGGTGAAGCGGCATTTACCACAGAAGCCGAGGTCGAACATGAGCCTGGCCGAGTACATGCAAAAGTACCTGCCCTGGATCGAAGCCGAGATGCGCGAGCTGCTCGCCGCGCCCGCGGCGTCGGTGTGGCGCCATTATGCCATCATGCAATATCACATGGGCTGGTTGGACGCCGACCTGCGGCCCGTGCGGGCGGCTGCCGGAAAACGCGTGCGGCCGCTGCTGTGCCTGCTGGCGTGCGCGGCGGCCGGCGGCGATCCCCGACGAGCGGTGCCGGCCGCGGCCGGGCTGGAGCTATTGCACAACTTCTCGTTGATCCACGACGACATCGAGGACGGCAGTCCTACCCGCCGGCATCGGCCCACGGCCTGGAGCCTCTTCGGCATGGCGCAGGCGTGCAACGCGGGGGACGGCATGTTCAGCCTGGCGCACGCCGCCTTCTACCGCCTGAAGGCCGCCGGCATGGCCGCCGAGACGGTGTTGGCCGCGCTCGAGCGCTTCGACGCGATGTGCGTCCGCCTCACCGAGGGCCAGTACCTGGATATGTCGTTCGAGTCCCGCCTCGACGTCTCGGTAGAAGAATACTTTGCCATGATCGCCGGCAAGACCGGCGCGCTCCTCGCCGTTGCAGCCGAGCTGGGCGCGCTGTTGGCCGGCGCCGAGGCCGAGGTGGTGGCCGCCTACCGGCGCTTCGGCGCGGGATTGGGCCGGGCCTTCCAGTTGCGCGATGATATCCTGGGCATCTGGGGCGACGAGGAGGTGACCGGCAAGTCGGCCGCGAGCGATCTGCTCAGCAAGAAGAAGACGTTGCCGGTGATCTACGCCCTCTCCCATCCGGATGTGGGGCCTCGCCTGCGATCGCTCTACGCCGGGCCGGCCTTCTCCCAAGACGATGTGGCGGCCGTGTTGGTGCTGTTGGAGGCGGCCGGCGCGCGCGAATACACCCAGGCGCAGGTGCGCGACGCTTCGACCGGGGCGCGGCGCGCGCTCGAGGAGGTGGCCGCGCGGGCCGTCCCTGCGCCACACGCCGCGCTCGGCGAGCTGTTGGACGCGCTGATCGAGCGGCAGGAGTGATCTGACTTACAGCATTTCGCCCTGAGTTGCGCGAAACTTCTTCTACCTATCGGCTCTCCAAAGGTTTTTTTGTCTTGCTGCGTTCTGGCCAGTGTGGAGAGAGTTCGTTGCGCGACGAGGGTGAAACAATGGTCAAGATCAGGTCTTCGGAGATCACGCCGGAATGGGTTTATCTTTCGCGGCGCAAGTTCATGCGCGGGACGGCCGCAGCGGCCGGGGCATTGCTGTTGGCCGCGTGCGGGCCGCGCCAGGAAGCCATGCCGCGCGCCGCCGACGCGCCGCCGACCGCCGAAGTGACGGGCCCGGCCGGCCTGGCGAAGCCGCCTGCGGCGCCGGGCGAGCCG
>Ga0209162_1004043_pt1 | contig 11312 bp, 7 predicted proteins | sample YNPNPMetaG_FD_187121 | JGI IMG/M metagenome (GOLD analysis project Ga0209162, IMG submission 187121) | Anoxygenic and chlorotrophic microbial mat microbial communities from Yellowstone National Park, USA - YNP NP MetaG (SPAdes) (version 2) ...
CGGCGGCATCGGCCCCAGGTCCCGGAACCGTCGCATCGGGTCGCCGACCCATCCCGGGTTGAACTGGATCTGGTCGCCGGGCCGGTGGTGCGCGCGGATGTGGTCGTGGACCTCCTGCGTCCACACCTCTTCGCCCGGCTCGGCCATCGCCAGGGGCACGCCCACCACCGCCGCCGCGGCGATCGCGAACAGCGCGTTGGGCAGGACCACCCGCCGCCACCAGCCGCGCGTCCACCGCCGCGGCGCGTCGGCAACCCCGGTCCCGCCGGTCGGGCTCGCCGCCTCCTCCGTCTCCGGTCGCTGCGGCCGCCGCCGTTCTCGCCACCGGGCGACGACGAACCAGCCGGCGATGCCGAGCAGCCCGACCGCCGTGAGGACCGCCCCCGGCCGGAGGCCGGGCGCCCGATAGTCGAAACGCACCCGGTGCCGGCCGGCCGGGATCCAGGCCGCAAGCTGCCCCTCGATCGGGGCGATGCGGCCGACATCGACCAACCACCCGTCATCGTGGTTCTGGTTGATCCAGACGCGCGCCTCGGCCGCAAGATCCACATCGAGATCGATCCGGTTCGGAGACCAGGCGGCGAGGCGCACCGTTCCGGCGTCCGGCGGCTCGACGCCGTATTCGTGCCCCTGCGGCCGGACACGGGGGGACTTCGGGATCGGGTTGGGCTCCTGGCAGGTGATGCTCCCGCGGTTGTGCGCCGTGTGGTCGTACATCCGTTTCCAGGTGCCCTGGCTCTGGACCATCGGCGCCGGCGGGTCGTCGGGGTCGGGGGCCTTCTCGATCCACTCGCCCGGGAACTTGTGGGTGTTGAACCACGCCACGTCGGTCGCGACGCCCAGCGCGACCGCCGGGGGGAGCAGCCGGGCCACCCAGGCGGTCCGGCGTCCGGTGAGCCACCCCCGGAGCCGGCGTTCGCCCTCCGTGATCGCCAGGCCCGCCAGGAAAGCCAGCACCAGCACGGTGAAGACGCCGAAGCGCGTCGGCACGCGGAGGTTCTCCCAGACGGGAAGGCGGTGGAGCAGGGCCCAGGGGGCCCAGGGGCCGAGGTTGCCGAGGGCAACGGCGAGGGAGAGGGCGAGCAACAGCAGCGGGACGCGGGTGCGGCGGAACCGGAAGACGACGGCGCCGGTGGCGAGCGCGAGGGTTCCCCAGCCGACGTAGATGCCGTACTCGCCCCACCAGCGGTAGTTGTGGTGGCTCTGGCGCTCCCAGCCCCAGTCCCGGTGGCGTTCGACGAGGCCGTCGAGGAGGGTGCCGAGGTCGACGCGGTCGTAGTTCGAGACCTCGCGGGGATGCTCGGCGATGTGCAGCAGGCTCGGCAGGAGTTTCGTTGCGCCGACCAGGAAGCACGCCAGGGCCGCGACGCCGAATGCGGCGGCGACCTTGCCGCGCGTCGCCCGGCCCCGGTCGGGCCGCGGGGTCCAGCCGAGCAGCAGCGCCGCCGTGACCAGGCCCAGGAGCACGGCGGTGTACGGGGCGGGATAGACGCCCCCCTCCACGATCATCAGGCCCCAGAACAGCCCGGCCAGCGCGGCCCAGCGCAGCTCCCAGGCGCCGCGCAGGAAGAAGTACAGCACCAGCGGCAGGTAATAGAACGGCAGGGCCCAGACGTGTCCTCCGGCCACCTGGTGGCCGAAGAACCCGGAGCAGACGAAGACGACCGTGGCGAGGAACCGGCCGGCGCCGCGCAGGCCAAGCAGGCCGAACAACGCCAGGGAGCCGACGGCGCCGATCGCCCCATGGAGCATCGCCACGACCTTGATCCCGTCCGCCGGGCCCAGCCACAGGGGTAAGATCACCCAGGGGGACCCGACGTGCGCCTGGGTGTTGGCCGCCAGCACGTTCCCTCCGCAGACGTACGGGTTCCACTCCGGCCACTGGCCGAAGTCCCGGATCGTCCGCCGCGCCACCTCGTCCAGCAGGTGGAAGTATCCCCAGTCGCCGCGCCCGTACCAGCCCCACATCCGCAGCAGCGGGACGAAGAAGGCGAGGGTGACGAGCACGGCGAGAATCGACCAGCCGTGGCGGGCCAGGCGTTCGAGGATCGGGCGAAGGGGCGCCGGCCGCACGCGATGCTCCCTCTCGGGCGGCGAGGAATACTCCGACGAACGGACGGGTTCAACCCCGCGGCGCGGCGGGGCGCCCGTGGCCGCCGCGTCGGCGCGCGGGTCGAGGGGGAAAGCCGGGGCCTACCAGAACAGGACCTGCTGGCCGCCCCAGTCCTCGGCGGTGCCGGAGCGGACGATGCGGGAGCCGCCGAGGCCGCGCAGGGCGTCGGGCAACCGCCGCTCCGAAGTGATGATCACCTCGCGGCCCCCGTGCCGCAGGAACTCGACCGCCGCCTGGATTTTCGGGCCCATCGATCCGGGCGGGAACTGCCCCTCGCGGTGGTACCGCTCGGCCTCGTCGCACGTCAGCACCTTCACGGCCCGTTGTGTCGGCTTCCCGAAGTCGATGAAGACCTCATCGACCGCGGTGAGGATGACGAACAGGTGCGCGTGCACTTCGCGGGCCAGCAGGGAAGCCGTAAGGTCCTTGTCGATCACCGCCTCGACGCCGACGAGGCTGCCTCCGGGACTGACGGCGACCGGGATGCCGCCGCCACCGCCGGCGATCACGGCGTGGCCGGTGGCGAGCAGGTCGCGGATCGCCTGGATGCCGAGCACCTCGATCGGGTGGGGGGAGGCGACGACCTTGCGCCAGCCCCGGCCCGCATCCTCGACCATCGTCCACTGGTGCTGCTCGATCAGGTGCTGGGCGCGGTACGCGTTGAAGAACGGTCCGATCGGCTTGGTCGGGTGCGCGAACGCGGGGTCCGCGGGATCGACCCGCACCATCGTGACGACGGAGCCGACGTGGACCGCGAGCCGGCGCTGGGCCAGCACGTTGCGCAGCGATTTCTCGATCACGTAGGCCATCGTGCCCTGCGTGGAGGCGTCACAGACGTCGAGCGGGACGGGGGGGATCTTGGTCGAGGCCTCCTCGTTGCGAATCATCTCGTTGCCGACCTGCGGACCGTTGCCGTGCACCATCAGCAGCGCGTAGCCCTGCTCGATCAGGTCCACCACCGGCAGGACCGCCCGATCGGCGTTCCGCACCTGCTCGTCGATCAGCCCCCGCTCGCCCTGCCGCAGAATCGCGTTTCCGCCGAAGGCGACGACGGCCACCGGCTTCCGTTCGCTCTCCGTCATCGATTTTCCGCTCCCCCGCCGGGCGGGAAACCCGCCCGGCGGCCGGATCGTCCCGGCGGGGGACCACGCTCCGCGCGCCCTACTGCCCGCTCCGGACCACCTTTTCGATGAAGTTGTTGAGCAGCTCCCGCAGCGTCGGCGCCCCGATGTCCTCGAGCTCGTAGGTCACCCGGACCACCGGCTTGTTCACGCGGATCAGCCGCGCCAGGTCGATCGGCGTCGCCGCCAAGACGACGTCGCACGGCACGGCGTTGATCGAGGCTTCGAGATCCCGGATCTGCGCCGGGTAGTAGCCGACCGCCGGCAGCAGTTTCTGCAGGTGCGAGTACTTCTGGTAGGTGGCCTGGATCGAGCCGACGGCGTACGGCCGCGGGTCGACGATCTCCTTCGCCCCGTACTTCTCCGCCGCCACCTGGCCCGCTCCGAACGACATCTCGCCGTGGGTCACCGTGGGCCCGTCCTCCACCAGCAGCACCTTCCTGCCCTTGATCGACTTGGGATCGGCCACGGTGACGACCGAGGCGCCGAGCACCACGGTGGCGCCGGGATTCACCCGCCGCGTCGTCGCGACCACCGCCTCCACGTCCGCCTTTGGCGCGGTGTTCGCCTTGTTGATCAGCACCACGTCCGCCGCCCGCAGGTTCACCTCGCCAGGATGGTAGCGGAGCTCGTGACCCGGCCGCAGCGGGTCGGCCACGGTAATCCACAGGTCGGGCCGCACGAACGGCGTGTCGTTGTTGCCGCCGTCCCAGATGATCACGTCCGCCTCGCGCTCCGCCTCGGCCAGAATCTCCGAATACACCACGCCCGCATAGACCACCGTCCCCATCGCGATGTGCGACTCGTACTCCTCCCGCTCCTCGATCGTGCACTCGAATCGGTCCAGGTCCTCGAACGTCGCGAGGCGCTCCACCTTCTGCCGCACCAGATCGCCGTAGGGCATCGGATGCCGCATCGCCACCACCCGCAACCCCGCCTGTCGCAGCCGGGCCGCCACGTAGCGCGACGTCTGGCTCTTTCCGCAGCCGGTCCGCACCGCGCACACCGCCACCACCGGCACCTTCGTGTCCAGCATCGTGCGGTTGTTGCCGAGCAGCCAGAAGTCGGCGCCACCCGCCATCGCCCGCGACGCCAGGTGCATCACCGTCTCGTGCGTCACGTCGCTGTACGCGAAGACCACGGCGTCGACCCGGAGGTTCCGCACGAGCTGCTCGAGCTGCGCCTCTGGATAGATCGGAATCCCGTCCGGGTACAACCGGCCGGACAGCTCCTTCGGATACCGCCGCTGCTCGATGCCCGGAATCTGCGTGGCCGTGAAGCCCACCACCTCGTACGCCTCGTTGTCCCGGAAGAAGCGCAGGAAGTTGTGGAAGTCACGGCCTGCCGCCCCGAGGATCAAAACTCGTTCCCGCGACATGCCCGAACTCCTTTCCCTACGACGACCCGCAGAAGCCGCCGTCGCGCCGTCGGCCCTCTGCGCGATCCGCCCCCGGCCGTTAGTCCGGGGACGGCCGGAAAGCAAGAGGGCAGGCGCCGCCGGGTGCCTTCGCGATCCGCGGCGACGGCGTTCCCGCCCTCCGCGCTCGCCCGAGAACCAGCCGGAGCCGCAGGAACCCCTTGTGCTTCGGCTCCGATGCGCTATGAAGAGGAGGTGCCCTGCGGCCCGCGCAGGGAGCGGCGCCGGCCGTCCCCCCGGCGCCCCAGGAGGAACCATGAACCCTCGCCCGCCCCTTCTTGTCGCCGCCCTCGCCGCCCTCGCCGCCGCCTGCGGCGACGACCGGAGCTCGATCGGCGAAATCTGCAACAACGGGTTCGATGACGACGGCGACGGCATCACCGACTGCTTCGACCCCGATTGCCTCGGCCTACCCGCCTGCACGGCGGGCGGCGAGTCCGACTGCGGGAACGGGATCGACGACGAGGGGGACGGATGGAGCGACTGCGGCGACCCGGACTGCGCCGCGGACCCGGGCTGCCTTCCCGAATCGGACTGCGCGAACGGCGCGGACGACGACGGGGACGGCCGGACGGACTGCGCGGACGCCGATTGTTCGGTGGACCCCCGGTGCGCGACGCGCGCGGAGACGGACTGCGGGAACGGGATCGACGACGAGAGGGACGGGTGGACCGATTGCGGCGACCCGGACTGCGCCGCGGACCCGGGCTGCCTTCCCGAATCGGACTGCGCGAACGGCGCGGACGACGACGGGGACGGGCGGACGGACTGCGCGGACGCCGATTGCGCCTCCGACCCGGCCTGCCGTCCGGAGTCGGACTGCGCGAACAGCGCGGACGACGACGGGGACACGCTCGTCGACTGCGACGACCCCGATTGCGCGATCGACCCGGCGTGCGCTCCCGCGTGCAGCGATGCGACGGATCCATTCGAGGACAACGACACGCGGGCCACGGCCGCCGACGGCGCCGCCGTCCGGCCGACCGACGTGCTGGCCGTGCGGCCGGGCGACCCCGATTACTTCGCGATCGCCGTGTGCCCCGGCGCCGTCGTAAGCGCGTCGCTCGATTTCGTCCACGCCCTGGGCGATATTGACGTGACCCTCGAAACCGCCTCCGGCTCGGGCCTCGCCGCCTCGACGTCGGGCGACGACGACGAGGCGCTCACCTGGACCGCGGCGTCGGTGGGCACGGTCTATCTGCACGTGTACCTCTGGGAGCGCGATCCGAGCTCGTGCAACCGCTACACGCTGACGCTGGCCGTCGATCGGAGCGCCTGCCCGGCGGGCGAGACGAATTGCGCGGACGGGCTGGACGAGGACGGAGACGGCGCGACCGACTGCGCCGACGTCGCCGATTGCGCCTCCGACCCGGCCTGCTCCGAGGAGGCGGATTGCGACGACGACCGGGACGACGACGGGGACGGGTGGACCGACTGCTTCGACCCGGCATGCTGCGACGACCCCGCGTGCGTCGCCGACCCGGCGTGCATGGCCGGGCGGAACGACACCTGCGCCACGCCGTATCTTCTTCCGGACGACCCGGTCGGCACCTGGCACGGGGACACGACCGGCATGGCCGCGGACTACACCTCGACCTGCGGCGGCGGCGCGCGCGGACCCGACGTGGTGTACCGGTTCCGGCTGACCTCGCGGGCCGTGGTGACGGTCGATCTGTCCGGGTCGAGCTACGACACGGTGGCCCATCTCCGCGGCGCGGACTGCGCGGCCGGCGCCACCCTGGCCTGCGACGACGACTCGGGCAGCGACTACGACTCCCGCTTCACCGTGACCCTCGAACCGGGCACGTACCACCTCTTCGTGGATGGCTACGGCACCGCCTCCGGGTCCTTCCAGATGTCGATCTCGCTCGCCGCGCCCGAGGACTGCGCCGACGGCATCGACAACGACGGGGACGGCGCGACCGACTGCGGCGACTCGGAGTGTGCGGATGCGCCCGGGTGCGTCGAGGCGGACTGCGCCGACACGCTCGACGACGACGGGGACGGCGCGACCGACTGCGCCGACTTCGATTGCGCGGTCGATGCCGCCTGCCGTCCGGCGACGTGCGCGGAGGACAGGCACGAGGACAATGACGACCGCGCCACCGCGACCCCGTGGACCGACCTGACCTCGACCGAGTACCTCGCCGTGCTTTCCGGCGACGACGACTACGTCGCGATCCCGGTGTGCGTCGGCGCCGTCGTGGACATCGTCGCCCGCTTCCTCCACGCCTCGGGCGACATCGATCTCTACCTGCTCAGCGCCACGGGCGCGACGATCCGCGTCAGCGGCGGCGCGACGGACCGCGAGGCGATCCGCTGGACGAGCGACCGGGCGGAGACCGTGTACCTGCGCGTCCGGCTGTTCGGGACAGGCTCCGCGGGCTGCAACACCTACCGGCTTTCGATCGCGGTGGATCGCTCGGCCTGCCCCTAGGCCCCGGCTCCCGCGCGGCGCCCGGTCGCTTCGCCCGGCGTCGTTCCGCGCTCGTCCGTCGGCGGGGCGACGGGGAGGGTGCGGAGGGCGGCGAGCGCGGCGAGGCCGACGAGGACGGCGAACCAGAGGGTGGCGAGCCGCACCAGGATGGTGGCGGCGGAGGCGACGCCGGGGCGCACCGAGCCGACCAGCAGCACCAGGAGACCGGCCATGCCGCCCTCGGTGACTCCCAGACCCCCCGGCATCATCGCCAGCGCCCCGGCGATAGTCGACAAGCTGTAGATGAACAGCACGGTGCCGAAATCGGCGGCCACGCCGGGAAAGCCGTTGACGACGAGCCACATCGCCACCGCCTCGCAGAACCACGCGGCGGCCGACAGCAGGACCGGCAGCGGGAGGTTCGGCGCGCGGCACAAGCGGTAGGCGCTGCGGAACAGCTCTGCCACCGCCTCCGGCTTCCGCCGCAGCAGCGGCAGCCGGCCCAGCCGCTCCGCGGTCCACTCGCTGACCGGCCGTACCCCGACGACCGCCGCGATCGTCCCGACCAGCAACGTGCCGGCGGCCAGCACGAGCGCCCCGAGGCGGAACGACAACGCGCCGACCGCCGCCAGCGCGATTAGCGCCACCAGGTCCGTGAGCCGCTCGGCCAGAACAATCGGCGCGCTCGTCGCGATCGGCACCCCCCGACGTTCCTTGAGCAGGAACGACTTCAGCACCTCGCCGAGCTTGGCCGGGGTCACCGACATCACGAAGCCCGCCAGGAACACGCCGAAGCTCTCGGCCGGGCCGAGGGGGATGGCGAGCTGGCGGCGATACAGCTCCCACTTCGCGAACCGGACCAGGTAGTTCGAGAAGGCCAGTCCGAGCGCCGCGGCGAAGGTCCACCAGGCGAAACGCTCCAGCTCCGCCCCAAGCCGCTCGACGTCGGCGTAGGCCGCCAGGACGGCGTAGACCACGACCCCGAGCACGATGGCGATCCCGATGTTGCGCCCGAGGTTCCGCACGGGCGCGGACTATAGCACGGGCCGCGGTGCCGGCCTCCGGGCACGTCCGGTTTGACACTCCGGAAACCCCGATGCTATGTTCGGGTCCGCTTCCGGACGGAAGCAGGAGGACCGGGTCCGGTGCCGACGCAGGTGATTCCGGTACAGGTGGCCGGCCAGACCGACGTCGGGGTGAAGCGGAGCGGGAACGAGGATTCGTTCTCGATCGTGCAGGATGAGAATCTCTACATCGTCGCCGACGGCATGGGCGGGCACGCCTCCGGGGAGGTCGCCAGCCAGCTCGCGGTGTCCGTGATCCGCGACTTCTTCAAGCGCACCGGCGAGGACCCCGAGGCGACCTGGCCGTACAAGATGGACCGGTCGCGGAACTACGAGGCCAACCGCCTGATCACGGGCATCAAGCTCGCCAACCTGCAGATCTACGAGAAGGCCCAGAGCGACCCGCGGTACAAGGGGATGGGCACGACCGTCGCCGCCATGCTGTTCGTCCGGGAAGGGGCGTACCTCTCGCACGTCGGCGACAGCCGCATCTACCGCATTCGCGACGACCGCATCGAGCAGCTCACCGAGGACCACTCGTTCCTCAACGACTACCTCAAGATGCGGCCGCTCTCGAAGGAGGAGATCGAAAACTTCACCCACAAGAACGTCATCACCCGCGCCCTCGGGATGAAGGAGACCGTCCAGGTCGACATCAATTTCGAAGTGCCGAGGGTCGATGACGTGTACATTCTCTGCTCGGACGGCCTGTCCGGCATGGTCCCCGACGACAAGATGCTCGCCACCTACCGGCGCTACGCCCACGACCTGAACCTCGTCACCGCCAAGCTGATCGAGGAAGCCAACGCCGCGGGCGGCGTGGACAACATCACCGTCATCGTCATCCGCTACACCGGCACTCCGACCTGAGGCCGCGGGGCGGGCGTCCGCACCCGGGGACCGGCCGGGCCTCGGCGCTCTCGACTTCCTCGAGGCCGTCGGCTATCTGTCCCTCCGGAGGTGCTTGCATGCGGATCGCCGTCGTGGGTTCGGGCTACGTCGGACTGGTCGCCGGGGCCGGCTTCGCGAATCTCGGCAACACGGTGCACGGGGTCGATACCGATGCCCGGAAGATCGAGGCCCTTCGGGCCGGCCGGATTCCGATCTACGAGCCGGGGCTGGAGGATCTGGTGGCGCGCAACCGCGCCGCCGGACGGCTGCGCTTCTCGACGGACATCGAGACGGCGATTCGCGCGTCGCAGATCGTGCTCGTCGCCGTCGGCACGCCGTCGGGCCCCGACGGCCGCGCCGACCTGTCCCAGGTCTTCGACGTCGCCGACGCCGTCGCCCGGTCGATCCGCGACTACACCATCGTGCTGATCAAGAGCACCGTCCCGGTGGGCACCAACGATCGCGTGACCGAGCGGATCGCGTCGGCGACGAAGGTTCCCTTCGACGTGGTGTCCAATCCCGAGTTCCTCAAGGAGGGGAACGCGGTGGCGGATTTCATGAGACCGGACCGGGTGGTGATCGGGGCGCGGAGCGAGCGGGCGCGGGAGACGGTGCGCCGGCTCTACCTGCCCTTGATGCGCACCGCGGAGCGGATCCTCCTGATGGACCCCCGGTCGGCGGAACTGACAAAGTACGTCGCCAACGCCTACCTCGCCACCCGGATCTCGTTCGTCAACGAGATCGCGAACCTCTGCGAACGGGTGGGCGCCGACGCCGTCGCCGTCCGCGTCGGCGCCGGGTCCGACCCCCGCATCGGCCTGCGCTACTTCTTCCCCGGCTGCGGCTACGGCGGCTCGTGCTTCCCCAAGGACGTCCGCGAGCTGCTGGGGCTGTCCGAAGCCTCCGGCCTGCCGCTCGAAGTGCTGGGCGCGGCGCACCGCGTCAACGAGCGGCAGAAATCGCTGCTCGCCCGCAAGGTGCTCGCCCGCCTCGGGCCCGCCGCCCGCGGCGCCCGCGTCGCCGTCTGGGGCTTGTCGTTCAAGCCGGAAACCGACGACATGCGCGAGGCCCCGTCGATCGCCGTCGTCGGCGCGCTGGTCGAGGCCGGCGTCCGCGTCGCCGCGCACGATCCCGTGGCGATCGACAACGCCCGCGCCGTCCTGCCCGCCGGCGTGGAATACGCCGAGGACGAGTACGCTGCGGCCGCGGGCGCCGACGCGCTCGTGATCTGCACCGAATGGCAGGGCTACCGCACACCGGACCTCGACCGCCTCCGCGCGACGATGAGAGCCCCGCGCATCTTCGACGGCCGGAACCTGTATGCGAAGTTCAACCTGGCGGAGGCGGGATTCGAATACTACGGGATCGGCACCGGCACCGCGCTGCCGGTCTGAATCGCGGCCCCCGCGCCTACGGACCGGTGGCCCCCTTGCGCGCCCGGTAGCAGTCGCGACAGTAGTACTCCTTGCCCTCGACCGGACGGAACGGGAGCTGCGTCTCCGCTCCGCATTGCGCACACTTCGCGGGGTATGTCGGACGCCGCGACGAGCTGCGAGCCGGATCGGACGCCGCGTCGTACTCCCGGAACGCCGGACTTCGGTACTCCCCCCCGAACGCCGCGGCGCTCGGTGACGGACCCGCCTGGAACGACGGCGCCCGGTAGACCTGGCTTTCCGCGACCCGCTGCCGCTCGCGACGCTCCCGACGACAATCCGGACACCGCTTCGGCGGCGACTGGAATCCTTTCTGCCTGTAGAATTCCTGCTCCCCGGCCGTGAATACGAACGTCTTCCCGCACACCGAGCACACGACGTTCCGATCGGTACCGCTCATCTCGCCTCCCGTCGTCTCACGAACGACTCGCCACGCCGGACCAGAGGTGGAAACAGGCACGCCCCACGGCAGGATCCGGAAGTCGCTCTCCAACCCGACCCGCCGCTCCCGCCCACTCCCTCGGTGTCACCGCGGGCCGCCCAACGCCCTGCAGCCTACGAGCCGCGCTCGACCATGTCAAGACCAGCATCCGCCTTCGGCCCGGACCCCGAGGGATGGAACGCACGCGGTCCGACGATCCCGGTGCCATGCAGCCGAGTTCCCTGGCAGTGCGACGGCGGCCCGCCGCAGGGGACTCGGAGCGACCATGCCGGTGCGGCGAGGTTCCTGCCCCCCCCCTTCGGCGCGGCACCGGGAGGCCGCGGGGGACTCGGAACGACCATGCCGGTGCGGCATCGCCCCCCAGGACGCGGCGGCACCGCCGGGTCGCGGGCCCGGCGCGGAGCCGCGCCGCACC
>Ga0209162_1004044_pt1 | contig 11312 bp, 9 predicted proteins | sample YNPNPMetaG_FD_187121 | JGI IMG/M metagenome (GOLD analysis project Ga0209162, IMG submission 187121) | Anoxygenic and chlorotrophic microbial mat microbial communities from Yellowstone National Park, USA - YNP NP MetaG (SPAdes) (version 2) ...
TTCCACCCGATGATGAGGCCAAAGGCCCGTGGCCTCCCGGGCACACCCCTCGGTCAAGCCAATGCCTTCCTTACGGGCGTGCAGAGCCCGCCCCTCCGCCGCAACGCCAAGCGCAACGCCGGTCGCCTAAAGGCGAGAGCTTGGAAATGACGCGAAAAGCGGGTTTCTCGGAGGGGCGCGGTCCCCGCGCCCGCGTGGCGAGGCCGGACGCAAGCCCGGGATAGGGCATGATCATCGAAGGGTGAACGCACGCCCGGTGACCTAGCGGGGGCATACCAGGGTGAAGCCAAGGCGTTCCCCTGCGGGCGGGCGGAGCCCGCCCCTCCGGGGGGTGGGCAGGCCCAGACGGGTCGCCTTGCGGTGGAAGGCCGGGGATAGCGCGGGGGTCGTTGTCTCGGAGGGGCGCGGTCCCCGCGCCCGCGTGGCGAGGCCGGACGCAAGCCGAGGCATGTCATTACCCGATATGGCCATACAGGTGGCCCGTGGCCTTATGGAAACATGTCTCGGCCAACCCCGAGGCTTCCTCGCGGGCGTGCAGAGCCCGCCCCTCCGCCGCAACGCCAAGCGCAACGCCGGTCGCCTAAAGGCGAGAGCCCGGAAATGACGCGAAAAGCGGGTTTCCCGGAGGGGCGCGGTCTCCGCGCCCGCGAATACGGGCAGGGCGCAAGCCCGGGCATCCCATTCCCACCGGATGGCTGACAATGAGCCGGTGGCCAAGAGGGAACATGCCTCGGTCAAGCCCGTGCCCCCTTTGCGGGCGTGCAGAGCCCGCCCCTCCGCGGCGTGGCGAGCTAGAGGTGAGGCAGGAAAGCGCAGATCTCTTCACTTCACCCCCCATGTTGAATCACCCTGGGCCGCTCGATGAAAGAAAGGGAGAACACGTTCTTTCTGGGAAGAGACCTGGGGACGAAAGTGCATGCAAGCTCCCTTTCTCCTTTAACCATGAAGAGGGATTCCCTTTTCAAGGATCCAAGCCCAAGCTTCCCTTTTCCGTATAGCTCCATCATGAGCCATGGCCCAAAAATGGGTCAATGGCAAGCTAATTGTCACCAGATCCCGAGTAATGTCTGGTCCATCGATGAATCCATTGGACAAGCCCTACCATCCCAAAGACGGCTTGATCTTCGGGTTAAGACTCGGATTCCCATTGAGTCACAGTGTGCCCCATCGCCCGGTGGTTGGATGGCTGAGTATGAGAGGTCACGGGGTTAGAGAGATGATCCGCGGTCCCCTGATCCGTTGATTTGGCCAGAATTAGGGACTAGGATTAGCCCTGAGAGGCTTTTTCGGATTTCACATCCCGGGGGAGGTAAACCATGGATACCTTGAGGAAAGGGACCCTCGTCATGCTTGGTCTTCTCAGCCTCACAAGGGAGAAGGTGAAGGAGTCCATCGACGAGCTTATGGAGAGGGGGGAGATGGCAAAGGAAGAGAAGTTCAAGTTCATGGGGAGACTCATGGAGGAGGCCCAGAGGCAGGAAGAAGAGCTCAACAAGAGGATCCGGGAGACGGTTCACAGAATAGTCTCCCAGATGGGGTTTGCCACGAGAGAGGAACTCTTGGAGCTCAAAAAGAGGATAGAGGAACTGGAGGCGAGGATCTCTGGGCAATGAGCATCTTGGGGGTCCATAGAAGGTACGAGGAGCTCAAACGCTACGGCAAGATAGTGACCGTATTTATCAAATACGGATTCGGCGATCTCCTCGACCGTCTAGGGGTAAGCAGGATCATCTGGCGCAGGATCTTTGTGCGGGAGGCGTATTCCTCTAGAAGACTTTCGGCGCCGGAAAGGCTCAGGTTGGCCTTCGAGGAACTGGGCCCCACATTCATAAAACTTGGTCAACTCATGGCCACAAGGCCAGATATATTTGCATCCGAACTAGTAAAGGAGCTGGAAAAACTTCAAGACAGGGTCCATCCCTTTCCCGCCCAGAGGGCCGTATCCATAATCGAGAAAGAGTTCAAGAAATCCATGGGGGATCTTTTCTCCCACTTCGATGAAGAGCCCCTCGCAGCGGCCTCCCTGGCCCAGGTCCACAGGGCCAGAACTCTGGATGGAAGGGAGGTGGTCGTGAAGGTACAGAGGCCAGGAGTTGATCACGTGATCCGCACGGACACGAGAATCCTGAGGGAGCTCGCTACCCTCCTCGAAAGGCACATACCGGAAAGCAAAAACTACGAGCCCGTGAGGCTTGTGGAGGAATTTTCCAGGAACATCCAAAGGGAGCTGGACTTTATCGTGGAAGCGAGAAATGTGGAACGATTCAAAAAGCACGTTTCGGATGATCCAACAGTCTATGTGCCGAGGGTCTTTTGGGAGCTCACCACCCCCAAGGTGCTCACGTACGAGTTCATAGATGGAGTCAAGATCTCGGACATTGAAGCCTTGGACTCAGGGGGATTTGACCGGGAAATCATCGCCAAAAATGGCGCTGATCTAATACTGAAGGAAATATTCGAGTGGGGCATTTTCCACGCCGATCCTCACCCTGGTAACCTCTTCGTCCTCCAGGGAAATGTAATAGCGCCTGTGGACTTCGGAATGGTGGGGATTGTTGACGAGCATATGGCGGATGAGCTCGCTGCCATTCTTGCAGCAGCGGTCAAGAAGGACGCAGATTCCGTGATATCGGCATTGGGAAAGATGGGCGTTATCCAAGGCCCGGTAGACAGAAGAGCTCTCAGATTGGAGTTGGCGGATTTCCTGGATAGGTACCACGGTCTTCCCCTGGAGAGACTCTTCCTCAGGTCTCTCACGGAGGACTTCATGGCCATCGCCAGAAGACACAGGCTCCGCTTTCCACCCGAATTTCTCCTCATGGCAAGGGCCCTATTGATGAGCCAAAGCTTGGGGACCCTTTTATCCCCACAGTTCAACGTGATAGAGCACGCGAGGCCTTACCTGGAAAGGCTAATGCTCAGGAGGATGGACCCGAGGAGGATAATGAGGGATCTCGGCCAGATGACCCAAGAGACTCTCAGTATGTTGAGGCAGATGCCCTCGGAGCTATCGGAAATCCTCTACAAGATGAGCAGGGATCAGCTGGCCATTCGCTTCGAGCACAGGGGACTGGAGCGGCTAATAGGAGAGATGGATAGAGCCACGAGTCGCCTGAGCTTCGCGATAGTGATAGCTGCGCTGGTCATAGGGTCCTCGGTGATATTCCAGATGGACATTGGACCCAAGGTATTGGGCTATCCCCTCTTGGGTGTAGCTGGCTACATAGCGGGAAGCCTGCTGGGCATTTGGCTCCTCTGGGGCATAATCCGATCTGGAAGGATATGATCCGAGGTCCAGATCACGGAGTGGAGGGCGAAAAATGAAAAGCAAACTCGTGGAGGCCTTGAGCCTGGAGTCGGAGCCTGTGGCGATCTTGTGGAAAGATGAGAAGCCAGAGGGGGCCAGAGGATTTTCCAGAGGCAAATGGGGATGCGTGATGTGGCTGTTGGCTGCTGCCACAAAAGGGGAGGTGGCTGCAGCATCGCCCGACACATACGGGTGTTGGGGAGGTGGGGTGGGATTGGGCTTCGGAAATCAATATCCTCGTTTCCCCGGCGGAATAGGATGCTTTGAGAGGTTTCTCTCCATCGGGAACGAGACCTGGGAGACGGGAAGGAAAGTCGCCCGGGAAATAGCCCCCCATGTCAGCTCCCACTTCTTGGAAGACTTTCTCAAGGGCGAAGGGTACAAAAAGACTCCTGAACTGGTGGCTGATTTTCTATCGGAGATGCCATTTTTCCAGGTGCCGACGAGGTACGTGGTATTGAAGCCTCTCTCCAAGGTGGACCTCGGAGAAGAGGAGCCCAAGGTCGTAGTGATCGTTGCGAGGCCACACCAACTATCCGCCCTCGTGATCTTGGCGAACTACAGGAGGAAGGGCTTCGAGAACGTGATCATTCCCTACGCTGCGGCGTGTCAGACGATGGGGATCTTCCCTTACAGAGAGGCAAATTCGCCAAATCCCAGGGCTGTTGTGGGTCTTACGGACATATCCGCAAGGCTCTATCTTTCCGGGAAGCTTCCCCAGGACTCCTTCACCTTCTCGGTTCCATGGAGCATGTTTCGAGAGATGGAATCAGATATCGAGGGAAGCTTTCTCGAGAAAAGGACCTGGAGAAGGCTCCTGGGCTCAACCTGACGGGAGGCTTCGCGCAGTGAAAAAAGGGGGCTTTCGCCCCCTCTTTCTCTTTTGTGGCGGGGCCGACGAGATTTGAACTCGCGTCCTCCGGCGTGACAGGCCGGCGTTATCACCTGGCTTAACTACGACCCCGCTACTCTTTCATAGCCTTCTTCTTGGTAGGCGGAACAGGGATCGAACCTGTGACCTCTGGCTTGTAAGGCCAGCGCTCTCCCCTCTGAGCTACCCGCCCGAGCTCCACCGAGTGCCTTGGAGAGATCTCAGGAGTTCACCGCCTCCTTGAGGGACCGCCCTGGTCTGAACTTGGGCACCTTGGTCGCCTTGATCTTGATCTCGGCACCCGTCCTGGGATTCCTCCCCTTACGGGCAGCCCTACTGGTGACCTCGAAGGAGCCAAAGCCCACCAGGCTCACCTTGTCACCCTTTTTCAAGGCATTGGTGACCCCTTCCGTGAAAGCCTTGAGGGCTTTCTCCGCTGCCGCCTTCGAGATCCCTGCCTGGGCAGCCATTGCGCCAATAAGCTCGCTCTTTGTCATCCCCCGACCCCCCTTTCTCTAATGTATTGTTGCATCGAGCGATTCTCTTGTACCAAGCTTCCCGCAGCTTGTCAAGCGGGAAACTCAAATAATTTGAGCCCCGGACCCGATCCTCCCTCCCCAATCCCACCCCTTTGGTCTCTTGGCACCCTGGACGTTCATCCCTCAGCTCGCCCATCAGGATATTCTTCTCGGAAAATGGCCCCTCCAGCTGATGCGCCTTCTTATCGTGCCCTCGCCTCTCTCTAAAGTTGGGATCTTCAAAACGAGGAGAACCCTCCCAGCTAATGGGTCATCCTTTGGCACTCGTCATTCACGAAGGAGACCCTCCTTCCGAAAGGCACTTCCGAGTCAGGGACATCCGTTGCGAAGAGGGACTTGGGGTCATCTATCACCAGGGCCTTCATCAAAACCTCGTCCATGTGTTCCACGGGGATTATCTCCAGATCCTTCAACACCTTGCTCGGAATCTCTTTTAGGTCCTTCTGGTTGTCAGCGGGTATTATCACGGTGCGTATGTTGCCCCTGTGGGCAGCGAGGATCTTCTCCTTGAGGCCTCCTACCGGGAGCACCCTCCCCCTCAATGTTATCTCCCCTGTCATGGCCAGGTCTGCTCGAACCGGGATCCTGAGGATTGCCGAGGCAATGGCTGTGGTCATTGTGATTCCCGCAGAGGGACCGTCTTTGGGGGTAGCCCCCTCGGGCACATGAATGTGGATGTCGATTTTCTGATAAAAGTCATCCTCCAATCGCAAGAGCCTGCTTCTCGAGCGCACGTAGCTCAGAGCAGCATGGGCAGATTCCTGCATCACATCTCCCAGTTTTCCCGTAACTATGAGTTTTCCCTTCCCTGGCATTATGGCCACTTCTGTGTTGAGGAGTTCCCCCCCTGCCTCGGTCCACGCCAGTCCCTTGGCCAGGCCGATCATGTGCTCGGTCTCCTCCACCTTTCCGTAACGATACTTGGGAACACCGAGGAAACCCTCGAGTCCCCTGGAAGTTATGGTCACCCTCTTTGTGTCCATATCCTGGAGGATGCGCCTTGCCACTTTTCTACAAATCGTCGCTATCTCCCGCTCCAAATTCCTGACTCCAGCTTCCCTGGTATAGAGCCTTATTATGGAAAGGAGGGCCGAATCTTGAAATTTTATATCCCTGCCCTTGAGCCCATGGGCTTCGAGTTGCTTGGGAACCAAGAACTTCCGCGCGATCTGCAGTTTTTCGTCCTCGGTATAGCCCGGAAGCCTTATTATCTCCATTCTGTCCTGGAGGGGGGGTGGGATGGAATGGAGGGTATTGGCCGTTGTTATGAACATCACCCGCGATAGATCGTAATCCAAGTCCAGGTAGTGGTCGTTGAAGGCGTGATTCTGCTCCGGATCCAGGACCTCCAAGAGGGCAGCTGAGGGATCGCCCCTGAAGTCCATGCTCATCTTGTCCACCTCGTCGAGAAGGAACACAGGGTTACTCGATCCGGCCTTTCTCATGGATTGGATGATCTTTCCGGGAAGAGCGCCCACATAGGTTCTCCTATGGCCCCTTATTTCGGCCTCGTCCCTCACGCCTCCCAGAGAGAGTCTCACGAAATTTCTCCCCGTGGCCCTGGCAATGGAACGCCCCAGAGACGTCTTTCCAACCCCAGGAGGGCCGACAAAGCAAAGTATGGGTCCCTTCATCTTCTCCACGAGGCTCTGTACCGCTAAATACTCCAGAATCCTCTCCTTGGGCTGTGTGAGACCGTAGTGATCCTCCTCCAGGATCCTCGCCGCCTCATCCAAATCCAGCTTCTCTTCCGTGTACTCTCCCCATGGAAGGCTCAATATCCAGTCTATGTAATTCCTGACCACTGTGGCCTCAGCCGACATGGGGGACATCATCTTCAGTTTCTTGAGCTCATGGAGGGCCTTCTCCCTGGCCTCGGGAGAGAGCTTCTTTTCGTTTATCCTCCTTTCAAGCTCCTCGATCTCATTTCGAAAGTCGTCCTTCTCCCCCATCTCCTTCTGGATAGCCCTCATCTGCTCGCTCAGATAATACTCCCTCTGGGCCTTCTCCATCTGTTTCTTGACCCTGGCCCTTATCTTCCTCTCGATTTCCAGGATCTCTATCTCCCCTTGGAGTAGGGCGAGAAGTTCCTCCAGTCTCTCCTGGGGACTGACCAGCTCTAGGAGCCTCTGCTTTTCCTCCAGTTTGACCGTCAGATGGGGGAGAATTGTATCTGCAAGTCTATCGGCCTCCTCTATCTGGGCTATGGTATTGGGAAGCTCCTGCGAGAGCTTTTTGTTCAGTCTCACATAGTAGTGAAAGGCATCCTTCACAGCCCTCATCAGCGCCTCTAGCTCAGGGGTTCGCGGGGCAAAGCCTGTAATCCTCTCCACCCTCACGATGAAACAGGGCTCGCTCTGGACCAAATCCACTAGCCTAGCCCTCCACAGGCCCTCTACCAGGACCTTCACAGTCCCGTCTGGAAGCCTCAGCATCTGCAAGACCTTGGCCACTGTCCCCACAGTGTAGAGCTGAGCTACAGTGGGATCGTTGTCTTTGGAGTTTCTCTGGGCCACGAGGAATATGGGGCCCTCAGCCTTGAGCGCTGTCTCCAAAGCATTTATGGACTTGCCTCTTCCCACAAAGAGGGGGATGACCATGTGTGGGAAAATGACCACATCCCTGAGGGGCAAAAGGGGAAGCTGATGGGGATTGGATTCATCCTGTTTGGACCTGTGGATTCTGAACACCATGGAATCTTCTCCCGCCAAAGACCGCCTTTGAGAGCGGCCGCAAGGAACTCAATTCTCGACGGCCATTTTGATGGCCGCAAAAGACTCTTCACGCGCACGCCTGGACTTTTCGCTTGGGGTCAACGAGGAGGGGACACCCCCAGAAGCCTCGCCTCTCCCGCAATCCTCAGGCCGATTCCACCTCATCCTGATAGATCAAGAGAGGAGGCCCCTTCTGCAGCACTGCATCCTCCGTTATTATGCACTCTCTTATCTCGGGCCTGGATGGAATCTCGTACATCAGGTCGAGCATTATGTTCTCGAGGATCGACCTTAGGCCTCTGGCCCCACTCTTTCTTTTGAGGGCTTCCCTGGCTACTGCTCTGAGGGCTTCCTCGGTGAATTGCAACTTCACGTTCTCGAACTCGAAGAGCTTTTGGTATTGTTTCACGAGGGCATTTTTGGGCTCTTTGAGAATCCTCACGAGGGCATCCTCATCCAACTCGTCAAGAGTGGCTATTACGGGTAACCTGCCAATGAACTCGGGAATCAAACCGAACTTGAGAAGATCCTCTGGCTGCACCTGGGCCAGCAGCTCGCCAGTGCGCTTCTCTCCCTCGGACCTTATGTCCGCGCCGAAACCCAGACTCTTCTTCCCGATCCTCTGCTGGATGATCTTCTCCAGATCAACGAATGCCCCTCCGCATATGAAGAGAATGTTCGTGGTGTCCACCTGGATGAACTCTTGTTGAGGATGCTTGCGGCCACCCTTGGGAGGGACATTGGCTATGGTCCCTTCTATGATCTTCAGGAGGGCTTGCTGGACTCCCTCCCCAGAGACATCTCTTGTAATGGACGGGTTGTCCCCTTTCCTGGCTATCTTATCTATCTCGTCTATGTAAACTATGCCCCTCGAGGCCTTCTCCACGTCGAAATCCGCCACCTGAAGGAGGCTGAGGATGATATTCTCCACATCCTCCCCCACGTATCCTGCCTCCGTGAGGCTTGTGGCGTCGGCTATGGTGAAAGGAACATTGAGAAAACGAGCCAGGGTCTGGGCCAGCAATGTCTTGCCGCTACCAGTTGGGCCCAGAAGGAGAATGTTGCTCTTCTGGAGCTCCACCCCGTCCAGATCCCCTTTGAACTCTATCCTCCTGTAATGGTTGTGCACAGCAACGGCGAGGATCTTCTTGGCCCTCTCTTGACCTATGACATACTGGTCCAGGAACTCCTTTATCTCCTGAGGCTTTGGGACCTCGGACCGCCTTCTGTGCTTTTCCTCCTTCTCGTACTCCTCCGCAATTATGTCCTTGCACAGTTCGATGCACTCGTCACAGATGTAAACAGCCGGACCTGCGATGAGCTTTCGGACCTCGGACTGGCTCTTCCCGCAAAAACTGCAAAATAGCTCGTTGCTCCTGTGGTTTCTTTTCATGGGATCAAGATCCTTTTAGGGGATGCTTCCGGGTAATGACTTCGTCGATAATCCCGTACTCCTTGGCCTGTTCACCGGTCATGAAGAAATCTCTGTCCGTATCCTCCCTTATCCTCTCCACTGGCTGACCAGTGTGCTTGGCCAGAATTTGGTTGAGCTCCTCCCTCATCCTGAGGATCTCCTTGGCGTGGATCTCCACATCAGAGGCGGGGCCTTGAAACCCCCCCATGGGCTGATGAATTAGGATCCTCGAATGGGGCAAGGCGAATCTCTTCCCCGGAGTCCCAGCTGCTAGAAGAACAGCCCCCATACTGGCCGCCTGACCTATGCAAAGGGTTGATATGGGGGGCTTCACGTACTGCATGGTATCGTAAATGGCCATCCCAGCGGTGACCAACCCACCGGGGGTGTTTATGTAGAAATGGATGTCCTTGTCCGGATCCTCGGATTCCAGAAAGAGTATCTGAGCGATGATGAGGTTCGCGACCTCATCGGTCACAGGGCTCCCGAGGAAGATTATCCTCTCCTTGAGCAATCTCGAATATATGTCGTAGGCCCTCTCTCCGCGGCCACTCTGTTCTATTACGATGGGGATAAGGGGCACTTCGAATACCTCCTCTTCCGAAGCCATCTTCTATTCTCCATCATGCTCCACTAGCTACCATTTTAGCCTTCTGCCTCAGGAAATCAAGCGCGAGCTCCTCGAGCACCGACTCCTTGAGCCTTTCCAGCGCTTCCTCTCTGGAGGAGTAGATCCTCTCCACCTCGGAAAGGTCCCTGCCTGTTTCCCTCGCGATTCTCGCCATCGCCTTTCTCAGATGGGACTCCGTAACCTCCAGCTTCTCCTTTTGGGCTATGGCTCTCAATATCAACGAAGAGCGAACGTTCTTCCTCGCCTCCTCCCGATAGCTTTCCCTCATCTGCTCCACAAACCCCTGAGCATCACCTCGATCGATTCCGTATACGGCCATCTTCCTCCTAACACTATTCATTATGGCCTCGAGCTCCTCAGCGACAAGGCTTTCCGGGACCTCGAAATCGTACTTTTCCAGAAGCTGCTCCATCAGCCTCTTCCTGGTTCTCTCTTCCAATCTCCTTCGCTCTTCTTCCTCGAGTTCCCTTCTCACCCCAGCTCTCAGAGCTTCCAGGTTTTCATATTCCCCAAGCCTCTTTGCGAACTCGTCGTTGAGCTCGGGGAGGATCTTCCGCTTTATGGATATCACCTTTACCTCGAGCTTCCCCTCTTTTCCAGCCAGGGATGCTACCTTGTAGTCATCTGGGAACCTCCGGGGGATCTCGAGAGTCTCTCCGGGTCTTTTCCCGATCAATGACTTGTGAAGCCTCTCGTCTTCCTCCCCCTCCTTTATCTCCAGAAGCCTTTCCTCACCCTCTTTAGGACCCAGTGGCTCACCATCAACGAGGGTCCTCATCTTGCACAACACCAAGTCCCCTTCCTGGACGGGTCTTTCCTCCTCCACATCTGCTACCCTTGCAAAGAGCTCTCTGATCTCCTCTATCCTCTTATCGATCTTCTCCTCGGTGACCTTCACCTCTTGCTCGGGAATCTCTAGCCCCTCGTATCCTTCCACCTGGATCTCTGGCATCACCTCCACCACAGCCACGTAGTACATCTCCTGGCCGGGCTCCATCTTGCGTTCCTCCACTTCCACTCCCCCAACAGCATCGAGACCATTGTCCCGGATCACCTCTTCGAGGGTCTCCTCGATGAGCTGGGACATGACATGTTCCTTCACTTGCTGTCCATAATATCTCTCGAGAATGAACCTCGGAGCCTTGCCAGGCCTGAAACCCTTTACCCTGACGCTCTTTCTGAGATCGTGATATGCCTTGTCCACTTCCCTCGCAACTCTCTCCGCTGGGACAACCACCTTGACCCTTCTTTTGAGGCCACCTATGTTCTCTATCTCCACCTTCACAAGACCTATCTCCTTTCCATGAGCGTTTCAGTGGGGCCAAGTGTACCCCAATTTGCCTTCTCTGAGCTCGCCCCTCACATCACAAGAAAGGCTATCCTCTTTCCTGGAGAAAACCCTTCGGTCTCCTCGGTTCGGGGTTCATCTCCTCCTTGCGCCGGCTTCTCAGGGCGGTTTGGGCAGGTCTCATACTACTGACCAAGTCTACTTCATTAGGGGCAAAGGAGTCAATTTGGTGAGGAGTCTACAGCGCGCTTCCTTCTCACGAGCCTAGGGTTCATGTAGCAGATGTCCAAATGGGCTCGGCACCTCACACTCTCGAATGAAGTCCTCTTGAGAGGACCTCCCCACACCCATCGTAGAGGGCCCGGCCCCCTAAGATCTGGACCCAAGCCCACGGTGTGTGGCAGTGCAACGGGGACGCACAAAGTGCATCCCTCCGGGAGAATCGCCTTTCGCCTCATCTCGGGCCTTTCCCCGCAAGGCCATCCCGGCTCGGATCACCAATCCGGCGGAGGGGCGGGCTCCGCACGCCCGCTAGCGAGACTTCGCTT
>Ga0209162_1004046_pt1 | contig 11302 bp, 11 predicted proteins | sample YNPNPMetaG_FD_187121 | JGI IMG/M metagenome (GOLD analysis project Ga0209162, IMG submission 187121) | Anoxygenic and chlorotrophic microbial mat microbial communities from Yellowstone National Park, USA - YNP NP MetaG (SPAdes) (version 2) ...
CCTCTTGAGAACAATTTGACAACCGCTATCAACTATGCTATAAATTAGCCGAGGTTCGGAGAAGAGAGAATGTTGTTCGCGAATGGTTTTGACCCTCGCCCGCGTCGTACACCAGCCAATCGGTCTGGTGTTTTTGGCGTTGGGCGCTAAATTTCCTCCGAACCACAACACATTTTTGCCACATCCAAACCCAGACCGTCAACTCTCATCGGTCTGGGTTTTTTGTTTTGAATGACGAACGACTAACGTCGCAAAATGGAGGTCACCTTGATTCGCGTGGGAATTTTTGGAGCATCCGGCTACACTGGAATCGAACTGGTCAAGATTCTGGCGCGTCATCCCGACGCGCGCATTCAGTTCGTCACGTCCGATTCGTACGTGGGGCAAAAAATGAGCGACGCGTTTCCCTGTCACTATGACCTGACCTTCGTCGCGCACGATGCCGCGCCGCTCAACTCGATTGATGTGGCATTCCTCGCGTTGCCTCACGGCGCTGCTGCCACCTATGCCAAGCGTGTGCTCGACGCGGGCGCACGCGTGATTGACCTCTCCGCCGATTTTCGCCTGCGCGATTCTGCCGCCTACAAAAAATGGTACGGGCAGGAGCATCACGCCCCCGATTTACTCCCACACGCCGTTTACGGCCTGCCCGAACTCTATCGCGCGCACATCAAAAACGCGCGACTCGTCGCTAACCCCGGTTGCTATCCCACCAGTGTCATTCTGGGTCTTGCGCCGCTCTGGCGCGCCCGCGCGACCGATACAACGGTCATCGTGGATTCCAAATCCGGCGTCTCGGGCGCGGGACGCAAACCGACGCTCACCGTCCACTTTTGCGAGGTGAACGAGAATCTCGCACCGTACAACATCGGGCGCGTGCATCGGCATCTCTCCGAGATGGAGCAGGAACTTCAGGCGATCAACCCGCGCGCATCGCTCATTTTTTCACCGCATCTGTTGCCGGTCACGCGCGGCATCCTCTCGACGATGTACGTTCGTCTGAACGATGGCTGGGACGAGACGCGCCTGCGCGACCTGTACAGCGAAACGTATCACGCAGAACCCTTCGTCAAGATTTTGCCGCGCAGTCACATTGCCACGCTTGCCCACAGCGTCAACACCAACTATTGCACGCTTTCGATTCACTATCTTGCCGACGTGCAGCAGGCGATTATTTGCAGCAGCATTGACAACCTCATCAAAGGTGCAAGTGGACAAGCCGTGCAAAATATGAATGTGATGTTTGGTCTGGAAGAGACGCTGGGGTTGATGTGAAAATACGCAATAATGATGAGGAGAAACAATGCTCGTACTCAAAATCGGTGGCAATGAAATTGATGATGACCAGTTTTTGCTTGGACTGGTGCGTGCAGTGGCGCAGATGCGCGAGCCGCCGGTGATTGTGCATGGTGGCGGCAAGGAAATCGCCGAATTGCAACTGCACTTTGGCTTGATCCCGCGCTTTGTGGATGGCTTGCGCGTGACCGATGAGACTTCGCTCGCTATCGCCGAGATGGTGCTCAGTGGTCGCGTGAACAAACGTATCGTTGCTGCACTCATCGCGGCGGGAGCGGACGCAATTGGCTTGAGCGGGGTGGATCGCGCGCTCGTGCGCGTCGAAAAGATGCAGCATCCTGCGGGCGATCTGGGACGCGTGGGCAAAGTGGTCAGCGTGCGTCGCGAGGTCTTGGACGATTTGCTCTCCCGCCACATCGTTCCGGTCATCTCGCCGATTTCGCTGGGAGACGATGGCGCGTACAATGTGAACGCGGATTCGGTCGCCTGCGCGATTGCCAGCGCGCTGAACGCCGAGGCAGTCGTCTTTGTCACCAACGTCGCCGGCGTGATGCAAGAGGATCGCGTGATTCCATCGCTCACTCCCGCGCAAGCCGAAGCACTCATCAAAGCACAGGTGATCAAAGGTGGAATGATTCCCAAAGTGCGCGCCGCGCTCGATGCGATTGCGAGCGGCGTGTGCGTCGCGCGCATTACGAATCTGGCTGGTTTGACCAACGGCGGTGGAACCATCGTGCAAAGTACGCAATCTGCAATCCCCCCAAGGAGTTAACCCATGGACATTCACCAACTCATCGAAGCCGAAAAAAAGTATCTGGCACCAACGTACGCGCGTCCCCCGTTTGTGCTGACGCGCGGCGAAGGGGTGTATGTGTTCGATGCGAACGGCAACAGGTATCTCGATTGCGCGGCAGGCATCGCCGTCAACGCACTCGGTTACAACGATGCGGGTTTGATCGCCGCGATTCAGCAAGCGGCACAGGGATTGTTGCACACCTCGAACCTGTTTTACACCGAGCCGCAAATCGTGCTGGCGCAAGCGCTGGTCGAAAAATCGTTTGCCGACCGCGTCTTTTTTGCCAACACCGGCACCGAAGCGATTGAAGGCGCGCTCAAATTCGCGCGCAAGTATCACGTCGAGCGTGGAGAGACGCAGCGCAAAAATTTTGTCGCCTTTCGCGGCAGTTTTCACGGGCGCACGATGGGCGCGCTCGCGCTCACCGATTCGGAAAAATACCAGGCGCCGTTTCGTCCACTGATGCCCGGCGTGACCTTTGCCGAGTTCAACAATCTCGACTCGGCGCGCGCCGCGATGAACGATGAGACGGCAGCGGTCATCATCGAACCCGTGCAGGGAGAAGGCGGCATCTATCCCGCGCGCGACGATTTTCTGCGCGGCTTGCGCGCGCTGTGCGATGAACGCGGCGCGCTCCTCATCTTCGACGAAATTCAGTGTGGCTTGGGACGCACCGGCAAACTGTGGGCGTACGAGTGGTCGGGCGTCCCCCCCGACATTATGGCACTTGCCAAACCGCTCGCCGGCGGTTTGCCGATTGGCGCGATTCTGATGACCGAACGTGTGGCGTCGGCGATGCACGTCGGCGAACACGGAACGACGTTTGGCGGTGGTCCCTTCATCACCTCGGTTGCGCGCTATGTGTTCAATCGTATCAGCGATCCGCAGTTTCTCGCGCACGTGAACGCGGTGGGCAGTTACTTGCTCGAACGACTGAGCGAAATCAATTCGCCGCACATCAAAGAGGTGCGCGGGCGCGGTCTGATGGTCGGCGTCGAGATGGATGTGGATGCCGTTAAAATTCGCGAACGCGGCTATGCGCATGGCTTGCTCCTCATTCAGGCGCGCGACCGGGTAGTGCGCTTTGTTCCGCCGCTGATTTTCCAGACAGCGCACGTGGACGAATTGGTGACCAAATTCACTCAGATTCTCGCGGAGGTGTAAGGATGATGCTCGATCACGCGCGCGCCACATTTGCCGTCGCGACGGTACCCGAGATACGCGTGCGTCGCGCAACATTCGACGATGCGCGCGCCATTGCTGATCTCGTCGCGCTGGGCGAACGCGAAGGGCAACTCTTGCCGCGCTCGCTCGATGCCATCCGCGCGAGCATCGCCGATTGGATTGTCGCTGAAGCCGCGGGGCACATCGTGGGTGCCGGTTCACTCGTCGCAATGAATCACGCGCTCGCCGAAGTGCGCTCACTCATCGTTGCGCCGGCGTATCGCCGCTGGGGCATCGGCAAACGCATCGTTCTGGCGCTGATCGAACTGGCACGGGCGCGTGGCATTCCAACCATCTTTACGCTCACGCGCGCGGTGTTGTTCTTCGAGCAACTGGGATTCGTCATCACCGAAAAAGAAAATTTCCCGGAAAAAGTGTGGCGCGATTGCTCCCTCTGCCCGGTGCAATTCGCCTGCGATGAAGTGGCGATGGTGTTGTCGGTAGGCAGTGGAGCAGTGGGACAGTGAAAAATCTAAAATTCGGAAATGGAGGATACGATGGCAAAACCTAAAGTCGGCAAAGTCGTGCTGGCTTATTCGGGCGGGCTGGACACATCCATCATTGTGCCCTGGCTCAAAGAAAATTACGATTGCGAGGTCATTTGTGTTTGCGCCAACATCGGACAGGGCGATGATTTGAGTGGCATCGAAGCCAAAGCGCTGGCAAGTGGCGCGAGCAAATGCTATGTCAAAGACCTGCGCGAAGAGTTTATCACCGAGTACATCTACCCCACCATTCAAGCCGGCGCAGTGTACGAACGCAAGTACCTGCTCGGCACGTCGTTCGCGCGTCCGCTCATCGCCCAAGCCCAAGTGGAAATCGCGGAGATGGAGGGCGCGGATGCAGTTGCGCACGGTTGCACCGGCAAAGGCAACGATCAGGTGCGCTTTGAGTTGACGTATCAGGCACTCAATCCCAAATTGCACGTCATTGCGCCATGGCGCGAGTGGACGATTCGCTCGCGCGAGGACGCGATTGCGTACGCTCAAAAGCACAATGTGCCGGTGACCGCAACACTCAAATCCATCTACTCGCGCGATTGGAACATCTGGCATCTCTCACACGAAGGCGGTATCCTCGAAGACCCTTGGCAGGAGCCGGAACCGACGATGTATCAACTCACCGTCGCGCCAGAGCAAGCCCCCGACGAACCCGAGTATGTGGAAATCGAATTTGAAAAAGGCGCGCCGCGCAAAATCAACGGGCGCGCGATGGGCGCAATTGAACTGCTGACGACTCTGAATCAACTGGGCGCTAAACACGGCATCGGTCGCGTGGACCTGGTGGAGAATCGGCTGGTGGGGATGAAATCGCACGGTGTGTACGAAACGCCCGGCGGAACGATTCTCGTCACCGCGCACGACGCGCTCGAAGAACTATGCCTCGACCGTGAGACGTTACACTACAAACAGCAAATCGCGCTCAAGTACGCCGATCTGGTGTACAACGGTCAGTGGTTTACGCCGCTGCGTGAGGCGCTCGATGCGTTCGTGCGCGAGACGCAAAAGACCGTGACGGGTACGGTGCGACTGAAATTGTACAAAGGCAATGTGATTCTGGTCGGACGCAAATCGCCGCACAGTTTGTATCGTGAAGATTACGCGACGTTCGGGCAAGAAGACGTGTACAATCAAAAAGATGCCGAAGGATTCATCCGCCTGTTCGGTCTGCCGCTCAAAGTGCGCGCGCTCCTCGACATCGAACGGCATGGCAAGAGCACGTACGCCGCACCCGATTACTCTAAATTCAAACGGGACTAGCCATGAACCAGGAGACGAATGCACACCTCAACACCCTCGGTGTGACGGCCGCCCGGGGTTTTCGCGCCGCAGGCGTGGCGTGCGGCATCAAGAAAAACGGCGCGCTCGATCTCGCCCTCGTGGCGAGTGATTACGATAGCGCGTGTGCCGGCGTCTTTACCACGAATCGTGTGCAAGCCGCGCCGGTGGTGTACGACAAAGAAACCCTCGCCAGAAACGCGCGCGCGATTCGTGCGGTGGTCATCAACAGCGGTTGCGCGAACGCATGCACCGGTGAGGCAGGACTGGACGACGTGCGCGCGATGGCAGCGGAAACGGCGCGCGCGCTCGGCGTGCAACCCGACCAGGTGCTGGTGATGTCCACCGGTGTCATTGGGCAACGCTTGCCGATGGACAAGATTCGCGCGGGGATTAGCCTTGCCGCGCCGCGCCTCTTGCCCAAAGGCGGCGCGGACGCCGCGCGTGCCATCATGACGACCGATACGCGCCCCAAGGTTTACGCGCGGCGTCACGCGGCATACACCATCGGTGGAATGTGCAAGGGCGCGGGAATGATCCATCCCCAGATGGCAACGATGCTCGCGCTCATTACCACCGATGCGCAGATCGCGCCCAAGCGACTTGAGCGTGCTCTGCGCGTCGCCGTCAATCAAAGTTTCAATCGCATCACCATAGATGGCGATACGAGCACAAACGATACCGTGCTGGTACTCGCCAATGGCGCGTCGGGAAAAGAGATTGGAGAAGAGGAGATGCGAGATTTCACGCAGACCCTGACACAGGTCTGTGTGAATCTCGCGCAACAAATTGTTCGCGATGGTGAAGGGGCGACCAAATTCGTAGAGATTGTCGTGAGTGGCGCGCGCGCGGAAGAGGAGGCAGTGCGCGTGGCAAAGACAATCGCCCATTCACCACTCGTCAAGACCGCGCTCTACGGCGGCGATGCGAACTGGGGACGCGTCATCGCGGCAGCGGGGTATAGTGGCGTCGCGGTGGACCCCGCTACGATGACGTTGTGGTTTGGTGATGTGAACGTCTTTGCCAGAGGAACGCCCACCGCGTTCAACGAAGCCGACTCGACGCGCGCCATCGCCGGCAAAGAGGTGTCCATCCGCCTCGACCTTGGACAGGGGGAAGCACAGGCGACTGTGTGGACGTGCGATCTCTCGCACGACTATGTGACCATCAATGGCAAGTATCGCACCTGAGCCTCGCTTTTGCTAGTGTGCAGGCGTAAAACCTCAGCCGACACGTTGCTTCGGCTAGGCTTTGGGCGGCTCCTCTTTCCCCGCGAGGCCCTCTTTAAAGCCACGAATTGCTTTACCGATGGCGCGCGCAACTTCAGGCAGACGATTCGCGCCGAAAATCAGTACGGCAACCAGTGCGATAAGCACAAGATCAAGTGGTTCTGGTCGAAACATAAGGCTTCTCGTAGATATGATCATCTAAAAAACCAGGTCCCCGCTCGGAGACCTGGTTTTTTCATTCAGGTCACTCGATAATGTTAATGTTGTTGCCTTCGATGTGGAGTTTGAACGTCCACGGCTGGTCATTCGGATTCCTGACGCGGATGTAGTAGGTGCCTGCAACAGGGAACGCGCCAACCCACACCAGATCGTTCCCGGTGCATTTGCCCTGCTCACACAGAATCGGCTGGGGCATTCCGCGTCCGATAAATTTGTTCTCTGTAAAGTTAACAGCCTGGTGTGGATCAAAGATTGCAAACCAGAGTCCTGAGACGTTCCCGTTGTACAGGATAATCATCACGCGCGATTTGTCTCCGCCGTAGTCGAACTTGTACCACATATCGGATTTGGCGGGGATGTTTTGTTCACGATTGTCGCGCACAAAGACTGCGGTGTACGGCGAATCGTTCTCTACAGCACGCGCCGGGGTTGGTGTGGGTATACCGAGGGGCGGTACGATGATGGGCGGTACTGTCACCGTAATTTCCGTCGTTGTAGTCGGTGTGGTCACGCCCACAGTGGTGGTGATGGTGGGTGCAGGGGGAAGCGGGCTGATTGAAACCACCGGCGAGAGGGTAGGTGTTGGCGTGGGAACGCCATGTGAGACATTTTCACCTGTAATAAACAAGAAAAAGGTGCGCCAGCCGGTGCTGGGATTGCTAACCCGCACATAGTAGGTCCCTGCCACGGGAAACGCGCCCCGCCATATCAGATCAGGAATAACACAAATCTCTCCACCAGCGCATACGCGCGTCCTGGGTGCGACGCGCGCCACAAATTTGTCTTCAACCAGGATGTTCCTGCCTTGTTCCGGCGTGTAGACGCGAAATTCAAGTCCCAGCAAACCACCATTGGGGATGACAATAGAGATAGGCTTGTTGCCTCCACCGTAGTCAAACTTGTACCACGCCGCCATACCTGCCGAGAGGTAATGTTCCCGGAAATCAGCATACACTGCTGTAAAGGGACTATCATTTGTCGGCGTGGGTTCAGGCGTTTGCGCGGTAGAAGGTAACGCCTTGTAACTTGCTACCAGTGCCAGCGCAATCAACATCCCCATCAAGAGTTTAGTTTTCATTTGCAATCCTCCTTGGTGAGAATACTCGCGATTGAAATTACTGCCTGCGAGTCGGGAAATTAGTCGGATAGTCAGTCTTGTGGTCGAGTAGTCGAACAGTCCAACAATCCAACTATGTGATTACGCAACTACGTGACTATGCGACTATATGACAGCCAACCACCGACGTTGTGCATCTTTCATTCTTGTGCCGATGAATGCGTATAAAACCGAAGCAAAATGACAACTACAGTATACCGCATTTAGGTCAAATTCCCAAATCAGCCGACAGCAGTTTATGACCCCCTGTGCCCGATTTTGCACACACTCTGGCGTGAACCGAGAGGAACTTTTCCCCTGCAACGATTTGTGCTACAATGGGGTTGATGTGAATGACAAAGCCGATTGACCTCCAGTGAAGGTGTAGGACGTATGCCCTCGCTCCTGATTGGTGTCGCCGGCGGTTCGGGTTCCGGCAAAACCACTGTGTCACACGCGATTCTCGAACGCGTGGGGCGCGATCGCATCGCCTATCTGCAACACGATGCGTACTATCGCGATCGCAGCGCGCTGCCCCCGGCTGAACGCGCGCGCATCAACTACGATCATCCCGACTCGCTCGAAACCGACTTGCTTATCGAACACCTCAAGCAGTTGCGCGCCGGTCGCGCTATCGAAATGCCGCAGTACGATTTTGCCCAGCACATTCGCAAAGCCGAAACGCGTCGTGTCGAGCCGCGCGCGGTGATTCTGGTCGAAGGCATTTTGATTTTCGCCGACCGCGCGCTGCGCGATTTGTTCGACATTAAAATTTTCGTGGACACGGATCCCGATTTGCGATTCTTGCGTCGTTTGCAGCGCGACATCGCCGAGCGCGGGCGTACCGTCGAATCGGTCATCGCGCAGTACCTCGAAACGGTGCGCCCGATGCATCTCGAATTCGTCGAGCCGAGCAAACGTTACGCGGACGTAATCATTCCCGAAGGCGGTTTCAACACGATTGCGATTGATATGGTCGTCGCGCGCATCAACGCGCTGCTGGATCTCAATGTGCCAATGAGCCAATGAGCCAAAATGAATATTTGTTTTGCGTCTTTTCGCGCCTTTCCCGATGGGCGCGCGTGTCAGCCATTTCCAGAAAGCGATCCTGCGAACATCGCGTACGCGCTGGATGGCACGTACTATAGTTTTTACACCCTCAAAAAACTGTCTCCGCGCCAACTGCGCGCGTTGCTCCAGCCGTACGATCTCGTGATTACCGAACTGACGACGGTTGCGCTCGATCTCGTTTCGCGTATCGTCGCGGTGTGCGATGGACGCGCGGCGACCTATAGCGAAGGACACATCGCAGATTATGAACAACTCACGCCTTACCACCAAGTGGTCTGGACGCAAATCCTTCGCTCTGCCGCGATCAACTTTGTGTATTGGGAACGCTATGTGCCGTTTTATCGCGCGCTCACGCCGCGCCCCGTCGAGTATCTTCCCTACCCATATCTGCTCGATCACGCGCGTCGTGCGTCCATTCCTCTCGCGCAAAGACTATCGTTGGTGGCTGTGCCCACGGGGCTCGCGGGACACACGCGCAACGGGTTGGCATCGCTTGTCGTTGCCAAGCAATTGCTGGAGGCGGGACTCGTTCAACAATTGGCTTGTTGGCTCGAACCCGATTCATTCGAACAAGACGCGCGGGCGATTGCGGCTTTCCTCTTTTCCAAGCCGATGCCGCCGCCCACGCGACAAATCGCGTGGCGTAGGTGGCTACTCAAATGGCGCACCGATTATCGTCTGCTGTTGCAACTCAAGACGCGACTCGGTATTCGACCGACGGCGCGTTCCGTGATTCAATCAGACCCAGTATTTTTTTATCGGCGGACGGGCTGGCTGGCGTATCTTGCCCAACTGGCGCCCGCGCGCATCATGGTTGACTTGAACAATCGCGAGACGGTGGGGCGTAACGCGCTGGATTGCGCCGCGCTGGGAATCGCCTGTGTTTCCACCGCGCGGACGGATATGCAAGCGCGACTGTTTCCGTATACGACCCTAGCCGATAGTTGGGATGTTCAAGGGGCATACGCGCTTTGCCAACGCTTGTTGCGCGATGCGCGTTTCTATCAACAAGTGATTGACTACGCCGCAGAGGCAATCCAGCAATTCGATGTGGCGCCGTTTCGCGCGCGCTTTGCCGCGCTCGGCGCGCGTTACCCAGAGATCGAGGCGCTCGGTGGAATACGTCGCATGTGACCTGTGCGGCAGTGACGAGACGCGGCTCGTCTATCGCGTGCGCGATACGAACTATGGCACGCCTGGCGAATTCCATCTCGTTCAGTGTCGCACGTGCCAACTGGTTTACCTGAATCCTCGCCCTGCGCCCTCACGTTACTTTGACATCTATCCAGAGACGACGTACGATCCGTTCGATGAGATGAATCGCGCCGATGAGCCCAAACCGAATGAGACTCACCGCGAACGCGCGCGTCAATTGACTCGAATGGTTGGCCGTGGTCGCGTCCTCGATGTGGGTTGCGGCACGGGGTTGTTCCTGCAAGCGATGCGCGAAGAGGGGTGGTCGTGCGTCGGCGTCGAACCCAGTCCGCGCGCCAGCGAATTTGCGCGCACGCGCTTGCGACTGGACGTGCGGCGAGGAACGATCTTCGACATTGCTGACACAGAATCGTTCGACGTGATCACTTTTTGGGACGCGCTGGAACACACTCCCTCACCGCGCGCCGCGCTTGGACGCGTGCACCAGTTGCTGATTCCGCGCGGGATCATCGCGCTCAGTCTTCCCAATTGGGATAGTGTCGAGCGCAGAATCTTTGGCGCCGAGTGGATCGCGCTCGATGCGCCGCGCCATTTCTATCATTTTTCACCCTCTACCATTCGTCGCTTGTTAGCGTCCTCTGGTTTCCAAGTTCAGACGATACAGGCGCGCGCGCCCGTGATGAGTCTCGCCAGCAACATACTGCGTTGGGGCGGTCGCTGGATTCTGCGACGCGGCAAAGCGAAAGGCGCGCCCGCGTTGAATGTTCCCACGCGCCGCACACCCTCGCTTGGGCGTCGGTGGATGATTCGCGCGACGTATCTGGGAGTCACTCCACTCAACGCGCTGATCAATTCGATTCATCGAGGCGCTGACTTGATGGTTATCGCACGCAAGGTTTGAATGACGATTGCTCAGCGCGCGGTTCGTGGCACCGCGTTTGTCCTCGTCAGTTCGTACACCAACATGGCGATTGGCATCGTCTATGGCATTCTCATCGCGCGCCTGCTCGAGCCCGAACATTTTGGCGTCTTTGCGCTGGCGATGTTCTTTTTCACGCTGTTCGATGTGCGCGGTAAATTGGGCTTGGAATACGCCTTTGTGCATCGCCAGCCGACGACGGACGAATTGTTCGCGACGCATTTCATCCTGCAAGTCGCCGCGTCCATCGTCACACTTGCGCTGACGACACTTGCCGCGATCGTCATCGCACCGTTGAACTATCCTGCCGCAACCGCGCCGCTGATGATCGCGCTCGCGGGCGCGCTCGTCATCGAGTCGGTGGGCATCAGCGCGCGCGCCGCGCTCGAAAAAGAGCTCGCGTTCGCGCGCTCGACCGTCGTCGTCACGAGCGCGCTCGTGCTCTCGTACGTCGCCGCGCTGGTGCTTGCGCGCGCGGGGTTTGCGTACTGGGCGCTCTTTGGTCAGGTCGCGGTGAAC
>Ga0209162_1004047_pt1 | contig 11296 bp, 12 predicted proteins | sample YNPNPMetaG_FD_187121 | JGI IMG/M metagenome (GOLD analysis project Ga0209162, IMG submission 187121) | Anoxygenic and chlorotrophic microbial mat microbial communities from Yellowstone National Park, USA - YNP NP MetaG (SPAdes) (version 2) ...
CCAGCAAGGCCGACCACAGGTCGGCGGTACAGCGGTTGGCCGCCGGTACTGTATCTTTCGTTCAGGAGGTAGTGTATCTTTCCTTCAGGAAATTTGAACTCCTCTACCCTTCCCCATCTTTGTTGCGGTAGAAAATTTTCTACCGTTACATTGCGAGCCGCCGCAGGCGGCGAAGCAATCCCCCTATCGGCCAGGAGATTGCTTCGCTACGCTCGCAATGACAGGAGACAGAGGTTTTTTCATGGCTTTCGGGCGACTCGCTGCGAATTTCTTGAACGCATGATACAGTATCCTGTCTCGGTGCATGAAAGTCGGTTCCCGGCCGGCTCTGCCCGCCCGTAGCCCCAAAAGGCTTTTACCCCGGCTCAAAATGCGAGCGCAGGGCACGAGCAAACAGCGTATCACCAGGCTCTGCCTGGTCCAGCAAGGCCGACCGCAGGTCGGCGGTACAGCGGTTGGCTGCCGGTACTGTATCTTTCGTTCAGGAGGTAGTGTATCTTTCCTTCAGGAAATTTGAACTCCTCTACCCTCCCCATCCTTGTTGCGGTAGAAAATTTTCTACCGTTGTAATTACCTACCAACTGCCCACCAACCATCCATACTTTGTCATTGCGAGCCGCCGCAGGCGGCGAAGCAATCCCCATATCGGCCAGGAGATTGCTTCGCTACGCTCGCAATGACAAGAGTTAGAGAGTTCTTCATCGCTTAGGGTAGGCAGTTACGTTGCGGTAGAAAATTTTCTACCGTATTTTCTACCGCAACAAGAAAATCTTCTACCGCAACAACGAAGGCAGTGGGGGGTGGTTACTTTCGTTCTCGAATTTCCTGAAGGAAAGATACACTACCGCGAAAACGCGCTATAATCCCCGCAACCCGTCATCCAGACCACAGATTCTTGATCAGGATTATACCCGCTTCCGAGAATGTCAATATGAGTAACAACCTACCCACTATCCATCCTTGTCATTGCGAGCCGCCGCAGGCGGCGAAGCAATCCCCTTGCTTGCCGGGAGATTGCTTCGCTACGCTCGCAATGACAAGAGGCAGAGGGTTCTCCATTAGCCATGGTAGGTAGTTACGTTTCACCACGGAGACTCAGGCTCATTTTATCATCTCTCCAGGCGACCGTTCAGGAGACAAGGGCGCCCGGTCCTATCTACCGGCAGATTGCGGCTCATCGGCCAGATTGCCCTCGCCATTGCTGATACTGAGCGACCAGCGTCGAGTCGTCCAACGCACGCTCAAACTGGCGTAACCAGTGGAGCACGTAGCGATCATCCAGCGCATCGCCTTGACGATGAACCACGCTGCGCGCATCCTCGTGATCGCGAGCGCGGGTTGAGATTATTTTGTAAATGATGAGGTCTTCCGGACTGCAGAGCCGAATCTTGATACCCGGCGACACTTCGACCTCACGTCCGCGACGGATGGCTTCGTGGTCATAAGGTGTCTCGGCAAGCAACAGATCAAAGCGCACGCCGTCCCGATCTGTGACAAACAGCAGAGCCTGCTGCCGAAGAACCCGATGGGGGTCTGGCAAGAGGGAGACATAATCCGGGGAGAGCAGGGTGAGCAGGCACTCGGCATCGTCACGCCCCAGGAGGACTTTCAAGTCCACATCCCGTGTGAGGCGCGGATTGCCCCATGTGGCCACGGCGACGCCGCCGATCACCACGGAGGGGATACCCGCCTCACTCAATCGCCGCTGCAGGGTCTGGATCGATTGAAAGAGCGTCTCCATGGCATTCCTGCCATTCGGCCAGTCGGCGCAGGCGCGCCTGCAATTCGGCCAGGGCCTGCCGGCGTTCCTCTGCAAACAGTGCCTGTGTCGCCTGGAGTTGCGGCTCGAAGGCGTCCTGCAACATCGCCCACTGGCGCAGGCTCTCCTGGATCGTCATACGGCGCAACAGGCGAATCGCTTCCTGTTCGACCCCCTCCCAACCCTCGCGAAGGGTCTTCAAATGGCGCATTCAGCCTCCTCTATCTGGGATTGTACCCTGACCTGAAGCGGAAGTCCAGCTCGCACACCGCTTTTCCTACGCACGGCAATCCATTCATCGTCCCTTGCGGCATGGCCCGCGGCGGTAGGGGTACACGTCAATGATACAGGCGCGCATATACTGCCCCTTCGATTCTGCCGCCAGCAGGCCCTGGAAGACTTCGGGCGGCACGTCTTCGTAGCAATAGACCCGCCCGCTGGTGAACACGACCTGCAGCAGACGACGCTCCTCATCGTAGCCGACCGAGTCCACCATGCTGGATTCCACCGGAATCATGGAGATGCCTTGTAACTGCCTACCCTAAGCGATGAAGAACTCTCTAACTCTTGTCATTGCGAGCGTAGCGAAGCAATCTCCTGGCTGATAGGGGGATTGCTTCGCCGCCTGCGGCGGCTCGCAATGACAAAGATGAGAGTGGATGGGCAGTTGGTAGGTAATTACGTACGTTCACCCTTGCAAACCCCAGGAGGCAACATCGCCGCCAACCTCCGCTCCTATGGCAACCTGTATGTGCTGGATGCGGATGGGTGTGAACCCCTTGAAGCTGCCCAGGCCATTCGAGAAGCGGTAGCATACGTGCGCCAGGGTCATGGCCCCTGTCTTTTGCGTCTGCGCCTGGTGCGTCTGATGGGACATACCTTCGTAGACGATCAGGCCTATAAGTCAGCCGCAGAACGGGAAGAAGAGGCAAAACGAGACCCGCTCCTGAGATTAAGGGAAACCTTCCCCGATCTCAACTGGCAGAACCTGGAAAAAGAAGTCGAAGCTGAAATCCGCACGGCATTGGAAAAGGTGCGCCTGGCACCCGATCCCGATCCGAATACCGCCTGCCATGGCGTTTTTGCTCCCATGGAACCCGTTCCGGAACGCCTCCCCGAAACGCGAGGGCCTCGCCTGAGCCTGATCGAAGCAGTGCGACGCACATTAGAACAGGAAATGGAACAGAATCCCCGCTTGCTTGTTTTCGGGGAGGATGTGGGCGTCAAAGGGGGAGTACATGGAGCCACAGCACGGATGCAAAAACGTTTCGGCGAAAAGCGCGTTTTCGACACCTCGCTTTCAGAAGAAGGGATCATGGGGAGCGCGGTCGGACTGGCACTGGCCGGTCTTTTCCCCGTACCCGAAATTCAATTCCGCAAATATGCCGACCCAGCCACCGAGCAAATCAACGATGCCGGTACCTTGCGCTGGCGCACGGCGGGGCACTTCTCCGTGCCGATGGTGGTACGCATTCCAGTTGGATTTGGCAAGAAAAATGCCGATCCCTGGCACTCGGTCAGCGGGGAGGCAGTTTTTGCTCATACCATCGGCTGGATGATCGCCTATCCGTCGAATGCAGCAGATGCTGTCGGGCTTCTACGCGCGGCGCTGCGTGGGAAGAACCCGGTGCTTTTTCTGGAACATCGTGCGCTGTTAGACAGTCCAGAGGCGCGCCGTCCCTGGCCAGGGGATGAATATCTGCTACCCTTTGGTCAGGCAGCCTGCTTACAGGAGGGGAATTCCCTGACAGTCGTCACCTGGGGCGCGATGGTCTATCGTGTGTTTGAAGCCGTTCAAGACCTGCATGGAATAGAAATCCTGGACCTGCGCACGATCATTCCCTGGGATCGGGAGCGCGTCCTTGATTCAGTGCGCAAAACCGGAAAATGTCTGGTGGTGCACGAAGATACTTTTACCGTTGGATTCGGCGCTGAAATTCTGGCGACGATTGCCTCGGAGGCCTTTGAATTCTTAGATGCGCCCTTGCGTCGTTTGAGTATGCCAGATTGCCCGATCCCCTACAACGCAGGCCTGCGGGAGGCGGTTTTGCCCTCTCCGCAACGGATTCGCCTCGCAATCGAGGAGCTTTTACGCTACTGATAAGACCATTGCGTCATTTCCCAGGGGGAACAACGCGCCACCCACCTTTTCCGCCTTGTGAGCGCCTTGCAGTCCCACAATCTCCCAGTCCGTTGAGCGGTCTGCCGTCTTCATTCGTTCCCCATTCGTTGACGGTCTGCCTCCCCAACCGGCTGGAAAGCCCGTGTTATTGCGGTCTGCGGTCGGCGGTCCGCCGTCTGAATTCGTTTATTCGTTCCCCATTCGTTGACGGTCTGCTCCCAACCGGCTGGAAAGCCCGTGTTATTGCGGTCTGCGGTCGGCGGTCCGCCGTCTGAATTCGTTTATTCGTTCCCCATTCGTTGACGGTCTGCCTCCCCAACCGGCTGGAAAGCCCGTGTTATTGCGGTCTGCCGTCTGCCGTCCGCGGTCTGAATTCGTTTATTCGTTCCCCATTCGTTGACGGTCTGCTCCCAACCGGCTGGAAAGCCCCTACGAGCGTCCGCGGTCTACTGTCCATCGTCCATTGAGCGGTTCGCGATCTATAGGGGAAATCGCTCACAAATACCCCTGTGAATTTACGTAAATCTTGAAGACACAAGGGCATAAAAGTTCAAAAACAGGCCCACCCTCCCGTTTTGCTTATGATAAACACAACACCCTGCAAGGTTGACAATCAGGCAATTTTGTTATAAAAAGGGGAAGCCCTTACGCAAGCGTTCCTTGCGGGAGGGCATATCTTATCTCCAGTGGAGGGAAAAATGGAACGCCTGAAACTCGGTGAACACTATATTTGCGATTTCTCCCACTGCGATCGCGAACTTTTGCTCGATAGCGAGCGTTCCCACGCACTGTTTTCACAGGCGGTGCGTGCAAGTGGTCTCACCGTCGTGGATGAAGGGCTATACAAGTTCAGCCCGCATGGTTTCACCTCGTTTTTACTTCTGGCCGAATCCCATGCCAGTTTGCATGCCTGGCCGGAATATGGCTATTGCGCGGTGGATATTTTCACCTGCAACCTGAACCTGGATGTCATGCCGCTGATCGAATCGCTGCGCCGCCTCTTTGGAGCGCAAAATGTTGAGATTCGGAAAGTCGAGCGCGTCGCCAGCGTGGAAAACGTGCTGATGCCCGAACCCTTTCTCTTGAAAGGATGGGCGGTATGAATCTCTGGTTTACCGAAATCCTGTACGGTTTTTTCCAGACCAGCCTGCGCGTGCGTCGCGTGCTGGCGGAGGAAAAAACCCCTTACCAGCACATTGCCATCCTGGACACCGACTTTTTCGGTCGGGTGCTGACGCTGGATAACGTCATCCAGCTTTCCGAGCGGGATAACATGGGCTATCATGAGATGCTCACCCATGTTCCCATGCTGGCTGTGGAAAATCCCCGACGCGTGCTCATCGTAGGAGGCGGCGATGGGGGAACGCTGCAACAGGTTTTGCGCTACCCCTCGGTGGAAGAGGTGGTGATCTGCGAGCTGGATCGGCGCGTGGTCGAGCTCTCTCGCGAACACTTCCCGTTTTTTGGCGATCCCTGGAGCGATCCGCGAGTGCGCCTGATCATCCGCGATGCATTTGCCTTCTTGCAGGAAAATCCCGGCCAGTTCGATGTCATCCTCTCCGATACCACCGATCCGATCGGCATGGCCGAACGGCTGTTTTCCGATGAGTTCTACCGCCTGATGGTCAACTCGCTCACGCCCGGTGGTGCAGCGGCAACGCAATGTGAGCAAATGTTCTTCGATGTCAATCTGATCCAGCGCATTTACCAGACAGCCCGGAAACTGGTCAGGCATCCCGCCTATTACTATGCGCATGTGCCCTCCTATCCGGGCGGTGTGATCGGCTTTATGTACGTCTCAAATGTTCCCTGGACGAATGGGCTGGACAAACCCTATCCACCGGGTGAGAATCGCTATCTCAACCCGCAGATCCATCGCGCCGCTTTTGCGCTCCCCGAATTTTTCCGCCGCGCCCTGGAAGAGGTCGAGCAAGCGTCCTGACAGGCAAAGGAAACGATCCGCACCGAGAAATCTGCCTCCTGTGCTACAATAAAGCACAGGAGGTGTTTTATGTATTCCCGAATTCTTGTCGCTGTGGATGGTTCTGAACATAGCCTGAAGGCAGCGCAGACCGCTGCCGAGCTGGCACGTTTGCTTCACGCTCGCGAGCTGCGTCTCGTGCATGCCTACGACCCGATCCCCTCTTTTCTCGGTGAGCCAAACCTGCAGGCCGCGATCAATGCCCGTCTGGAGGAGGCGCAACAGGTCATCCAAAAAGCCCTCCAGGTGATTGGGGAACTTCCAGAAGGCGTTCTGCGCACAGAAATCCTGGAAGGCCCGGCCGCAGAGGCGATCCTGAGAGTGGCAGAAACGCATCAGAGCGAGCTGATCGTGATGGGATCGCGCGGTCTGGGGCGCTTTACAGGATTGCTGCTGGGCAGTCATAGCCAGCGTGTGGTGCAACATGCCACCTGCCCGGTGCTGATCGTGCGCTGAGCGGGCGTGGAGGCGAAAACCACTGCGCCGCCAGGAAATCGGTCAAAGGCATGGCCTCCTCTTCATGGGGAGCGCAGCGAAGCCATCTCCAGCAGAGATGCTTTGCCGTCTATAACCAAATCCGGTTTCACGGTAACTGCCTACCCTAAGCGATGAAGAACTCTCTAACTCTTGTCATTGCGAGCGTAGCGAAGCAATCTCCTGGCCGATATGGGGATTGCTTCGCCGCCTGCGGCGGCTCGCAATGACAAAGTATGGATGGTTGGTGGGCAGTTGGTAGGTAATTACGTTTCACGAGGGAAAAGGATGCGAGTCGGATACATCGGTCTGGGGTTGATGGGGAAGGCCATTGCGACAAATATTCTCAAGGCCGGCTTTCCCCTGGTCGTCCATAATCGTTCGCGGGCAGCCGTTGACGAGCTGGTTGCTTTGGGAGCAAAGGCGGCGTTTTCGCCCGCTGAGGTCGCGTCTCAGGTGGATGTCGTCTTCACCAACCTGCCGGATTCCCCCGATGTTGAGCAGGTCGCGCTGGGGGAAAAGGGGATCATTGAGGGCGCACATTCGGGGCTGATCTTCGTGGATAACTCAACGATCAAGCCGGCAACAGCCCGACACATCGCCCATGTGCTGGGGGAAAAGGGTGTGCTGTGCCTGGATGCGCCGGTTTCGGGGGGAGATATTGGAGCACGCAACGCCACATTGACCATCATGGTTGGGGGGCCGGCAGAAGCGCTGGAAAAAGTGATGCCCGTTTTCCGCGCCATGAGCAAAACCGTGACACACGTCGGGGATAGTGGCGCAGGACAGGTGGCAAAAGCAGCCAACCAGATCATGGTGGCCGCGCAAATGGTTGCCATGGGCGAACTGCTCCTTTTTGCGCAAAAGGCGGGGGTGGATCCGCGCAAGGTCGTGGAGGCCATTCGCGGCGGCGCTGCCCAATGCTGGACACTGGATGTCAAGCCGCCGCGGCTCTTTGCAGGCAACCGCCAGCCCGGCTTCAAAGCCTATATGATGGAGAAAGACCTGGGGATCGTGCTGGAAACCGCGCGTACCTATGGGATGCCTCTCCCCTCAACGGCATTGCACGCCCAGCTCTTCCGCGCCATGGTAGAAATGGGATTGGGAGAGCTGGATAATTCGGCAGTCATCGCCGTCCTGGAGCAGATGGCCGCCATGCGCCTGATAGAAGAATAACCATGCGCACCGTCCGCGGTTCTGTTCAGGATGTGGAGGAATACGGCCTGTTGTTGCTTGGCGCGCTGGTGCAGGCAATTGGCCTGCGACTTTTCCTGGTACCTGCCAGTCTGGCCAGTGGAGGCATCAGCGGCATTTCCCAGCTCATCCATCACTTCACCGGCTGGCCCATCGGCTTGATGGTGCTGGCCGGAAATGTGCCCCTCTTCCTGCTCGGCTGGCGCTTTCTGGGAGGCTGGCGATTTGCGGTACGCACAGGCCTGGTGATCCTGGTCTATTCCCTGAGCACCGACCTTTTGCCCCTCTTGCCCTTTTTCCCTGCTCACGGCCTGACCGATGATATTGTGCTCAATTCGCTCTACGGAGCTATCGTGAGCGGTGCAGGCTACGGATTGGTTTACCGCGCCCGGGCCACCAGCGGTGGCAGCGACATCCTGGCGCGCATTCTCCAACATCGCCTGGGAGTGCCGATGACCCAAAGTTACCTGATGGTAGACTCCCTGGTCATCCTGAGCGCCGGCTTCGTTTTCGGATGGAAAGAGGCCCTGTATGCCCTGATCGCCCTCTATGTGAGCGGACTGGTCGCCGAGACGATCCTGGAAGGGAATACCATGGCGCGCACCGCTTTGATCATCACCAACCAGGAGCAGGCACTGAGCCAGCGCATTCTGCGAGATATGGGACGCGGGGTCACTATCCTGTATGGCAAAGGCGCCTACACGGGGGAAGCGCGCCGCGTGCTCTATACCGTGATCACCCGCCCGGAAGTCTCTGTGCTCAAGACCATCGTGCGGGAAGTAGACCCGGCCGCCTTTTTCGTCATCGGGCAGGCCCACGAGGTGCTGGGAGAAGGCTTCAAGGCGATAGATGAGGGACGGTAAACAGACCGCCGATCGCAAAATGGACGATAGACCGTGGAGACAATGGACAGTGGAGACGCAGTGGGACAGGCTTGAAAGCCTGTCAGATGACGCCTGGAAAGGTGTACCAAAAGGGTTTTTTCCACAGGCTTTCCAACTACAGGAGTATCCCCGAATAGTGGAACGCTAAAAAGTTGAGTTATGCCTGTAAAAAATTCGCGGAACGCCAAAACTGCGATGCGACGATCCTTCAGGGATCGCGTTGGATGGTTGCATTTTTTGGTATGATATATGCGTCCCCAGATGCGAAGAACGCAAATGCACTCCTCGTAACCATCGTTCCCTATCAGGGTTTTATGTCACAAACGCATTTGCTGCTATGAAAACTGCATGGTTGGAAAGCGGGTCAATGCTGGCCATTCAGGCCTGGTGGATTCTCAGGCCAGGGTAGATCTCTGCGCGCCCATGGGTAAACCATGGGCGCGCGTCGCTTTTACAGGAGGAGGCAGTATGAGTGTTCCTTTGGAGGTAGAAGTCATTGCCTATGCTCCCACCGCCTATTACCACTGCAACCACTGTGAGTTTGCCTGGAACGGGATCGGTGTCACTCACAGCGCACATCGCGAGCAGCTTGAAAGCAGCCTGCCCGGCGATCTTCTCCAGCAATATCAACAACTGATGCAATGGATTCAGGAACTGTTGCGCCGTTATTGCGATCAGGTGGTCATCCGCGTAACGGATGCGGCTTCCGTGCAAGGGGTTTGGAAGTCCTTGCGCTATCGCGCGCGACGCTATCCAGCGGTCATCATTAACGGTCAGGTGTGTTCGAGCGGGCAAGAGGCGCTCACCCTTGCCAGTCTGGAGGTGGAAAAACGCCTGTCATCCCTGATGGGAGAAAGGAGGTGAGTTTGGGAAAACACGCTCAAAAAATGCTGGGGCTGTGTGGATGTCCTTTCCCGGAATTTCATATAAATTCCAATTCTCTTGCCTGAGGAGGAAGGCTTATGAATACCTTTTGGATCGTAGTGCTCGGTGCTATCTACATCTACCTGGTCTATAACACTATGCGCGGCGGATTGATCGCGACATCATTCAATCCGATCCGAAGCGAGCAACGCCGGCGCGGATGTATATGGACGGGGTAGACTTCATGCCGACCAGCCGCAACGTGCTCTACGGCTATCACTTCAAATCCATTGCGGCAGCCGGCCCGATTGTTGGCCCGATCACGGCCGCAAACATCTGGGGATGGCTTCCCTCCCTGCTCTGGCTTGCGATCGGCGTCTCGTTCATCGGTTGGGTGAGCGACTATACCGCGATCATGGTCGCTGTGCGCAATGACGGCAACAGCCTGAGCGCGATCAGCCATCGCCTGATCTCCCCGCGCACCCGCACCATTCTGTTCGTGTTCATCTTCTTCTACCTGCTCCTGGTGGCTGGGGCCTTCATGGGCATTATGGCCGCCTTGATGGCTGCCCGTCCCGACGTGCCCTTTGGCATCATCATGTTGGGCGTGATGGGCTTCCTGGGGGGTCAAATGCTCTATCGCTGGAAGATGGACCTGATCGTGGTCACCGTCATCATCGTGGGTGTCACGATCCTGGCGATGATCCTCGGGCCCTTCGGCGCCACCTGGAACGCAGAAAAGGGAGCCTGGAACTGGGTAGGGCCGATTAACGGAGCAACCGTTGCCTTCAATAAGGCCATTGATAGCATCACGGGCGGCCAGCCGGTCATGCAGGTTGTTGATCCGACCAACGCAGACCCGCGCATTCCCGCGCCCGGCCCGGATGGGAAACGGCCAAAGACGGCGCTCTACGATCCAGAGACAGGGTTGATCAACACCATGCCCTCTTACCTGTTCTGGGCGTTGTTCCTGCTTGTCTTCTCTTACCTCTCGGCCACCCTGCCCATCTGGCGCTTTGCCCAGCCGGTTAACTACATTGGTTTCTGGGTCACCTTCCTGACCATCGGCATCAGCGCTATCGGCGCCCTGCTGGCGCCATTTATCAAACCGCAAGTCGGGCAATTTGCACTGGAGCCGGTCAAGACGCTCGGCTTTGCCCTTGATCCGGCCAAACCCTGGCAGCCGCTCTGGCCCATGCTCTTCGTGACCATTGCGTGTGGCTCCATTTCTGGCTGGCATGCCCTGTTCGGTTCGGTCGGCACGGCGCGTCAGCTTGAATATGAGACCGATGGGTTGCCGGTCGGCGGCGGCGCCATGTTCGGCGAAAATGCCCTGGCTTTGCTGGCGCTGATTGCGGTCTCGATCCCTGGCAGCGGTGGTGGCGGTGGACGTTTTGCGGCTGGCGTGGGATCCCTGTTGAGCGTGCTCTTTGGGGATGGTTTCCGCCCCTTCGGAACTGCGTTGGGCTTCGGTGTGTTCATCGTCATCGTGCTCACCGTCACTCAGCTCATCTTCCGCGTCATGCGCGTCACGCTCTCCGAATGGGTGGGCGAGGCCTTCCCGGCCCTGAAGAATATGCATGTCTCGACCATCGTTTCTATAGTCTTGACCATGCTCCTGGTGCTCAGCGGGACCTGGGTGTATCTCTGGCAGCTCTTCGGCGCCGCGAACCAGCTCATGGCTGCGCTCAGCCTGCTCATCGTCAGCGTATGGTTGAAATCCATCAAGCGCAATCCCGCCTTTGCGTTGTGGCCAATGCTCTTCATGTACATCACCACGATGGCGGCGACGCTGGTTACCGCGCGTAACCTGCTGGTCACCATCGTGCCCAAGGGCGGTTCGATTGCCGTCGGTGGCTGGGCAATGATCGCCATCGCCATCCTGCTCTTTATCACCGCCCTCTTGATCGGATGGGATGGTTACCAGGCATACCAGCGCTATGCCCGAGGCGAGGCCAAACCCAGCGCTGCAGCCGCAGATTAGTTCGACAAAAGCCCCAGCGAAAAAGGGAGACGCA
>Ga0209162_1004059_pt1 | contig 11267 bp, 8 predicted proteins | sample YNPNPMetaG_FD_187121 | JGI IMG/M metagenome (GOLD analysis project Ga0209162, IMG submission 187121) | Anoxygenic and chlorotrophic microbial mat microbial communities from Yellowstone National Park, USA - YNP NP MetaG (SPAdes) (version 2) ...
TGGACGCGGCGCGCCGCTGGCCGACCTGCTCCTGCGCGACATGGCGCTGGGACTGGAACTGCCGCTGCAATCCGGCCAAAAGCCCGAAGAAGCGCTGCTGGCCTACGCCCTCCAGAATCCCACGCTTTTCCTGCTCGACAACCTGGAGGACCTGCCCGAAGCCGATTTGAAGTGTCTGGCGGCGTTCTTGCGTCGCCTGGCGCCCTCCAGCGCCGCCCTCGCCACCCTGCGCCCGCCCGCCCCGCTCTTCGAGGAACTGCCCACCGCCCGCCCCCTGCCCCTGCACGAAGGGCTGGGAGCGCAGGCCGCCCGCCGCTACCTGCTGGCCCTGGGCGAGCAGAAGGATATCCCGACCCTGCTGGAGCCGCATGTGGCCGCGCAACTGGCCGAAGCCGGGCGCGGACACCCGCTGGTGCTGGAAAAACTGGCCGCTCTGGCCGCCCGTCGGCCTGCGGAAAGCATCCTGCGCGCGGCGCGCGAATTGAAAGGGGACTACCTCGAAATCCTGCGGGCAGTGATGGATTGGTCGCTGGAAGCGCTCGATGAAGGCGCGCGGCAGGCGCTGGCCTGCCTGCCGGTCTTTGCCGCCGGTTCCTGCACGCCCGAAGCCTGGGCCGCCGCGCTGAACGTGAGCGTGGACGACTTGTTCCCCCGCGCCGACGCCCTGCGCGAAGCCGCCCTGCTGACCTATGCGCCGCACATCGAACGCTACCGCTGGCACGCCAGCGTGAGCGATTACGCCCGCGCCGCCCTGCTGCCCGCCGACCCAGACGGGGCCCGCCGCCGCGCCGTGGAACAGATTTGCACCGTCTTCGAAGACCTGCCCGCCAGCGCCGATCCCTCCACCCGCCCCGATCTGATGGAAGACCTGCTCAACCTGTACCTGCTGGAAGAATGGGCGTTGGCGCAGCCCTCGGGCGACGTATTGGCGCGCATGGCCACCGCGCCGCACAACTGGTGGAACATCCTTTCCTTCCACAAGAACTGGCTGCCCTGGCTCGAGGCCGCGCTGCAAAAGGGCATCACAGAAAAACGCTTGCGCGCCAACGTGCTGAAAGCCATCGGCGACGTCCAGCAGTTCCGAGATGAACGGGAGGAAGCGCTCAAGAGTTACGGTCAGGCGCTGGCGCTCTTCCGCGAGATCGGCGCGAAATTGGGCGAAGCCAACGTGCTGAAAGCCATCGGCGACGTCCAGCAGTTCCGAGATGAACGGGAGGAAGCGCTCAAGAGTTACGGTCAGGCGCTGGCGCTCTTCCGCGAGATCGGCGCGAAATTGGGCGAAGCCAACACCTTATCGGCTTTACTGCGCCTGGATTATGCCAGGTCGCAAGACGTGGCCAGGGCAGAATTAGAACTTGCCCGCATCGTAAGCATCCGGCAGGCCATCGGAGATCGCTATGGAGAAGGCGCAGACCTGGGCAATTTTGCCATCGCTCTGCTGAACAGCGGGCAGAAACGGAAAGCCAGAGAATACGCCTTGCGCGCCAGAGAAATTTTCGAGCAAATTCAGATTCCTGCCATCGTCGAAATGATGAATCGCCTCATCGCGGCCTGCGAGGAGTGACAGGGAAACAGGAACCGTCCACGAATGGGGTCACGAATGCACGAATTGGGCCATTCGTTTCCCCTTGCACCGCCCGCAAGGGCAGGTGTTCGTGCGATATTCGTGGACGGTTTGCCCCACGAACGCCATCCGTTTATTCTAAGGAGGTAAACATGCCCCTCGTTGTAGATGCTACCGGTAATGACTTGACCTATAAAATCATCGGTCTGGCGATGGAAGTTCACAATGAAATCGGATATGGTTTCAAGGAGGAAGTGTACGAAAAAGCGCCGGAAGCCAAACTTAATCGTGCAGGAATCGAGCCGTTCCGTCAGTATGAGGTGTTCGTGGATTACGAAGACGAGCGGGTGGCAACCTTTTACCTGGATTTGTTCCCAGAGCTGTGGAAATCAAGGCATTCAGCCACCAATTGACCAATGATGAACTGGCTCAGGTCATCAACTACCTGAAAGCCACTGGCGCACCGGTAGGATTGTTGTTCAACTTTGGACGCCGAAGATTGGAATACCGCCGCGTGTTCCCGGGAAAGGACATGAAGCCCGTCCAGCGGCTCGGACGGGATAATGCTATCAAGAGGTGACGACAGGAACCGTCCACGAATGGGGTCACGAATGCACGAATTAGGCCATTCGTTTACCCTTGCACCGCCCGCAAGGGCAGGTGTTCGTGCGATATTCGTGGACGGTTTGCCCTTCTGGACGCTCTGCCTGTGGGGAGGGGGCGATGCCCAGCCTTCAGTCTGCAACGTGCGGCCTGGTCGAACCGGCCGAAGGTCGGTGGGTATCCCCAGGCTCTGCCTGGTCAAACCGACCAAAGGTCGGTGGTACAGGTTGGGGGTACGTATCCCCAGGCTTTGCCTGGTCTAAAACCAACCGAAGGTCGGTGGTACAGGTCCGGTGGGACGTATCCCCAGGCTCTGCCTGGTCTAAAACCGACCGAAGGTCGGTGGTACAGGTTGGGGGTACGTATCCCCAGGCTCTGCCTGGTCAAACCGACCAAAGGTCGGTGGTACAGGTCGGGGGTACGTATCCCCAGGCTCTGCCTGGTCAAACCGACCAAAGGTCGGTGGGACGTACCACCAGGCTCCGCCTGGCCAAACCGACCAAAGGTCGGTGGTACGTAAGTGGGGTAGGGGAGGGGTGGTTCAGTGAGCAGTGTTCTCAGTGTTCAGTAATTTGACAATGTCAAGTTAAACTCTTGTTCTATAAACTCTACGCATTTTGTCACTGCGAGCAAAGCGAAGCAGTCTCCTGGCTTGCAAGGAGATTGCTTACCCTTCGGGTACGCTTCGCGGTCGTCGCAAAAAACGCTCCTCGCAATGACAACTATACGAAAAGATGACATTGTCAAAGTAATCAGTGATCAGGGAGTAGTGGAACAAACGCGCGCTGATCACTGAGACTCCTTGCTTACTGATCACTGCCGAACAAGAGGGGAGTTGACAGGCGGCGGGTTCGGCTGTAAAATCATAATGCTTTTGATAAGTATCATTATCATAAACATAAGGAAACCGCCATGCAGCCCCCAGAAAACGGCAAAACCGTCGAACAGGCCATCCAGGCTTATCTGGAGACCGTCCGCAGCGCCCGCAGTGAAAACACCGCCCGCGCCTACGCCAACGCGCTGTCCGCATTTCTGCGCGTATTGAAAGAGCACTGGATCGAGCAGCAGTCCCCCGTTGCCAGTTTGAGCGAAGACGGCCTGACCTGGATGCTCGCTTACCTGAAGGTTTTCTCCGCCGCCACCGAGCGCCTCTATGCGCAGGCCGTCAAGGGCTTCTACGAGTACCTGGCCGCCGAGCGCCTGGCCGAGGTCAACCTGCCGCGGCTGGAACAACTGCTCCGTCAGCGCGCCCGCCGCGCCGGTCAGCGCCTGCCCCAATTCCCACGCGAAGAAATCGAGCAAGCTCTTGAATTTGTGAAAAATATCACAAATAATTTGTCTGACAACTCGCCCGAAGAACGTCTGCGCGCTCTGCGCGACCGCGCTTTTCTGCTCACCCTGGCCGATACCGGCCTGCGCGTCCACGAGGCCTGCGCCCTGCGCCGCGGCGACCTGGACTGGAACGAGGGCCACGCCGTGATCATCGGCAAAGGCGACAAGCAGGCCGTCGTGCGTTTCTCGACCCGTTCCCTGGCCGCGCTCAAGGACTATCTCTCCGCCCGCGCCGCGCTGGACGGGGCTTCGGGACGCCCCCTCCCCTCCCTGCCCCTCTTTGCCCGTCACGACAAAGGCGCCGGGAAGAAGGTGAAGCCCATCACCACCACCACCGGCCGCAACATCGTCAGCGAGCGCGTCCGCCAGGCGCTGGGAGACGAGGCCGAGGGTCGAATCACGCCCCATTCCTTCCGCCATTACTTCGTCACCACCGTCCTGCGCGCCAGCGGCAACCTGAAACTGGCCCAGGCCCTGGCGCGGCACGCCAACATCCAGGTCACGCAGCGCTACGTTCACCTGAGCGATGATGAACTGGACAAGGGCTATCACGAAATCTTCGAACGCGATGGGGATGGGTGAATTTCAGTGCTCTGGCAAGGGAACTGCGCGCCCTGCGGGCAGGCTGCGCACTCGCTGCCGGAGCCTGCCGCGAGCGTAGTGTTGGCGGTTGGCTGGCAGTGAGAGAACCAAAAAAACTCCCGTTGCAACGGGAGTTTTTTTGATGCGCTGGGGGGGAGTTGAACCCCCACGCCTTGCGGCACATGGCCCTCAACCATGCCTGTCTGCCAATTCCAGCACCAGCGCGCAAGCAGGTCGTATTATAATCACGTTGCTTTGATTGTCAAGCAATCTTTTTGTGCAAAGGAGAAACCGATGACTCGCATTGTCGTTGATGCCATGGGGAGCGATGAGCATCCCGTCCCCGATGTGACCGGCGCAGTGGCAGCCGCCCGCCTGTACGGCGTGGAAATCATCCTGGTCGGTGATGAAGCCAAAATCCGGCCGGTGCTGGAGGCGCAGAAGCCTGGGAATCTGCCGATTCGCGTGGTCCACGCCCCCGAAGTGCTGACCATGGAAGACAAAGGGCTGGCGCTTGTTCTCAAGGCCCGCCGTCCCAATGCGCAAAATTCAATGGCCGTGGGCATTGACCTGGTCAAAAACGGCGAGGCGGACGCGTTCGTCACCGCCGGAAACACGGGCGCAGCCTCGGTCACGGCCTATTTCCGCCTCGGCACGCTGCCCGGCGTGGACCGCCCCGGCCTGGCCCCCGTTTTCCCCACCGCTACCGGCTCGTGCGTGGTCATTGACGTCGGCGCCAATCCCGATTGCAAGCCAGAAAATCTGCTGCAATTTGCCATCATGGGCAGCATTTACGCCCAAAAAGTGCGCGGGGTCAGCAATCCGGTGGTTGGTCTGCTGGCCAACGGCGAGGAAGCCGGCAAGGGCAATGAACTGGTCAAGCACACCTACCCGCTGCTGGCCGAGTCGGGGCTGAATTTTTACGGCAACATCGAAGGCAAGGAACTGCTCGGCGGCAAGGTGGATGTGGCCGTCACCGATGGGTTTACAGGCAATATCCTGCTCAAATCGTCGGAGGCGGTGGCCAAGTTGTTGATGGATAAAATCAAAGAGGCCATCCTGAACGGCGGTCCGCTCGCCAAACTGGGCGGCGCGCTCATCAAGCCCTCGCTGCGCGGCATCAAGCAGATGATGGACCCCAGCGAACACGGTGCTGCGCCCCTGCTGGGCGTCAACGGACTGGTCTTTATCGGCCACGGTCGCTCGGATGCACTTGCCATCCAGAACGCCGTCCGCGTGGCCAAGAATGCAGTGGAGGCAAAGGTGCTGGACTCGATTGCCGAAGCGATTGCGTCATCTCTCCAGAAAAGCGAGAAAAAGGCAGCATGAAGATTGTCACGAACACCAAACTCATCAAGCGTAACGCGGCCATTGCCAGATACACCAGCATCGCCGCCTTTGTGATTCTGCTGGTTGGCTTTTACATCACAGTCCAGTGGAAAGAACAACTTTCGCTGGCCCTGTTGTCTCTGCTGGTTGGCTTCTTTCTTTCCCAAATTGGGATTTACTATGCCAACCGCTGGGGACGCTCTCCCCGACCCGATGAAGTCCTGGACAAAAACATGAAAGGGCTGGGGCGGGAATACACCATTTACCACTTCGTCACCCCTGCTTCGCACTTGCTGGTCGGGCCAGCCGGTTTGTGGGTGTTGCTGCCCTATTACCAGGGCGGGAAAATTCTCTACGATGGGAAACGCTGGCGTGCGCAGGGCGGCGGCTTTGCCCGCGCCTATCTGCGCCTTTTTGGGCAGGAAAGCATCGGCCGCCCCGACCTGGACGCGCAGGCCGAACTCCAGGTCACCGAGCGCTACTTCAAGCGCCTCTTGCCCGAGGGGACGGAACTTCCTCCCCTCCGCGCCGCACTGGTTTTTATTGACCCCAACGTCGAACTGGACGTAGAGAAATCGCCCGTTCCGGCCATGCCGGTGAAAGCGTTGAAAGACTTCCTGAAAACGCAGGCCCGCGAAGCCCCCCTCCCCACCCCACAACTCGACATGATCCGCAAGGCATTGCCCCAGCCAGAATAATCTCCCTTTACTGTTGATTTTTGAGTTTATCTCCACATGACCTCCATTGTTGCTCTCGACCTTGAAACCACCGGACTCGACCCGGCCCAAGATGCCATTATCGAAATTGGGGCTGTGCGCTTTAACGGTCGCAGGATCGAAGAAGAGTTCTCCACGCTGATCAACCCCAATCGCCACATTCCCGAATTTGTCACCGGCCTGACCGGCATTGACGACTCGATGGTGCGCTCTGCGCCGCGCCTGCGCGAAGTGCTGGAGGAACTGGCTGCCTTCATCGGTGATGCCCCCATCCTGGGACACAACCTGAAGTTTGACCTGTCTTTCTTCCAAAAATACGGCCTCTTCGAACTCAACGAGCATATTGACACCTACGAAATCGCGGCGGTGCTGTTACCCTCGGCCAGCCGCTACAATCTCGGCGCGCTGGGGCGGCAACTGGGCATTGCTCTGCCAGCCACGCACCGCGCCATCGAAGATGCCCGTGTCACGGCGGCCATCTTCCAGCAATTGCAGGCGATGATCTATGAATTACCCCTCGATGTGCTGGCCGAGATCGTCCGCCACAGCGAGCAGGTAGAATGGGACGGGGCATGGGCCTTTCAACAGGTTTTGCGGGCGCGCCTGCACGAGAGCGTGAAGGCCCGGCCGGTGCGCGGCGAACAGGCTGCGGGTCCGCTCTTCGCAGCGGCGGAGGAGGGGAAACCGCGCAAGGGGCCGGCGATTCAAGTCCCGGAGGAGTGGCAGCCGATCGACCCGGATGAGGCCGCTTCTCTGCTGGAGTATGGCGGCCCCTTTTCGCAGTATTTTGAACATTACGAGCATCGCCCGGAGCAGGTGGAGATGTTACGGGCGGTGGCCAAAGCCATTTCGGAGGGCTATCACCTGATGGTCGAAGCGGGCACGGGGGTGGGCAAGTCGTTTGCTTACCTGATTCCGGCGGCCCTTTTTGCGCTGCAGAACAATACCCGCGTGCTGATTTCGACGAATACGATCAACCTGCAGGACCAACTCATCAAAAAAGACATCCCCGACCTGCGCGCCGCCCTCGGCCTCGACCTGCGCGCGGCCGTGCTGAAAGGGCGTTCCAATTATCTTTGCCCGCGTCGTCTGGACCTGATGCGGCGGCGCGGCCCCGCCAATGCCGATGAAATGCGCGTCCTGGCCAAGGTGCTGGTCTGGCTGCTGGAGAATCCCGGCGGAGATCGCACCGAAATCAGCCTGAATGGGCCAGCTGAGCGCGAGGTCTGGTTGCATCTTTCTGCTGAGGATGATGCCTGCACCAGCGAGACGTGTCTCGAACGCCAGGGCGGGGCCTGCCCGTTCTTTCGCGCAAAGCAGGCGGCGTTGAACGCCCATATCCTGGTCGTCAACCATGCCCTGCTCCTGACAGACGTTGCGCTCGGCAGCCGCGTCTTGCCGGAATATCAGCATGTCATCATTGACGAAGGCCACCACCTCGAGGCAGCTGCCACCGGAGCACTCAGTTTTCGTCTGACCCAATGGGATGTCGAGCGCTTGATTCGCGAAGCCGGCAGTTCGACCACGGGCGTGTTTGGGCAATTGCTGGCCTCGGCCCGCGACATGGTCCGTCCTTCTGATTTTGCGCTTCTCTCGCAAAAGGTGGAACGCGCTACCGACCTGGCCTGGCGTTTCCAGGAACAGGCACGCCTGTTCTTTGACGCGCTGGGAGAATTTATCGCCTATCAGCGGGAAGGACAAACCGCCAGCACCTATGCCTGGCAGGAGCGCATTTTGCCCGCCACCCGCACGCAGCCCGGCTGGGACGGTGTGGAGGGAGCCTGGAGCGCCGCCAGCGAAACTCTCTCCTTGCTGGTCAAACTGGTGGAGGAACTTTACAAAGGGGCAGCGGAGTTATACGCAGACGGGGTAGAAGCGCTGGAAGATGTCATCAGCAACCTGGGCAATCTGTACCGTCGCCTGATCGAGACCGAAAGCACGATCGGGTCGCTGGTCTTCGACCCGGCCAGGGATTACGTCTATTGGGTGGAAGTCAGCCCAAACGGCAACCGCCTGGCGCTAAACGCCGCGCCGGTGACCGTGGGGCCGCTGGTTGAGAAGTATCTCTGGCACGAAAAGCGCTCGGTCATCCTGACCTCGGCAACGCTCACCGCGCACGGTGAGTTCGACTACATTCGCAACACGCTTTCTGCGGATGATGCCGATGAACTGGCGCTCGGATCGCCGTTTGATTATCAAAATGCAGCGCTCCTCTACGTGCCGAACGACATTGACGAGCCACATACCCCGCATTACCAGCGTCAGGTGGAAGAAACGCTCATCCGTCTGTGCCGGGCAAGCGGGGGCCGGACCCTGGCCCTGTTCACGTCTTACGCGCAGTTAAAGCGCACTGCGCAGGCCATTACCGCACCCCTGGCGCAGCACGACATCATCGTGTACGAACAGGGAGAAGGAAGTTCGGCGAATGCCCTGCTCGATTCGTTCAAAACCACCGACCGGGCGGTTCTGCTGGGGACTCGCTCTTTCTGGGAGGGGGTGGATGTGCCCGGCGAGGCGCTCTCGGTGCTGGTCATCGTCAAATTGCCGTTTGCCGTTCCGTCTGACCCTTTGGTGGCCGCCCGCTCCGAACTGTATGAGGACCCCTTCAACGAATACCATCTACCGGAGGCAGTTTTGCGTTTCCGACAGGGGTTTGGCCGACTGATTCGCTCTGCTTCAGATCGCGGCGTGGTCGTCGTCCTCGACCGCCGTCTTCTGACCAAGTCTTACGGACGAGCATTTATTGAGTCTTTGCCTGCATGTACCCGTCGGGTCGGCCCCTTGTCCGAATTACCTAAAACAGTAGCAAAATGGTTGGGGTAACTATTCAGCCATCCACTCGAAACAGGGGTGTCACTGCGAACGAGCGCTTTTTGCGAGTGAAGCAGTCTCCCAAAGCATGGTTTTTCCTGTTCAAGACGAGATTGCTTCGGGCAGAGAACGCCCTCGCAATGACAGCCTGAATAGTTACTGGTTGGGAATATAACGATGAGCAAGAAAACATCTCTCTTTGTCCAGCATATTGCCGTTCCGCAAGATCACGGTTCGTGGGTATTTATTTTCAGTCCCCTGCTCATTGGCATTTTCGCCGGAGGGAGTTTCACGTTGGCCACGCTGTTCCTGGTCATCGCTGCGCTGGCGGCGTTCATGAGCCGGCAGCCGGTGACGATTGCAGTCAAAGCCTATAGCGGGCGTCGGCCGCGCACGGATTTGCCTGCGGCGCGTTTCTGGATTGTCGTTTATGGGGCGATTGCGCTGATGGCAGTAGCAGTGCTGGTGTGGCTGGGATACCCAGAGTTACTCCTGCTGGCTATTCCTGGCCTGCCAGTTTTTGCATGGCACCTTTACCTGGTTAGCCGTCGCGCCGAGCGAAAGCAAGCCGGTGTGGAAATTATTGCGAGCGGAGTTTTAGCCCTGTCTGCTGCAGCGGCATACTGGATTGGACGCGGGGAGTATGACCCGCTGGGGTGGGCGTTGTGGCTGTTGACATGGCTGCAATCGGCAGCGTCCATCGTCTATGCCTATCTACGGCTCGAACAGCGCTTTCTGGCCGAGATCCCTGTGCCCGCCGAACGCTGGAGGATGGGAGGCCGTGCCCTGCTCTACACGTCCTTCAATCTGTTGCTTGCGCTGGCCGGTGGCCTGAGCGGTTGGCTGCCCGCCTGGATTTTTGCTCCCTATCTGCTGCAGTGGGTAGAAACCCTGTGGGGCATTACCCATCCTGCAGTGGGCGTCAAACCCACCCGAATCGGCCTGCGGCAATTAGTGGTAAGCACGCTGTTTACTATCCTGTTTATTCTTGTCTGGAGATAAAGTTATGAATACCCTGAAGTGGGAGCGGATCGCTGATGTCCAGGGGCGACTGAATGCGGACCTGGTGGAAAGTTACCTGGAAGCCAATGGTATTGAGGTGGAACTCATCCAGGAAGCCCTTGGGCGCTCGATTCCAGTGACTGTGGACGGCCTGGGAAGGGTGCAGGTCTTTGTGCCCAAAGAGAAGGCTGAAGAAGCGCGCCAACTGCTGAAGGATTTTTCGGAAGACATCTTCCTGGAAGAAAGGTAAAAAAAAATAGCCGGGGAAGCAGAGAGCAAAAGCGGACTGGCGGTTTGTGACCAGTCCGCTCGTCTTTCTGTATCCAGCGCTATGATTGACTCCACTGCAAAAACCATGGAGTTTCACCACGAAGACACGGAGTCACAAAGTTTCCTTTCATTTACTTACTCGTGTCTCCGTGTCTTTGTGGTTCGATTTTCACCTTTTTGCAGGAGACTCATGATTTATTTCTTCTTGTTGAGATACAACCAGTACCCCCCATATGCCAGGACACAAAGCACAAAGGCGGCCAGCAAAATTGGCCATCCGGTGGCAAAGATATTCCCAATTGTGTCCATGGCGCTGGTGCTGAGAGGATAATTCATCAGCCACAGGACGGCAAATGTTACTGCAAAGACTGCTGCAAAGACGGTGATTGCCCAAACAGCCATTTTTCGCAACTTGGCTTTTTTCTCGTCCATGATTGATCTCTCCTTTCCGGAAAAAGAAATGGAAAACGGTGCTAAAAAGTATTCTAGCACGAGAAAAAATGAGAATCAATCGCTTCTTTTCTGGACAAACCGGGGCATTAAACTTGCGGTCGCTGCGCTCGCAATGGCAGAGGCGCTGTTATCACTTTGACTTGGAGACCTTCACCCAAACATTAAAGGAGCGGTATTCAAGCGTGACCTCTGCAGGCAAAGGGGAACACAACGCCTTAATTTGTTCTCCGCTCAAGAAGTGGCTGCGCATCAGCAGCAACTTTTCGCCTAACGCAACGAGTTTGACGGGGAACTGGTGAATATCTGGCTCAACAATCAGCAGGATCCCCCCTGGCGCCAGAACGCGGAACAATTCGGCGATTGTCTGGGCCTGATTGTGGACGTGATGGAGAGCATCAAGCATGAACACCCGCGTGAACGTCCCCGATGCAAAGGGGAGACGTTCCACCGGTGCATAGACACAGGCCAGGCCCTTCTCGCGAGCATACTTCATCATGCCAGAAGAAACGTCCGCAACAATGGCATCGTCGACATAGCCGCGCAAGGCGGCAGCCACGCGTCCGGTCCCGCCGCCGGCATCGAGGAACAAGCCCGAGGCAGGCAAC
>Ga0209162_1004061_pt1 | contig 11262 bp, 9 predicted proteins | sample YNPNPMetaG_FD_187121 | JGI IMG/M metagenome (GOLD analysis project Ga0209162, IMG submission 187121) | Anoxygenic and chlorotrophic microbial mat microbial communities from Yellowstone National Park, USA - YNP NP MetaG (SPAdes) (version 2) ...
GGCGTAATCGGCGCGGCGCGCACCGGACGATGCCTCACGCGCGCGAGCACACTCATCAACACGGCATAGCCGCCAAACGTGTATACGAGCGCAAAGACACACAGCCAGAAAACGAGTGCAAGCAACAGCGTCACATTGTATCCTTTGCGAGAATCGCGCGCGCTCCGCCCTTCCAACAACGGCGCACGTTGTCGGAATCGCTGACCGCATTATACCACCACTCGACGCGATGTCGAAATCGGAGATGTTGCCGCGCGGTAAACCGCTCGGCTGAATGGCGCAAGCCGACTTGAAGTCGGCTTGCACTTTTTGTAAGCGTTCAGCCGCATTTGTCATTTCGAGCGAAGCGGGAAATCTCTTTTCGCATCGAGCAAGATTTCGCCTCGCAAAACTTGTCCCGAGCGTAGCCAAGGGAAACGCTCGTCGAAATGCCACCTGAACGGTTATGATTTTCATCGCCGCTCCTCCTTGCAGATCATTCCCCAAAAAGAATCGCCTTCTCCCATGTGTCAGGAGAGAAGGCGATTCCGCGAAGCCATCCACTCTCTTGCCGCGTCGCGCGATGACTTGCCTACTGCCCGGGCACGCGCGTCCCACTGAAAGGGATGAAACCCAGATTGGTGGTGCCACCTGCAGTGACCTGGACAGGTATTTCGATGCCGCCGCCTTGCCGCGCAATGACGAGAGAGCGCGCGCCGGCGGGTACGCCGCGAATTTCAAACGCGCCAGTGCTATCGGCATATCCCTGAATGTTCGTACGCAGGATGTAAATTTCCGCATCGAGGGGTGCGCCCTGTTCATCTACGACGATGCCCACGATAGTGCCAGTGCCGGCGACGCGCGCAAATTGTTCGCTCTTGAACAGATTGACGACGATAAGCGCGGTGAGCAAAAAGAGCGCGGCAACAATCAGCCAGACGAGGCGCCAGCGCGCCGCATAACGATCTTTCGGCTTGAGTCCTTGCTTGTAATCTTTCAGCGAGGGGGATGATTCAAACGCCATTGTCAATCTCCTTTCAACCGAGGACAAAGGTGACTGGCGATTAGGTGATGAGGTGATTCGTCTTTCGTCGTTTGGCTACTTGAGTGGATCAACCGAGATGTTACCAAAGCGCGCGGTGGTGCCATCCCATGTGCGAAAACCAACGCCACCTTGTGTGTAGGTGCTATCGGTACCTTGCAAGACTTGTTTACCGTCAATGTACGCTGTAAAAGTGTTACCCCTGACGACGATTTGCACCTGGCGCGGCGTGTTGGTCCAATTGTAGCCGGGCGCGTATGCTACGGCAAAGGGGCTGAGTTCGTGGCCGTTGACCCATTTTCGCATGATGAACGCACCTTTGCCATAGCCCGGATCATACTGAAACGTATAGCCGTTGACCTTCTCCACGTTACTTGCGCGAAACCAGATGCCATAGCCATTGCCTTGATTCAGAACCGCGTCGTTGACAGTGATGGTGTAATCCCCTACCGAGAGGTTGTGGAAGATGCGACCTTCGCCGGGACCGCCTGTTAGATTGCCATCTTTGACTTGCCACTTGCCGTTGACGATCTGCCACTGACTCAAATCGTTGAATTCGTCGCTGAAGTACGAACCGCATGCCTGACTGAGTCCGATAGAACTGACGACGCGACAGTACGCGCCTTGCAAGTCCACACCTACCACGGAGAGGACGAGACCCACGCCTAGCACGAGGATAGCGATAATCAGCACATATTCAGCCGTACCCTGTCCAATTTGGTGACTATTCATCCTGTCATTGCGAGGAGGCGTTTTGTGCCGACGAAGCAATCTCCACACCGCAAATTTGGGGATTGCTTCGCAAAAAACACTCGCAATGAAACCGTGGCTGAGCAGATAGCCGGTTTGAGATGCTCGAGTGGGTTTCATTTTTCCCTCCAGATGTAATCTAGCGTTTAGCCTGACGTTGCGCCAGACGCGCGGCAACACGTTGATACATCGGTGTGGGTTGCGCGGGAGGTTGTTTCTGGTGTTCCGGTTTGCTCAACACATACGCCAGATCTTCTAACAGCGCGCCGAGAGGAGTCGGGGGCGATTCCAGAATCGGCGGGATGCCACGATTGATTGCCAACACGAACGAATCCGGTGCAAAGGGGATGATCACGTCAATCACGCGTTGGAGCGCGTCTTCGATTTCTTTGCGCGCCAAGCCGCGTCGCTCAAACGTCCAGTTCAACACTAGACGAACGATGTTACGCGGATACTTGAGCGTGTCAAACACATCGAGCGCGCAGGCTGTCGCGTGTACCGAGGCGAGTTCGGGCGCGAGCAGCAGCAGAATCTCGTCGGCGTTGTCCAGCCCGGCAAGAGTCGTCGCACTGAAATCGTGCGGCAGGTCCAGGATGAGATAGTGGTAGCGTTCCTTCAACGTGGTGATCACCTGCGCCACTTTATCGCCGGTGATCAGTTCGGCTTGTTCGGGGCGATTGGGCGCGGCGAGGACAAACACGCCGCTGGTATGCGTAAGAAATACTTGCTCAATGAGGTCAGCGTCTATTTCATTGACGGGCAGGCGCGCCAGGTCTGCCCACGTTTTTCGTAGGGGGAGATTGAGCAGCAGCGCGCTCTGTCCGCTGGTCAGCGCGAGATCAATCAAGCCGGTGCGACATCCCCACAACTGCGCCAGCCCCGTTGCCAGATTGACCGCCAGCGTCGAAACGCCGACGCCGCCGCGCAGCGAAAACACAGCGATGGTCTTGCCTTTGACTTTCTGCGTTTCGGCAGGTAGTGTTGCCACACGACGCAGCAGCACCCGCACGCGCGCCTGCAACTCAGAGGGTTCGAACGGCTTGATCATATACTCGTCCGCGCCGACTTCGAACCCTTTGATTTTTTCTTGCACCGTGTCATGGCTGGTGAGAATCATAATCGGCAGGTGCGCTGTGCTGGGTTTTTGCCGCAGTTGGCGCGTGAGTTCATAGCCGTTCATCCCCGGCATTTCCACATCGGCGATGATCAGGTCAGGACGGATCTCGTCCACGTGACTCAATGCCTCAAGACCTGTGGTCGCCGTGAACGTTTCGTATCCGGCTTGCTTGAGTACAACGGTGACCAGTTTTAGACTGGCGGCATCATCATCCACAATCAGAATGCGGTTTGACATAGTCCTCCTGAAGTTGACCATCGCCGACTGTCCACCATCTCGAAGAACATCTCAACGAGGTGTGAGTCGAAAGGCTAGCAAGTACGCGCGAGCGCGCACATTGCCGTACGGACGCGGCATGCGTACTATGTCCTGTACGATAGTCAGGGCGCGCAAGTCGTGGCTTGCCCGAGCGCGTCGAGAAACTCCAACCACTTGTAGCCGACGCCGGCACAACGATATGCGTAATCTCATCGCGCGCCGCGCTGAGACGGTTTACACTCGATCAATGCCCCAACTGACTCTGTTCCCATTCCTCCACGGCTTGCAACAAGCGCTCCAACGATGCGACCCCCAGCACCAGCGCCAGATACCCGCCCACCGCACTATCGCGCAGACGAAAGTTGGTGTACACGACGAGCGCGTAACGCAACTCGTCCGTGCCGATGGTGAGCGTGCGTAGTAAGTCATCCAATTCTTCCAGATGCAAGCGCGGCACCGAAAAAGAGATGTGCACGCGCAACAAATTACCAAACGTGCCTAGACACGCGTTCAGCAAAATATTTCCCACTTCAATCAGCACCTCGCGTGCACTCGAGTCTAATTGTGACGTTGTGTGGGATGTGTCCATCATCAAGTTGGCGAGCGACACCGCGCCCTCGTAATTCAACAACAAGAGTGCGTCGCCTGCCACGGGACCACTAAAAATCTGATGCACCGTTGCAATCTCGCCTTTGACGTAACCGTGCAGCGCGTTAGCGAGCTGGTCAATCGCGTACAGCGCAACTTGCGGCTTGTCCAAGAGCACGCGCTTACCGGTCAACTCGGACAGTGCAGCGGCGGTACGCGAGAACGCGATGTTGATCAGTTCAGTAATCGCATCAGTCTGGTGTTCGGTTAGAATGGGCATTTCCTTTTTCCCCTGCGCGCACTCATCGTCGTACTATTCGACAATCTTCAACGCGCGCGTGACCGCTTCCAACACCTGATCGCCGATGAAGGGCTTGTTGATAAAGCCGAGCGCGCCGCCCGCCATCGCCAGGTCACGCGTCTGGGTTTGAATGTCTGCCGAGGCAACCAGCACTCGCGCGCGCGGATCCATCTCGCGCAATTTGGCTAACACATCCAAACCGTGCATCCCCTCCATCGTCAAGTCGAGCAACACCAAATCGGGCTTGTCCAGAAAGTACTGTTCCAGCGCGGCAATCCCATCCGCCGCCTCGGTAACGTGATGTGCCGCTGGTTCGAGAATGTTTCGCAAAATTCGGCGCGAGAGACTCGAATCGTCCACGATAAGAATTCTTGCCATTCGTTACACTGCCTCCATTATTGCTTGCGCCATTCGATCCAGTGAGATGACGCGATCGCTCAACCCTGCCTCCACCACTGAACGCGGCATCCCATACACAACGCACGTGGATTCGTCCTCCGTGAAAATCGTACCGCCTTGCGACTTGATCCACGCCGCGCCTTGCTTGCCATCCGAGCCCATCCCGGTCATCACAACTCCTAACACCCGACTGCCAAAAATTTCTGCTGCCGATTGAAACAACACATCCACCGACGGACGATGCAGCGTATCGAACGGGCGCGCGTCCAGATGCGTCACAATTCGATTATCACTCGTGCGAACAAATGTCAAATGCCGACCCGCTGGCGCGATAAATACTTTACCCGGCTCAACCGTCTCACCCTCTTTCGCTTCGACGACGTGCAAGCGCGAAATCTCATCGAGTTTCTGCGCGTACAATTCGGTATAGCCCACAGGCATATGCAATACGATGGCAATCGGCACGGGAAAATCCGCAGGGAATTGCGGGATGAGCATCTTGAGCGCTTGCGGTCCGCCCGTCGAAATGCCGATGACGACAATGTCAAACGTGCCTTTGCGCGATGGCGCAGCCAGCGGCGGCGCGGCGAGAGTCGGCATCGGCGCGAGGCGCGCCATTGGCACATCTGCCGCCGCTTTGACTTTTTCGATAATCTCGTCGCTGATTTCGAAAATTTTTTCCGTCGCGAGTGCGGTCGGCTTTTGCACAAAATCCACCGCGCCTTCGTCCAGCGCCTTGAGCGCGAGTTCGCCGCTTTCGCTTGCGATGCTACACACCACGACGGGGAGCGGCGCGCGCTTCATCTGCTCGCGCAAGAAACCGACGCCGTCCAGGTTCGGCATAATCAGGTCGAGCGTGACGACATCAGGTTTGAGTTTTTCCACTTGCTCCAGCGCGTCGCGTCCATCACGCGCGGTGCCCACCACTTCGATGAACGGACTGCGCGAAAGCATCTGCGTCATCACTTTGCGAATGTACGCCGAATCATCCACAACGAGGACGCGCAGAACGCGATTCATAATTCCTCCGTATCTCGTGTTGCGTGTTGCGTATTCCGTCCACGCCTCACGTTTCACGCCTCACGTCTCACGCACCAGCCTCACGTTTCGTAACTACTCAGCCCGTCTGTCATTGCGAGCCGCGCAGCGGCGAAGCAATCTCCAAATTCGCAGTATGGAGATTGCTTGCTTCGGCTTCGTTCAGCACCGCACAAAACGCCTCCTCGCAATGACAGGGTGAGTAGTTACCACGTTTCACGCCTCACGTTTCACGTACACAAACGCGCTGCCGATCTCCTGCAAATCGAAATCGGTAGCCAACTTCAACAACGATTCCGACGCGCCGACGAAGAGATATGCTGGCGTAGGCATTTGTTCGTAGAACGTTCGCACCACCTGACGAATCGCCTGCTCAGAAAAATAGATGAACACGTTGCGGCAGAAAATCACTCGTGACTGCGCGAGGGGCGCAATCTCCTCGCGCACCACCAGGTTCGCCAGCGACCATTTGATGCGCGCGTGCAACGCCGCATCAACCTGCCAGCCACCCTCCACCGGAGTGAAATACCTGGCGCGCAGTTCAGCCGAGAGATTGCGGAACGAGCGTTCCCGATAAACCCCGCGCCTGGCTTTGGCGAGCGCGCTCGGACTTGCGTCGCTCGCCAGAATTTCGATGGGCGCGCGCTGGAACCAGCCCGCCTCGTTCAGCACCATCGCAATCGTCAACGGCTCTTCGCCCGTCGCGCACGCCGCGCTCCAGAGGCGCAGCGGCTCGAACGGACGCGCGACAAAGTGTTGCGGCACAATCACATCCACGAGCGCGCACACCTGATCTATCTCACGCCAAAAGTACGTCTCCTGCACCGAGAGCGCGTCCATCACGCGTTGCCATTCTGCTTGGGCGTTCGCATCGTACTTGAGCAGATAGTAATAATCCAGAAAATTTCCAAAGCCGCGCTCGGCAACGCACGGTGAAAGTTTGTCGGCGAGCAAATCGCGTTTGCCGTTCTCGTAGAACATTCCCGTGCGTTCGTGTATCAGATCGCGCAGCAATGCGAATTGGCTATCGCTTAGTCCAAGTGTTTCGGCGTAGAATGGCATAGGTTTTATTTCGTATTGCGTGTTGCGTCTCACGCCTCACGCATCACGCTTCACGCCTTACCTCGCAACGCCTGTTGCGCGGCGCGGCGCACAATCGGGTCTGGATCATGGTGTGCCACCGCGCTCAAACGGCGTTCCCACAAGCGCGCGTCCAGATGCGCCAGCGCGTTCACCGTTGCCAAGCGCACTGTCGCGTCCGCGTCGTCCAAGCCGCGCGCTAACAGTTCGGTCGCGCGCGCGTGCTTCATCCGCGCGAGGGCGTCAATCACCGCGGCGCGCACACTCGCTTGCGGATGCGTCAGTCCTTTGCCCAACCATTCGATGCGCGCGGCACCCAAACGCGCCAGCGCCGCGATGCACCACTCGCGTCGAGTGCGGTCTGCGGTCAACGAGATCAGCGCGTTCACTGCGTCGGGCGTTTGGATTTGCGCGAGCGCGTCAATTGCGGCTTGCGCCACTTGCGCATCGCTGTCGGAGGCGGCAACCCACTGCAACGCGTCGGCGACGCCGTCACCACCGCGCGCGCCGAGCGCGCGTAACGCATCTATCCGTCGCTCAGATTCGCGCGCGCGCAACGCAGCGAGGAGCGCCGGCAATGCGTCAGGATGCGCGATCTTGCCCAGCGCGTTCAATGCCTCGCGCGCAATATCGCGGTTGGGCGATTCAGTGAGCGGCGCGAGAATCGCCACCGCGCGCGCACCGCCGATATTTCCCAGCGCTTCGATGGCGGACATTCGCACCGGTGTATCGGGGTCAGCGCGCGCCAGCTGACCGAGCGCGTCAATCGCTTCGACAAAGCGATGTTGCCCCAGTGAGCGCGCGGCAAAATAACGCACCCACAAATCCTCGTCTTGCAACGCGTGGAGTACAAGTGGTAACTTTTGTTTGTCTTCGACAAATGCGAACGCGCGCGCCGCGCTCGCGCGCACAAGTGGCGTTTCGTCGGTGAGCGCACGCGCCAAAAGATCGAGCGCGCGCGCATCGTCGAGGAACGGCAAATTTTCGATTGCCGCGCGGCGCACGTATTCGTCCGCGTCGCGCGTACATTCGAGCAGTGCGTCCACGGCTTCGGGATAACCGAAATAGCCGGCGATGCGTACCGCTGATTCGCGCACGCGTGGATTGGCATCGCGCAGCCACTCGACCACGTCGCGTCCCATTTCGGGATGCCCCAACGAGTTGAGTGCGGAAATGACGGCTTGCCGTACCGCGACGCGTTCGTGTCCCAAGAGCGTACTCAACGCTTGATACGCGCGCCGGTCGCCAATTTTGGCAAGCGCGCCCGCTGCGAGAATCACCGATTCAGGATCGGCGATCAAGACGTGCATCAAGGCAGGCACCGCGCGCGCGTCCCCAATCCGTCCAAGTGCGACGATAGCGGCTTGACGTATCTCGAGGTCTTCGGCGTCCAGTTGCTCGATGAGCAACTCGGTTACGCGCGGTCCGTGCCGCACTAACGCTTCGACAACTTGATTGCGCACAGCGGGCTGACCCAAAAGCCGCGTGAGTGCGCGTTCGACGGCTGTGCCCTCCAGCCATCCCAGCACCAGCACGAGTGGGACCAGTTCTTGATCGGACACCGCATTGAGCGCGGCAATCAAATGTTGCGCGCCCGCCGCACTGATCGCACGGCGTGCCAGATCGGCGATGTGCGCGCCTTCACCAAACCGCGCTTGGTAACGCTGATAAATCGTGACGAGCGCGCTGGCAATCACCGCCGTCGGCGCCGCAGGCAAATTCAAGAGCGCGGCGAGAGGCGTCACAACCTGCTCGTCCCCCAGCCTGCCCAATACATCAGCCGCCGGCGCGCACAGCAAATCGTTTTGCAACAGTGACACGATGCGCGGCGCGATGCTCGCATCGCCGATGCGCGCCAGCGCGTCGAGCGCGGGGAACGCGAGGAAGAAATCGTCCGATGTGGCGAGCGCTAGCAAAGGTTCGATGGCATCCGTCGCACGCAGTTTGCCCAGCGCTTCGATGGCGTGATAACGCACGTTCACATCGGGATCGTTCAGCGCGGCGAGGAGCGCTGGAATGGCGCGCGCGTCGCGTTGTTCGCCCAGCGCTTGCGCGGCGTAGATGCGCAGATCGTTTTGCGGGTCGCGCAAAAATTCGACGAGCGGCGTGAGCGTGTCCACTCCACTCATCGCCAGCACTTGGAGCGCGCTGTTCAACACACCCAGGTCGTGATGCTCATCGCGGAGCGCGCGGATGAGCGCGGCGACGGCTTCCGCGCTGCCGCTGCGCACCAAACCCTCGACGGCGACGCGGCGCACGCGCCAGCTCTCATCACCCAGCGCGTGCGTGAGCGCGGGCGCGGTCTCCTCCGCGCGCGCCAATTGCTCTGCGGCGCGCAGACGCGTCTCTTCGTGCGTACTGGCTAATGAATCCATCAACTCGCGTTCGCGCTCGCGTTGCGCAGTCACATCTTCAATCGTCGCCATCACGCCAACGACGCGCTCGTCTTCTTTGAGCGGCGCAAGCGGTGACGCGTTGTTGCATTCGATCGAAATATCTGGAGGGTATCGTGGGGGAACAAGGGATGAGGTATTGGTGAAACGCAGTCGCCAGCACCTGCACCGACCCTTCGGCGAGGACACGTTGAAAGCGCGCGAGCAAGCCGCGCGCTTCCAGATCCGGAATCAGCGCGGTCAGTGGTTTGCCGCGCGCGTCATCGGCGGAGATGCCGGTGACGCGCGCCAGCCAGTCATCCCACGTGCGTACGCGCAGTTGCGCGTCGGTCGTGAATATGCCGAGGGACGGGGTCATTGCGTTGTCCATTTTCACGTTTCACGTTTCGCGTTTCATGTTTCACGTTTTCACCGACTCAACCGATCCATAATCTCACCCAACACTTTGGCGCGTTCGAGCAAGCCGCTGGTGGCGCGGCGCGCTTCCTTGACGCCTTGCGCGTTGCGTTCAGTGACCCGACGAATCTCTGTCAGCGCGGCAAGAATGTTCGCGGCAAATTGCGAATGTTCACGGTTCGCGCGCGTGATGAGCGCGATTTGCTTGCCGATGTTCTGCGCCGCCGTCGTCATATCCTTGCCGGCGCGCGCTTGCTCACTCATCGCCCTGGCGACCTGATCCGATTGGCGGCGCATCGCTTCGACGGCGGTGGTGATTTGTGTGGCGGCGGTGGCTTGCTCACCCATTGCCTTGTTGGTGCCTTGCACCAAGCGTAACATTCGTTCGGCTTCCTTGGAGATTTGTTCGCCTGCGGTGGCTTGTTCCGCCAGCGCGCGCGAAACAGCAGTGGCGCTACGCCGCATCGCTTCGACGGCGGTGGTGATTTGCGTCGCGGCGCTGGCTTGCTCGCCCATTGCCTTGCGCACCTGTGCCGCCAGCGCGGTGGTGCTTTGCGCGGCTTTGATGATATCGCGCGCGGCGCGCCCTTGCTCATTCATCGCTTGTGTCACCTGTTGAGCAATTTTACGCATTTGCGCGGTGGCGTCAATAATCTCCTTGGCAGCTTTGGTTTGTTCAACTGTAGCGAGCGATACTTGCCTGGCTTGTGTCGCGGTCGTGTTGATGGCGGCGACAACGTTCTGACCCGCTTGCAATTGCTCTTCGCTGGCACGCGCGATTTGTCCAACGAGCGCGGCGGTCTCTTCGATTCCCGCGAGAATTTTCTTCAAGCCCGCCAGCCCACTTTCGGCGAAGGTGGTGCCTTCCTCCGCGACGCGCAAACCATCATTCGACGATTGCACCGCTTCTTGCGCGACCTCTTGCAGCGATTTGATGATGGCGGCAATGTCTGCGGTCGCCTTGGCAGAACGATCCGCCAGATTGCGAATTTCTTCAGCGACGACAGCAAAGCCGCGCCCTGCCTCGCCCGCGCGCGCGGCTTCGATGGACGCGTTGAGTGAAAGCAGATTCGTCCGTTCGGCGATGAGGTTGATGGTGTCCACGATGCTACTGATTTCGTTGGCGCGCTTGCCCATCTCGCGAATCACTTGGGCGGATTGCGCCATCGAATCGCGAACGCGCGTGAATCCTTGAATGGATTTTTGCGTCGTCGCGCCGCTTTCCTCCGCTTCACGCGCCAGGCGGCGCGCAATCTCGTCTGCCTGCTTGGTCAACGTGGCGACGGAATGAATCGAGCGATCGAGTTGCGCCGCGCTGGTTGCCGCGCCGGTAGCAACCTCGGAGATTTTTTCCGCGCTCTGCGAGACATTCGTGATCGAACGCCCCATCTGTTCAATCGAAGTGGCAGTCTGTTCGATGGACGCCGCCAAATTTTCGGTTACGGCGTTCACTTCTTCGATGGACGCCGCCATTTCGTTAATCGCAGACGAGGTTTCTTCCGCGCTGGTGGAGAGTTCGTCGGCGTTGCCCGCGACGCCTTGAATCGAGCGCGCCATCTCCTCGATGGAGGCAGCAACCTCGTTGACTGACGTGGCAAGCGATTCGGTCTCCGCGCTGACGCTCTTGATGGACGCGGCAATCTCGTTCATCGAAGCGGTCGTTTGCGTTGCCGACGTTGCCATTTCTTGCGACGCGCTCGCGACGCTTTGAATCGAAGTGGTCATCTCTTGGATCGCGGACGCGGTTTCGGTGATGGACGCGGCAAGGTTTGTCGTGTTGCCCGACACTTGCTCGATGGATGCCGCCATTTCGTTGATCGTCGAGATGAGTTCTTCGGTTGAGGTCGCAATGGATTCGGCTTGTCCCGCCGTCTCTTTGAGTGACGCGGCAATTTCGTTCGCGCGACTCACCGCTTCGTCG
>Ga0209162_1004062_pt1 | contig 11257 bp, 8 predicted proteins | sample YNPNPMetaG_FD_187121 | JGI IMG/M metagenome (GOLD analysis project Ga0209162, IMG submission 187121) | Anoxygenic and chlorotrophic microbial mat microbial communities from Yellowstone National Park, USA - YNP NP MetaG (SPAdes) (version 2) ...
CTCCTCAGGACCCTGTCGGTCCGCCAATCCTTGGCCAGTTCCACGGCGGCCCGCATGAGGTTGCCGTTGTACCGCTCGAGCTTCTGTTCGAACTTCTCGAAGAGCGTCAGGGCGTCGGCCGAACCTCCGGAGAAGCCTGCGATCACCCTCTGGTGATAGAGACGCCTGACCTTGCGCGCGCCATGTTTTATCACGGTGTTGCCGAAGGTGATCTGACCGTCGCCGGCCATGGCGACCCGCCCGCCCCTGCGCACCACCAGGACCGTGGTGCCTCTGCGTTGCCCCTGTGTGGTCATGGCCCTCCGCCCGAACCTCCTGTGCCCGTCCTCCTGGCGCGCGGATGAGTCCTGTCATAGACCTCGAGGAGGCGCCCCATGCTCACATGGGTGTACCTCTGGGTAGTGGACAGGCTCTGGTGACCCAGCATCTCCTGGATGGCCCGCAGGTCCGCCCCTCCATCCAGGAGATGCGTGGCAAAGGTGTGACGCAGGCTGTGAGGGCTGATCCCTCGCCTCTTCGAGCACCGCACTATGTAACGATCCAGCATCCTGGCGACGCTCCTGGTGGAGAGCCTGCCGCCCCGCCTGTTCAGGAACAGGGCGTCCTGCGGGGCGCCGGGCCTTTGCAGCTCCCCTCGCCGATCCATGTAAGCCCGCAGGGCTACCAGGGCGGGCCCGCCCACCGGGACGATGCGCTCCCGGCTCCCCTTGCCGAACACCCTGACCACCCCCAGCCCCCAGAGGAGATCGCGACAGTCGAGTCCCACGAGTTCGCTCACACGTAGCCCGGAGGAGTAAAGCAGCTCCAGTATGGCCCTGTCCCTCAGGCCCAGAACGCTTCTGGGATCGGGCGTCTCAAGGAGCTGCACTACCTCATCCACGGAGAGGACCCGGGGCAGGCCGCGGCGGATCTTCGGGGCGGAGAGCTCCTGAACAGGATTGCCGCTCACGACCCCCTCCCTGGCCAGGAACCTGCAAAAGCTCCTGATGGAGGTCAGCTCCCTCGAGATCGTGCTCTTCTGGCAGTGCTGCGACCTGGATCTCAGGTAGGGCAACACCATCTGCTGGTCGATCTCCCCCACCGAGGGCTCCCTCCCCAGGGCGTCACGCACGAAGGAACGAAAAGAATGGAGGTCCTTCATGTAGGCCCTCACCGTGTGAGGCGAGGCGTTGAGCTCTCCCTCCAGGTGCGCCCTGAACCTGGCGATCCAGGTATGCATGGCGCCTCCCGTCTCGTCCAAGGTCACCTCCCCGCAGCCTCATGCCGACCCGCCCGGGCCGAGGCAGCCAACGGATCTCGGGGCCCCTCGCCCTCACCCCAGGGCAGGAGGCAGGGAAAAGAAAAAGGCCTCCTCTTCCGGGGAGCGGCCGTAGGGGCTCCCCCAGGAGACCCGAGCGATTCTAGCACAATCTCCTCAGGAATCAAGGGATCCCAAGCGCCCCTGCCGCCCTTGCCTCGCCCCTGGGATGAACCGCTGCAAGATGAAATTGACCTCGTCCTCCCTCGTCACCACCTTCCCGTCCATGCGCGCATCCCTGAGCGCGTCCAGGACCTTGCGGAACACGGGCCCCGGCTTCATCCCCAAGGCCTTGAGGTCCTCCCCGTTGAGCATGGGTCGCACGCCCCTGTGACGGCTTATGTGCTGGGAGAGGTAACGTTTGGCCGCATGGTCCCTGGCCTTGGCCATCAGGTAGAGCAAGGTCTCGTTCCTGAAAGGCTGCATGATGGCGTATACCTGACTCGGCCTCATCCCCCTGGAACCGGACAGACGGCTGAGCGCCCGGTCAGCCGCGAGTTTCTGCCCCGACCAGCGCTGGACCTCCCTCGCTGGAAAGGCCAGGCGTTCCAGGGCCTCGCGCACCTGCTCGTCGCTCATGTTATCCAGCAGGGCCAGCAGATAGACCCGCCAGGGCTCCACCCGCTCATCCAGGTAAAGGAGCTCGTACCAGGCCAGCACCCCCTCCACCTCCTGAAAGAGCTTCCTCTTGGCCTCGCCCAGCTCGAGGCGGGGATGGACGAAGCGCAGCACGTCCAGTTCCTGCAGACGCTGCATGGCCGCCAGCGGCCTCTTTTCGCTCAGCAGCATCAACAGCTCGTGCCACAGCCTCCTGCCGTCCACCTTCTCGAGGAAGTTGAGGCGCACGGCGCTCTGGATCAGGTTCAGGGTATGCTTGCCGATCCTGAATCCGAACCGATTCTCGAAACGGACGGCCCTCAGCACCCTCGTGGGATCCTCCACGAAACTCAGATTGTGCAGGACCCTCACCGTCCGATCCTTGATGTCCCTTTGCCCCCCGAAAAAGTCCAGGAGCTGACCGAAGTGCATCGGGTTGAGGCAAAGGGCCAGGGCATTGATGGTGAAGTCCCTGCGGTAAAGGTCCAGTTTTATGGAGCTGAACTCCACAGTGGGCAGGGCAGCGGGGTGCTCGTAATATTCGGTGCGGGCAGTGGCCACGTCCACCTTGAACCCGTCGTCGAAGATGAGGACGGCAGTGCCGAACTCCTGGTGGGCCCTGTACCTGCATCCGCGCCTCTCGGCGTAGTGTCGCGAGAACTCGATGGCGTCGCCTTCCACCACTATGTCCAGATCGAGGTTCTCCTGCCGCAGCAACAGGTCCCGCACGAAACCACCCACCACGAAGGCATTGATCCCCAACTCCTCGGCCACCTCGCCCAGGTCCAACAGCAGCCCCATCACCCGGGGAGGGAGCCTCTCCTCCATCATCTGCCGGATCTTCTTCTTCCGAACCGCCTCCTCCTTGTGGACGCGGTCGAAGGCATATTCGCCGCTCTCCAGGCCGTTGAACTGGAGCTCCCGCAGTATATCCGTGCGGGTGATGGCACCCACCAGGCGCCCATCCTCCATGACGGGGACGAACCTCTGGGCGTTCTCCACGATGATCCTCCTGACCTCCTCGGCCGGGACCTCCGGGGTCACTGTCTCGAAATCCGAGGTCATGTATTCCTTCACAGGCAGCTCCTCCAGGCCGTGATAGATGGCCTTCTGCACCACCACCCGCGAGATCAGACCCACCAGTTCCTCCCCCTTCACCACCGGCAGCACGTTTATGTTGAAGCGGGCCAGGATCTCGGCCGCCTCCCTGATCTTCTGCTCCGCCTCGATGGTCTTGACAGGGAAGGACATGATCTCAGCAGCGGTCCTGACAGGCCGCACCATGTCTTGGAGCAGGGCCACCAGGCGCTCTTCCACCTGCATGAGGGTGAGATCCCTGATGGTGGCCGAGGCCGCGGTGGCATGTCCACCCCCCCCGAACTCCACGGCGATCTGCCCCACGTTGACCGATTCCAGGCGACTGCGTGCCACGAGGTAGACCCGGTCCTCCATGCGGGCCAGGGCGAATAGGACGTCTATGTTCTCCATGTCCCTGAGCTTGTGCACGAGCACGGCGAAGTCGCCAACGTAATGCTCCGAGGCAGCGGTGGCGATGACCACCTCCACCCCCCTTACCCTGACCTTCCTGGCCGAACGAATCAGGTCGTTGAGGAGAAAGACCTGGTCCGCCGTGAGCTCTCGAGTGATGAGATCCGAGATGATGCTCAGCTTCGCCCCCTTGGACCTGAGGTAGGCCATGGCGAGGAAATCCTCCGGACGGGTGGAGGAGAAGGTCAGGGAACCCGTGTCCTCGTATATGCCCAAGGCCAGCACAGTGGCCTCGTCCGGGGTGATCTCCAGGCCGCGTTCCTGCAGGATCTCGACCATCAGGGTCGTGGTGGCCCCCAGCTCCCGGACCAACTGGACCTCGCCCTCGATGTCGTCCTCGCTGGGCGGGTGATGGTCGTAGACATGGACCCTCACCCCGGGACGCTCGAGGACCTCGGCGAATTTCCCTATGCGACTCCTCTGCCTCGTGTCGACCAGGATCAGGGTCGAGACGCGTTGCAGCTCGATGTCGCGAATGCGGTCCACCTCGAACAGGTAGAAGGTGGACTGGACGAAGAACTCCCTCAGGCTGCGCTCCTGGGAGCCCGGAAAGACGATGCGCGCCTTTGGGTAGAGCTTCTTGGCAGCGAGCATCGAGGCCAGGGCATCGAAGTCCGCGTTGATGTGCGTGGTTATGACCTGAAGGCCCTCATCGTCCATGAAATACTACCACTCACTCCCCCCTGGGATGGAACCGGCGGTGGATCTCCTTCAGCCGCCCCCTGGCCACGTGGGTGTAGATCTGCGTCGTGGAGATATCCGCATGGCCGAGCAATTCCTGGATGGCCCGGAGGTCCGCGCCCCCCTCCAGCAGATGGGACGCGAAGGAGTGGCGCAACATGTGGGGGGTCACACCGCTGCCCATCCCTGCACCCTTGGCGTAGGTCTTCAGGGCCTTCCAGAAGCCCTGCCTGCTGAGACGCCTGCCTGACCTGTTCAGGAACACGGCGCGGGTGGAGCTGTTGCGCCCGAGCCGATCTCTACCCTTCTCGAGATAGACCCTCAGGGCGTCCAGGGCGTACTCCCCCAGCGGGACCACTCGCTCCTTGCCCCCCTTGCCCCGGACCTGGGCGGTCCCGGTGATGAAGTCGAGCTGATGGAGGTCCAGGCCCACCAGTTCCGAAACCCGCATCCCCGTGGCGTACATGACCTCCAGCATGGCCCGATCCCTCATCTTCAATGGGTCCTCCCCGGAGGGCTTGGCCAAGAGCGCCTCCACGTCCCTCTGACTCAAGGTCCTAGGGAGGGGGCGGCCCAGCCGCGGGGACTGAAGGGCCGAGACTGGGTTGGCCGACACGAGGCCCCTTCGCACGAGGAAGCGGAAGAACGAACGGATGGCCGCGAGGCGCCGGGCCACGCTCCTGGGAGAGAGCTTCCTTGCCCGAAGGAGCGTGAGGAAATCCTGGACGTGGGCGGGCCTCACCTCCTGGACCCTGTGGAGCTTGAGGTCTTCCAGGAACTCCACAAAACTCAACAGGTCCCGGCTGTAGGCCTCCAGCGTGTTGGGAGAGAGCCCCCTTTCCACCGCCAGGTGCGCGAGGAACCTGTCCACGAGTTCTTCCATCGTCAGCTCTCGCGCCCGTAATCGTCCTCGAGGCGCACCACGTCGTCTTCCCCGAGATACTCCCCTGTCTGGACCTCTATCAGGCGGAGCCTCCCGGGGCCTCGGTTCTCCAACCGGTGGGTGCTCCCCAAGGGTATGTGGACATGCCCACCGCACGGCAGCTCCAGGACCTCGCCCCCCACGGTCACCAAGGCGGTCCCCTCCACCACCACCCAGTGCTCGGCCCTGCTGCGGTGCATCTGGAGGCTCAGCCGCTCCCCCGGCAGCACCTCCAGCCACTTGACCTGGTATCCCTTGCCCCTCTCCAGGACCTTGTAGGCCCCCCAAGGCTTGTGCACCTCCCTGTGGATCAGGGCCTCTTCCCTGGAGCGCCCCCGAAGCTCGTCCGAGATCCTCCTTACCTCCTGGCTCCTCTCCTTGTGGCAGACAAGGACCGCATCCTCGGTCTCCACCACCACCAGGTCCCGCACCCCCAGGGTCGTGACGAGGCGCCCCTCCGATCTCACCAGGGAGTCCCGCGTCTCCAGGGCCAGGACGTCCCCGTGAAGGACGTTGCCGTCCCAGTCCTTGGGATGGATCTCCATGAGGGCCGCCCAGGAACCCACGTCGCTCCAGCCGACGTCCGCCGGGATCACGGCCACCTTGTCCGAGCTCTCCAGGACACCGTAATCCACCGAGATCGCCTCCATGGCCCCGTATACCTCCGAGGCCGTGGTCGCCCTGCCCGGGTCACCCCAAAGGCCTCTGAGCTCCTCCAATGCCCGGCGGTGACCGGGGAGATGGACCCCCAGCTCCTCCAAGTAGAGGCTTGCCCTCCAGACGAAGACCCCGCTGTTCCACAGGAATTCCCCCGACAGCAGGTACCGCTCGGCGGTCTCCCGGTCTGGCTTCTCCACGAAACGGGCCACCCGGAAGGCCTCCGATCCCTTTCCGCGGTCCGACCCGTCCTTCAAGGCCTCTCCCTTGAGGATGTAGCCGTATCCTGTCTCGGGGCGGGTCGGTTTGATGCCGAGGGTGACGAGCCAACCCTCATCGGCGACCTCCCGGGCCCTCCGGACCAGGCTGGTAAACGCCCTCCCTTCCTGGATGTAATGATCCGCCGGGAAGACGGCCAGGACCCCTCCCCTTTCCTGCTCCAGTACGGCCAGGGCCGCCAGCCCGATGGCCGCGGCCGTGTTGCGCCCGGAGGGCTCCTCGAGGACCCTGACGCCGCTCAGGCCGAGGGCCCTGAGCTCCCTTCGGACATGAAGGGCCTGGCTCCGGGTGGTCACGGCCCAGACCCTCTCCTCCGGGACCAGCTCGAGGGCCCTCTCCAGGGTCAAGGCCAGCATGCTTCGCTCCCCCAGGATCCTCAGCAACTGCTTGGGCATCTGCTCTCGGCTCAGGGGCCAGAACCTGGTCCCGCTGCCGCCTGCCAGGATCACCACGTGAAGGCCGGGATTTCTCCCCGTTGCTTCAGCCATCACTCCGCCTCGATCTCCACGTAATAGGCCCCCTGCTCGGGCCTCACCCTGTGCGGATAGCCCAAGCGGCCTATGATGCCCATGACTATGCTGTTTTCGTGATCCACCACTGCCTCGAAACGACGGATCCCGTTCTCTTTGGCTATGTCGATCACCCTGGCCAGGACGAACTTGCCCAGTCCCCTGCCCTGCCAATCATCCCGCACCACGATCGCCAGCTCAGCCCTGTCCCTGCGCGGATCGCTGGCATACCGCCCCACTGTGACGATCGCCTCTTCTCGACCCTCCCCCACGACCCCAACCAAGGCGAAGTCCCCCACATAGTCCACGGTGGCCAGCCTCACCGCCCACCCCTCTGGCAGCTGACGCAGGGGGCTGAGGAAGCGCATGTAGATGGACCTGGGAGAGAGCCTGTTGAAGAGGCCGATGAGGAGGGCGGCGTCGCTCGGCTTGATGGGCCTCAGAAAGACCCTCGAGCCGTCCTTCAAGGCGGCCCACCCCTCGTGCCGGGCAGGATATTCGAACGGGACCGGCCTCTCGTCCATGACCGAGTCGCTTCCCCCTGATATCACTGGAAGTATACCTGCGAGGTCCGACAAGATCAACCAACGCGGCACCGCACCGAGGCAGCCACGGGGCATCGCGGCGATGGAAACACCTGGCACGATGCTGCCTGCAGGGGCCCGCTTCAGGACCCGTGCTGAGGCGCGGCGCTCCCCTGGAAGAAGGGGGGCACTTGCAATTTCGCCCCTCGGCCGCTATATAGAGTGGCAAGCGTTCGTATCCCCTGACCGAGGGCGACAGAGATGGCACAGACCCCTCCCCCACCCAGGCGACTAGGGGAAAGGCTCGTCCAGGAGGGGCTCCTCACCCCGGAGCAGCTCCGCATCGCCCTCGAGCTCCAGAAGAGGACCTCCAAGCTCCTGGGGGAGATCCTGGTGGACCTGGGCTTCGTGGAGGAGACCGTCCTGTCCTCCCTCTTTTCCCACGACCTCGGTGCGCCCCACATGGCCTCTCTGGAGGGCGTCTCGGTGGACCCCGAGGCCGTCCGCCTGATCCCCAAGGAGTGGGCCCTGGAGCACAAGGTCCTGCCCCTGTCTTGCGAGGACAACGAGCTCACCGTTGCCGTAACCGACCCGTTCGACGTCGTCACCGTCGACGAGATTCGCAAGAAGACGGGCAGGAGGGTCCGCACCGTCGTGGCCTCGGAGACCGAGATCCTCCGGGCCGTGGAGTTCTGGTATACGGGGGGGCAGGACCCCCTCAGGGAGATCCTCCAGCAGGCCCACGAGGCGTTGAGTGCTTCCGGAGGGGGCCCGGCGGTGGAGGAGGCGCCGTTGATCAGGTTGGTGAACCACATGCTCACCATGGCCGCCAAGGACGGTGCCACCGACGTACACCTGGAGCCGGAGCGCAACGCCGTCCTGGTCCGCTTCCGGGTGGATGGGATCCTGAAGGTTTGGCAGATCCTGCCCAAGGAGCTGGAGAGGACCCTGGTGTCCAGACTCAAGGTCATGGCCAATCTGGACATCTCGGAGACCCGCCTGCCCCAGGACGGGAGGGCAGAATTCCGCTTCGGGAATCGTCCGTTGGACCTCAGGGTCTCCGCCTATCCCACATCCCAAGGCGAGAACGTCGTGATCAGGATCCTGGACCGAAGAAAACTGGTGACCCGGATAGATGAACTGGGTTTCAGCGAGGATTTGAGGGCCACCCTGCGAAGGCTCCTGGGCCGTCACCAGGGGATCATACTGGTGACGGGGCCCACGGGTTCGGGAAAGACCACGACCCTCTACGCCTCCCTCATGGAGATCGCCTCGCCTCAGATCAACATCATGACCATTGAGGACCCCATCGAGTACGATCTGCCCTTCATCCGCCAAAGCCAGATCAATCCCAGGGCCCAATTCACCTTCGTGCGCGGCCTGCGCGCTATACTCCGTCAAGACCCGGACGTGATCCTCGTGGGGGAGATCAGGGACCAGGAGACCCTCGAGATCGCCATGCAGGCAGCCTTGACAGGGCATCTCGTCCTTTCCACCCTCCACACCAACTCGGCCTTGGGGGCCATCCCCCGCCTCATCCACATGGGGGCGCCTTCCCATATCCTGGCCTCCTCCTTGCTGGGGGTGGTGTCTCAACGCCTGGTGCGCAGGGTCTGCCCGGAGTGCCGCTCCGAGGAAGATGCCACCCCCGAGGAGGAGAGATTCCTGAGGGAATCCCTGGGGGCGGCGTTGGAGATGCCGTCTCCGATTCGTCTGCCCCGGGAAAGAGGATGCAGCCACTGCAGGGGAGATGGCTATATCGGCCGATTCGCCGTCGGGGAGATCGTGGAGATGGACAGGAGCCTCTACCACATGATCAGCGAGCGGAGCAGCGAAGACGTGATGTATCGGATGCTCCAGAGCCGCGGTTATCGAAACATCCTGCAGGACGCACTCATGGCCGTCTTGAGGGGCAGGACGACCCTCCAGGAGATCCGGCGGGTCCTTTGAGATGCCCATCTACAATTACAAGGCATGGGACGCCCAGGGGAGGCTCGTCAGCGGGAGGGCCGAGGCCCAGGACGACCGCGCCCTCTACTCCAGTCTCAAGGCCCAGGGGCTGCTCCTCAAGAAGGCCTCCGCCCTGCGCAGGGTCGGGGGAAGGGGGGCCAAGGTCAGACCGCAGGACCTCGCCGAGTTCTCCCACCAGATGGCCTTCGTCATCAGGTCGGGCATCCCCCTCATGCAGGGGATGTCCGACCTCAAGGAACACATCCGCGACCCCAGGTTCCAGGGGATCCTCCAGGCCGTGCTCGCTCATTTGACCGCCGGTGAGACCCTCTCCCAGGCGATGCTTCGTTATCCAGAGGCCTTCCCGCCACACTACGTGTCCGTCATCCACGCCGGTGAGACTGCCGGAAGCCTGGACGAGTCCTTCAAGGACGTAGGGACCTATCTGGAGTGGCTCATACAGATCCGCCAGCAGATAAAACACGCCCTCGTCTATCCGGCCATCGTGATGGTCATCATGGGCGTAGCCATCTCCCTCTTCGTGGCGGTGGTGATTCCACGCCTGGTGAGCTTCATCCAGGAGCTGAACCGGCCCTTGCCCCTGCCCACCAAGCTCCTCGTCCTGTTCAACGAATGGCTTCTCCATCGTTGGTACATGATCGCGGCCTGCTTGGGGGGTATCGTCCTGGCGGGCCTGATCGCCTGGAGGTTCGAGGGGGTCAGGTTGTTCTGGGACCGCCAAAAGCTGCGCCTTCGCCCGGTGGGGCCCCTCCTGAGGGACTTGATCCTGCTGCGCTTCGTGAAATATCTCCGTGTCCTTTACAGGTCCGGGATCCAGATCCACCAGTCCTTCGAGATCCTCCGGGAGGTGGTCCCCAACCGCCATTTCAAGCTCATAATGGGACAAATCAGGGAGCGCATCCTGGAAGGCGACTCCCTGGCAGAGGCCATGGAGCGGGTCGGAGGCTTCACCCCGCAGGTCCTTCGAAGCGTCAGGGTCGGCGAGCAGACAGGGACCCTTGAGGAAGGCCTCGAACAGCTCGGAGGACACATCCAGCGCTCCGTGGATGAGGGGGTCAAGCGCCTGGTGACCATGCTGGAGCCCTTGTTGCTGATGACCGTCGGGGTGATATTCATCGTGATCATCATGACCGTTCTGTGGCCCATCTACACCATCCTGGGGGAACTCGGGTAGCAGGGGCCCCCCGTGGCCTCTCCCCACATCTTGTGCCTCCCGGTGCGCTTACCGCAACTTGTAGAAAAATTTTCTTTACAAGCCGGCCGAATTCTGTATAATGGGCTCGGGCTTTTTTCCATGGGATTTCGCTACGGCGGCGGCGGGGGCCTGGCCACGACCATGAAGTCCGAGGGGCGGACGGACGAGGTCTCGTGATAGGCTTCAGGGGAAAGAGGAACCTCCTCTACCTCAAGGGGAACCGTTTGCTCGCGGCGGAGTGGAAAGCCGGCCGGTTGAAGAAGACCCTGGATTGTCCAGCCGATCGAGTCCAGCCCGCCCATCGCCTCTCCGGACAGGCGGTGTTGCTGCTGCAAGACGAAGCCCTTCAGCACCAGGTCGTCTCCCTCCCTTCGGGAAAGAAAGGTGTGACCAGCACGGTCATGGCCAACGAGGCCGAGGAGCTCGCCGGGGCACCGGCCGGGGAGCTCTCCTTTGGGTGGCGGATCATGGGCACAGCGGAGGAGGAGGGCCTCCTGAGGGACCAGTATCTCCTGGCCGTGCACCCCAGGGCGACGCTCCAGCCCTTGCTGGAGCGTCTGGGGCAGCTGGGGCTGAGGGTCCGGAAGGTGGCGAGCGCCCTGGACCTCCTCGTCGAGTACGGCGCGCGCAAGGAGGATGGCGCTGCGAGGCTCCTGGTGGTATTCGAGCAAGACACGGTGCACGTCCTTTTCTTCCAGGGTCGGCTCTACGGTTTTCACCGTTCCCTGCCCGGCCTTCACGAGGGGCTCCAGGAGGAGCTGATCCTGGAGATACAGCGATCGGCCTTCTACGCCAAGCAGCGTTACAAGGTCCCGGTGGAACGCGTGAGCGTCCTGCTGGCCCCCGGGTGGTTCACCCAGGAGGTGGCCTCTTCCCTCGGTTCCGCTTTGCAGATCCCGGTGAGTCTGCTGGCGCCATCGGGGAAAGAGTCGCCCTTTCCGGAGATGGGGGTGCTGAACCTGGCGCTCGACGCCCCCGAGCTCCTCGAGCCGTTGCTCTCCATGCTGCCGCCGGAGCTCATGAGGGCGCGAAGCCTGAGCCGGGTGGCCGCCATCTGTTCCGCGACGGAACTCCTCC
>Ga0209162_1004063_pt1 | contig 11256 bp, 7 predicted proteins | sample YNPNPMetaG_FD_187121 | JGI IMG/M metagenome (GOLD analysis project Ga0209162, IMG submission 187121) | Anoxygenic and chlorotrophic microbial mat microbial communities from Yellowstone National Park, USA - YNP NP MetaG (SPAdes) (version 2) ...
TCGGCTCACGGTAGAGCACTGAAACTGACAAAACACGCAGTTTGGTGTATACTAATTCCGGTCTTTCAACAATTTCGGCTCACGGTAGAGCACTGAAACACACGCCAGCAAGCGCTTAATGCGCTTAATCGTTTTGCTTTCAACAATTTCGGCTCACGGTAGAGCACTGAAACGCGGAATTGGAAGTTATGGCGTTTGCGATTTTTCAAACTTTCAACAATTTCGGCTCACGGTAGAGCACTGAAACCGTCACTTGATGAGTTGCGGCGGAATACGTATTATTCTTTCAACAATTTCGGCTCACGGTAGAGCACTGAAACGTGCGTTAGCGCGCAGCGTTACCGCTGTGCGAACCACACTTTCAACAATTTCGGCTCACGGTAGAGCACTGAAACCGAGCGGTGCGAAAGTAGAGCGCGAGTGGGTGCTTATCCTTTCAACAATTTCGGCTCACGGTAGAGCACTGAAACTCAACGTCTGCGGCTTGGGCTGCGATGCAGTCAACAGCTTTCAACAATTTCGGCTCACGGTAGAGCACTGAAACCATCGTTCTGAAAAATGCGGGCGTTCTGCACTAATCGACTTTCAACAATTTCGGCTCACGGTAGAGCACTGAAACGATCGACCTCCTCACTGCATTCCGGGTCGTGTGGATCTTTCAACAATTTCGGCTCACGGTAGAGCACTGAAACCTGCGCGCTTAACAAAGCGTGCTACACGTCGCTCTCGCTTTCAACAATTTCGGCTCACGGTAGAGCACTGAAACGGACGTCGGGAGCGCTACGTGCGCTACGGACACGCATCTTTCAACAATTTCGGCTCACGGTAGAGCACTGAAACTAACGTCATCAACGTCTGACGCTCGTTCGTAGAGCTCAACTTTCAACAATTTCGGCTCACGGTAGAGCACTGAAACCAAGTGATGTTTTTCCACCACCATACCGCCCCCGGACTTTCAACAATTTCGGCTCACGGTAGAGCACTGAAACTATCGCGATCTTGCGGCGGTCTGTTTGCGGTGGGGGTCTTTCAACAATTTCGGCTCACGGTAGAGCACTGAAACATGCACGCAATGCACGGCTCGATGCACGGCACAATGCACTTTCAACAATTTCGGCTCACGGTAGAGCACTGAAACGTTGTGATACTATACGAGTGTAAGGAAATCGCAGAACTTTCAACAATTTCGGCTCACGGTAGAGCACTGAAACGCAACGAGCAGAGCAATTTTTCGCAGCGTTCCTTCGCCTTTCAACAATTTCGGCTCACGGTAGAGCACTGAAACGGTTCGGCGTTAGCCAATCGCCTTTGCCGTCCAAAATTCTTTCAACAATTTCGGCTCACGGTAGAGCACTGAAACCCACAAGCTGATCGAACAGCATCGGCGCGCCAACGGCTTTCAACAATTTCGGCTCACGGTAGAGCACTGAAACGCGCTCGTGCGCGGTCAACGTTGACGAGATGATAGACTTTCAACAATTTCGGCTCACGGTAGAGCACTGAAACTGACAAAACACGCAGTTTGGTGTATACTAATTCCGGTCTTTCAACAATTTCGGCTCACGGTAGAGCACTGAAACGCCAAAGGCGGCGGCAGAACAATACGCCCCTCTTCACTTTCAACAATTTCGGCTCACGGTAGAGCACTGAAACGCGCAGCGTTGCGTTGACGTTGCGCGTCATCAAACCTTTCAACAATTTCGGCTCACGGTAGAGCACTGAAACGCGCTTTGCTTACTAAAGCGATAAGCAAGCGCTCAGTCTTTCAACAATTTCGGCTCACGGTAGAGCACTGAAACTCTCTCTTTCTAGTTCGTTCGATAGTAGTTGTATTACTTCTTTCAACAATTTCGGCTCACGGTAGAGCACTGAAACCGCTGGCGCGGTTGATGATGGCGGAGGGGTATCGCTTTCAACAATTTCGGCTCACGGTAGAGCACTGAAACCGCTTACTACTGTTGTACGGTGGATTTGGAGCAATTCTTTCAACAATTTCGGCTCACGGTAGAGCACTGAAACTATCGCGATCTTGCGGCGGTCTGTTTGCGGTGGGGCTTTCAACAATTTCGGCTCACGGTAGAGCACTGAAACGGGGCGTTGCTGTATGGGAGGTGTCTATGTTTGGCCTTTCAACAATTTCGGCTCACGGTAGAGCACTGAAACTCGGAGGTCACTTTGAGGATTCTATCTTTAGAAACAAACCTTTCAACAATTTCGGCTCACGGTAGAGCACTGAAACTTCGGAAAAAAGCACTTGAACTGGGCGCATCAACGCTTTCAACAATTTCGGCTCACGGTAGAGCACTGAAACGTTGAGCGCCGCAGTAAGATATTTAAGCGAAGAACTTTCAACAATTTCGGCTCACGGTAGAGCACTGAAACTACAAACCGATATGCAGCGCGTCGCGGCCAAAGTCCAGCTTTCAACAATTTCGGCTCACGGTAGAGCACTGAAACGTTGTATAAATCTCCAGGTAGGAATTAGGTCGTAACGACTTTCAACAATTTCGGCTCACGGTAGAGCACTGAAACCCACGTCCATTAGTCTTGCGCAATACCGTAACCGGCTTTCAACAATTTCGGCTCACGGTAGAGCACTGAAACCGCCGTGGTTGCGGCAAAGCGGCGGCCAGTCGCGGCGCTTTCAACAATTTCGGCTCACGGTAGAGCACTGAAACTCTTGATGCGTGCATCGAAAGTCCACTCGCGCACGACACTTTCAACAATTTCGGCTCACGGTAGAGCACTGAAACACACGACGCCAAGGCTGAGGAGCGGAATTGCCCAGTCCACTTTCAACAATTTCGGCTCACGGTAGAGCACTGAAACCTGTGGCTCTGACTTGGCTATTCGACGAGTGGGATGTCCTTTCAACAATTTCGGCTCACGGTAGAGCACTGAAACTGTTTTTCGCGGCGTGAAAGAGATCATCTCGTATGACTTTCAACAATTTCGGCTCACGGTAGAGCACTGAAACACGGTACATCTTCCCACGAACGCCGTTCTTCAATCGCTTTCAACAATTTCGGCTCACGGTAGAGCACTGAAACGTCTGGTGGTACGCACTCATCACACGCACGCACGACAGCTTTCAACAATTTCGGCTCACGGTAGAGCACTGAAACTCGACACCGCAACCGTTCGCTGTGCAACCGTTCGCCCTTTCAACAATTTCGGCTCACGGTAGAGCACTGAAACTTCGCAGTGAAATATTTCACTTGCGAAAACCCGCTCCCGCTTTCAACAATTTCGGCTCACGGTAGAGCACTGAAACTTGCCACAACACCAACATCTTTATTATTTATACGCTGTCTTTCAACAATTTCGGCTCACGGTAGAGCACTGAAACCGCATCGTTGTGTTACGATCAGCAAAAGGAACCGGCTTTCAACAATTTCGGCTCACGGTAGAGCACTGAAACCGTGGATTTTAGCTTCGGAACCCGTCAAATATGAACTTTCAACAATTTCGGCTCACGGTAGAGCACTGAAACAGAAGAAAACGGCCAGATCGAGATAAAGACAAAAACTTTCAACAATTTCGGCTCACGGTAGAGCACTGAAACATCCTCAAGATACACACTGGCGAGTTTTAGAAAGCGGCTTTCAACAATTTCGGCTCACGGTAGAGCACTGAAACTCCCCACTAACCGCTTCAACTCGCGCAGCGGGATAAGCTTTCAACAATTTCGGCTCACGGTAGAGCACTGAAACCTGGTGGCGGGTCAGTTCGCTTGATGAATTGCGACGGCTTTCAACAATTTCGGCTCACGGTAGAGCACTGAAACCCGGGAGCGCGATGAGTGTCACAATCGCGATGAGCTTTCAACAATTTCGGCTCACGGTAGAGCACTGAAACGCGAGCGGTGCGCTTTCGAGTACTGACAGCACGAGCAGCTTTCAACAATTTCGGCTCACGGTAGAGCACTGAAACTGTAAGATCGCGACGCACGTGACCGGTTGGGGTGTTGCTTTCAACAATTTCGGCTCACGGTAGAGCACTGAAACGATCGTCACAGCCATCTTGTTGTGCGTATAGCACACTTTCAACAATTTCGGCTCACGGTAGAGCACTGAAACACTTCACCAGAAGCGTACCGCGACCTTGCGCTTTTGCCTTTCAACAATTTCGGCTCACGGTAGAGCACTGAAACGGCGGCGCTCGGTATTAGCGTGTGGTGGTACGCGCTCTTTCAACAATTTCGGCTCACGGTAGAGCACTGAAACGATCTCACAGAGCAACGGCAAATATTCCTCCGCGCCTTTCAACAATTTCGGCTCACGGTAGAGCACTGAAACGATCTCCCTGCGCCTGCCGGTCGTGCATCCCGAACGGCTTTCAACAATTTCGGCTCACGGTAGAGCACTGAAACACGGATCGATCCATGCCCTCTGGGCGGATCGCGATGGCTTTCAACAATTTCGGCTCACGGTAGAGCACTGAAACTGGAAGTCACTCATTAGTATTTCCTCCATCGCTCAGACTTTCAACAATTTCGGCTCACGGTAGAGCACTGAAACGGCCGAAACTGTCAATACCTTTCGCGGAAAATCTATTTGCTTTCAACAATTTCGGCTCACGGTAGAGCACTGAAACATTCTGGGCAATTTGCGACGTTGGTGTTGGGAACCGGCTTTCAACAATTTCGGCTCACGGTAGAGCACTGAAACTACAAACCAATATGCAGCGCGTCGCGGCCAAAATCCACTTTCAACAATTTCGGCTCACGGTAGAGCACTGAAACGCGGTTAACGACATCAAGCCGGTCGAGTTTGGGATAGCTTTCAACAATTTCGGCTCACGGTAGAGCACTGAAACCGCCACCCGCAGCGAGGCGCTACGCTTCGTTGAGCACTTTCAACAATTTCGGCTCACGGTAGAGCACTGAAACGCGCAGCGTTGCGTTGACGTTGCGCGTCATCAAACTCCTTTCAACAATTTCGGCTCACGGTAGAGCACTGAAACGTCGACGGCGCAAGCAACACAGACAACAAAAAGCACTTTCAACAATTTCGGCTCACGGTAGAGCACTGAAACGCGCTGGTTTGTCAAGGGGGTATTTTCGAGATTTTCACTTTCAACAATTTCGGCTCACGGTAGAGCACTGAAACTTGCGGTGATGGGATGCAGCATCCCTTCTCCGCTTACCTTTCAACAATTTCGGCTCACGGTAGAGCACTGAAACGATCGTGCGTGCGCCGCAGGCTGCTACCGACGCCTCCTTTCAACAATTTCGGCTCACGGTAGAGCACTGAAACAGGAGAGAAGAAGATGCGTGAGGACACCAGACAACACTTTCAACAATTTCGGCTCACGGTAGAGCACTGAAACGATGCACGCAATGCACGGCCCGATGCATCCGATGCACTTTCAACAATTTCGGCTCACGGTAGAGCACTGAAACCGAACGGTCCTCGTCTGTTCTCTTCCTCACACTCTTCTTTCAACAATTTCGGCTCACGGTAGAGCACTGAAACAATGGGTGGATAGCAGCTTAACGTTGTACGGCCCGGCTTTCAACAATTTCGGCTCACGGTAGAGCACTGAAACGATAGTCGCGAAGGGTGGGTGAAACTGTTGCGTGAGGCTTTCAACAATTTCGGCTCACGGTAGAGCACTGAAACGTAATCGAATTCTTCACACAAGAAAGGTGAGAGAGCTTTCAACAATTTCGGCTCACGGTAGAGCACTGAAACTATCTTGTTGTCGGTGTGGGACGGCGTGAAACGACTTTCAACAATTTCGGCTCACGGTAGAGCACTGAAACAAACCACGACGTGACGCGATCCCACAGATCCGATACCCCTTTCAACAATTTCGGCTCACGGTAGAGCACTGAAACCCGCCCCAGTCGCGCCGAGGATCGTGATCGTCGCCATCTCCTTTCAACAATTTCGGCTCACGGTAGAGCACTGAAACAGTCCATAATATTAAACTCACCCCAACTAAGCCTACTTTCAACAATTTCGGCTCACGGTAGAGCACTGAAACGCCCTCCATCCCAACCCCGCAACCAACTCCCACACCTTTCAACAATTTCGGCTCACGGTAGAGCACTGAAACCGCACGAGGAAGCGTGATCGGGCAGTCGCTGCCCTCGTCTTTCAACAATTTCGGCTCACGGTAGAGCACTGAAACAGTGTGATGAGTATACACAAGTCACTGACCGGGTATCTTTCAACAATTTCGGCTCACGGTAGAGCACTGAAACACGACGTTTTGCCGCCTCCGTACCGCCCCCTCACCCACCTTTCAACAATTTCGGCTCACGGTAGAGCACTGAAACACGACGCATCAGAGAGGCAATTGACGCGGTGAACGCTTTCAACAATTTCGGCTCACGGTAGAGCACTGAAACGTGCGTGAGGGTGGTACTTTGGTACGACACGACAGTTCTTTCAACAATTTCGGCTCACGGTAGAGCACTGAAACATCATCGCGACGACTGTCACGGCAATGATGTTGACTTTCAACAATTTCGGCTCACGGTAGAGCACTGAAACATCGTCGTTGTCGAGATGATCGAACTCTGCGAGCAGTGCTTTCAACAATTTCGGCTCACGGTAGAGCACTGAAACTCGGTCTAATCGTGACGGCTGCGGCTGTCGTGAGCGGCCTTTCAACAATTTCGGCTCACGGTAGAGCACTGAAACACGATGATAACGCTATGGGAAGTCATCAAAACGTATGACTTTCAACAATTTCGGCTCACGGTAGAGCACTGAAACATGATCGTCAAGCGCTGCTCGATCTTGCGCTCGACACCTTTCAACAATTTCGGCTCACGGTAGAGCACTGAAACGCGCAACGATCCGCCACGCGCACGCTGACGAGTCAACCTTTCAACAATTTCGGCTCACGGTAGAGCACTGAAACAACAACAACATCCAATCGAAGCTGCGTCGCCCAGCTCTTTCAACAATTTCGGCTCACGGTAGAGCACTGAAACACGCACGAGCGGGTTACCGGCACGCACGCGGATAATACTTTCAACAATTTCGGCTCACGGTAGAGCACTGAAACAATGGGTGGATAGCAGCTTAACGTTGTACGGCCCGGCTTTCAACAATTTCGGCTCACGGTAGAGCACTGAAACACAGATACCTCACGCAAAAACGTCCAGCGCCTGCCGCCTTTCAACAATTTCGGCTCACGGTAGAGCACTGAAACCGTCAAGTGCCCGACGCGGCCAGTGCGAGTAACAAGCTTTCAACAATTTCGGCTCACGGTAGAGCACTGAAACGCGTTGATCGTGATCCCCGCTTCTTTCACATCCATGACTTTCAACAATTTCGGCTCACGGTAGAGCACTGAAACGGGGTGTTGACGAGCAAAACTATCTCACTTCGATTCGCTTTCAACAATTTCGGCTCACGGTAGAGCACTGAAACTTATGGATAGCTTTGGAATCAGTCCGGTCGTGGCTACACTTTCAACAATTTCGGCTCACGGTAGAGCACTGAAACTGAGTTCCCCTCGTTCAAGGATGCAATAAAGGCCGGCTTTCAACAATTTCGGCTCACGGTAGAGCACTGAAACACGCCAAGTTTTCTGAGCATTGCGCTGACGAACAGCATCTTTCAACAATTTCGGCTCACGGTAGAGCACTGAAACCTACATCAAGCGCGCCTCGCAGCGCCGGAAGCCGGAGCGTCACTTTCAACAATTTCGGCTCACGGTAGAGCACTGAAACTCGTACTTTGAAACGTCAACGTAGTCGGTTGCGGTTCTCTTTCAACAATTTCGGCTCACGGTAGAGCACTGAAACGACCCCCGGAAAGTCGAGCGAAAATGCCGGAAGTCCTTTCAACAATTTCGGCTCACGGTAGAGCACTGAAACGGACTTCCATCATTTTCGTTCGATTTTCCGGGGGTCTTTCAACAATTTCGGCTCACGGTAGAGCACTGAAACCGCGGATGTGGCCAAGCGCTGGATCAACGAACGATTTTCAACAATTTCGGCTCACGGTAGAGCACTGAAACTTTGCAGGAGCTGGCGCGGGAGGGGCGCATTGCGGAACTTTCAACAATTTCGGCTCACGGTAGAGCACTGAAACCGTCAACTGGTCGCGGTGGGCCGGGGAAGACACTCACTTTCAACAATTTCGGCTCACGGTAGAGCACTGAAACTCGATATGTTTGACCCACCCGCTGCCGCGTCTGCAAGACTTTCAACAATTTCGGCTCACGGTAGAGCACTGAAACGCGCTGTGCTTGGCGACCACGAGAACCGGCATGACGAAACTTTCAACAATTTCGGCTCACGGTAGAGCACTGAAACTGATGGTCGGTTGCAGCACATCCGCTTCTAATTGCGCTTTCAACAATTTCGGCTCACGGTAGAGCACTGAAACTTTATAGACGAGCTCAATCTGCCAAACACTGATCACCTTTCAACAATTTCGGCTCACGGTAGAGCACTGAAACGCACCGTAAGCAGTACCATCGCAAAAAGAGCATTAAACCTTTCAACAATTTCGGCTCACGGTAGAGCACTGAAACTTTAACCGCCTTCCGCGTCGTGTGGATCCGGGGGCGCTTTCAACAATTTCGGCTCACGGTAGAGCACTGAAACCACAACTGTCCCCCGCGCAACGATCCGCCACGCACCCGCTTTCAACAATTTCGGCTCACGGTAGAGCACTGAAACTCGACGCAATCGACTCGACCGCAGCACAGCGCACGCGTCTTTCAACAATTTCGGCTCACGGTAGAGCACTGAAACATGCGTGGCCCGATGCACGGCCCGATGCATCCGACTTTCAACAATTTCGGCTCACGGTAGAGCACTGAAACCCGCATCTCACGATTGACCGCCCCAAGCCCTAACACCTTTCAACAATTTCGGCTCACGGTAGAGCACTGAAACTGCATTGCGTGCATCGGATGCATCGGGTCGTGCATTCTTTCAACAATTTCGGCTCACGGTAGAGCACTGAAACGGCACGAGTCTATCAGGACGGATTGGGTTGGTGGTGGCTTTCAACAATTTCGGCTCACGGTAGAGCACTGAAACCAACACATCGCTTGCGATTGCAAGCTGCACGTCACGCTTTCAACAATTTCGGCTCACGGTAGAGCACTGAAACCACAACGATCCGCCACGCACCCGCTGACGAAACAACTATTCTTTCAACAATTTCGGCTCACGGTAGAGCACTGAAACGGAGATTATCGGCAGAGTCGGGTATGACGTAGAGTATGCCTTTCAACAATTTCGGCTCACGGTAGAGCACTGAAACCATCTGGCACGGGCCGGGTTGTACGACGAAGCGTACTTTCAACAATTTCGGCTCACGGTAGAGCACTGAAACGGCATAGACGGGTGGCAGAGTCACCACCACGGTCACGATCTTTCAACAATTTCGGCTCACGGTAGAGCACTGAAACTTGCCGGGATCGGTATCGCCCCGCCGTCCATCATGGCTTTCAACAATTTCGGCTCACGGTAGAGCACTGAAACCATGCTTTGGTTTCGACTACGATAAGCTGTGATCCGTCTTTCAACAATTTCGGCTCACGGTAGAGCACTGAAACCTGTTGGCACGACATTCGTGCCTGCGGCAACCGTCGGCTTTCAACAATTTCGGCTCACGGTAGAGCACTGAAACGATCGTCACGTGTGCGGTGGAGGTTGGCAAGGTCGGGCTTTCAACAATTTCGGCTCACGGTAGAGCACTGAAACAACGGTTACGTGTGTCGCGATCTTACAAGGCAGCGGTGGCTTTCAACAATTTCGGCTCACGGTAGAGCACTGAAACCCACCGACGCTCAGAACCGTGATCGTAGCCACATCCTTTCAACAATTTCGGCTCACGGTAGAGCACTGAAACGCAACGCGACGGTCGAACTGCGTAGTGGAGATGTGGCTACTTTCAACAATTTCGGCTCACGGTAGAGCACTGAAACAACCGTTCTCTGCGCAATCGTTTCGCCCTCAATTCCCCCCTTTCAACAATTTCGGCTCACGGTAGAGCACTGAAACCGCGGGGTCGGGAGCGGATTGTTCGGTCGGATTGGCTTTCAACAATTTCGGCTCACGGTAGAGCACTGAAACTCTCTACGATCGTGGTGTAGTCATCATCGTCTACGTCCTTTCAACAATTTCGGCTCACGGTAGAGCACTGAAACCGTGAGAGGGGGGAGGGTAGGCGAAAAAAAGAGAGCTTTCAACAATTTCGGCTCACGGTAGAGCACTGAAACCAAGCTCAGACGGAAGCGACGTAACATCGTCTACGTCTCCTTTCAACAATTTCGGCTCACGGTAGAGCACTGAAACGGTCGTGTGGGTCCGGGGGCGGTATGGTGGTGGAAAAACTTTCAACAATTTCGGCTCACGGTAGAGCACTGAAACCCGGCTGGGGGGGCTGTTTGTAAGGCTTGGATACGCGCTTTCAACAATTTCGGCTCACGGTAGAGCACTGAAACAGGTGTCGAGATAACTCCGATTGCGCCGGGAGCGGGCCTTTCAACAATTTCGGCTCACGGTAGAGCACTGAAACGCTCTCCTACCCGTGACACACACCCCGGCCCTTGGCTTTCAACAATTTCGGCTCACGGTAGAGCACTGAAACCACGCGAGGAAGTGAGATCGGGCAGTCGGTGCCCTCACTTTCAACAATTTCGGCTCACGGTAGAGCACTGAAACGCGGCTGCATGATCTGTTCTTGTCGCTCGCGTATCGCATCTTTCAACAATTTCGGCTCACGGTAGAGCACTGAAACGAGGCGGGTTTCATCGATGAACGATGACAGACGCTGCTTTCAACAATTTCGGCTCACGGTAGAGCACTGAAACGCTTGTTTCCACAAATATCGTTCCCAACTTTGTGGAACTTTCAACAATTTCGGCTCACGGTAGAGCACTGAAACCTGGTATTGCGCTGAGATCACACGTTTCGCGTACCGCTTTCAACAATTTCGGCTCACGGTAGAGCACTGAAACTTCGCGGTTGTGATCGCGTTTGTTCGTCCTACACGCCACTTTCAACAATTTCGGCTCACGGTAGAGCACTGAAACTACTCCCCGCCTGCGTCACTGCTTCCCGCGTGAGCAGCTTTCAACAATTTCGGCTCACGGTAGAGCACTGAAACCGGGTGGTGTAGGAGGGCAGTGGGGCGGGACGCATCGACTTTCAACAATTTCGGCTCACGGTAGAGCACTGAAACCGTGTGCGTTTTACGTTTTCGCCGCCGGGTTTGCCACAAACTTTCAACAATTTCGGCTCACGGTAGAGCACTGAAACCATAGCCTATG
>Ga0209162_1004064_pt1 | contig 11254 bp, 11 predicted proteins | sample YNPNPMetaG_FD_187121 | JGI IMG/M metagenome (GOLD analysis project Ga0209162, IMG submission 187121) | Anoxygenic and chlorotrophic microbial mat microbial communities from Yellowstone National Park, USA - YNP NP MetaG (SPAdes) (version 2) ...
GCCAGGTCTTGAGCTGCTCATAACGCAGTTGCGTTGTTTCGGCGGGCCGCTCGCCTTCGTGGTGTTGCGGAGGCGGGGGCTGAGGGTGGCGCAGGGCCTTGAGCAGCTCCGGGCCAAAGCGGCGCTGCAGCGCCTGCGGCAGGCCGGACTGCACCAGGGCTCTCTCGCCAGCCGACGCATTCCGGGCCAGGGTGACAAGCTGGACATCGCTCAACACCTTGAAGGTCGGCCGTCCCATACAGCGGGCCGTGTTTTCCCGCCACAGGTGCAAGGCGTACAGATACTGTTGTTCCTGCGGCGTCAGGTCGTGCACGCCCTTGATGCGCCAGAACAGGTCCTCGATCGTGGGGACCGGCGCCGGGGCAATGCTCTGGGTGAGATAGGTGAAGATTTCCTGCGCTTCTTCCCAACGGCCCAGGCGTTCCAGCTCGGCCTGTTGTCGGTCGCGCAACGGCAGGAGGTAATGCGTGTCCAGGGCGGCGTAGCGGATGGCCTCTTCGTCCAGGGGGCGCTGTCCCCAATTGTAGCGCTGATAGCGTTTGTCGGTGTGCACGCCGAAATGTTGTTCCAGCAGGGCGCCCAATCCTACCTGAGGCCAGCCGAGGACCCGCGCGGCCCACATGGTATCGAAGAGATTATGGATGCGGAAGCCGAAGTCGCGCAGGAGCACGGCTGCATCGTAATCCACGGCGTGAAAGACTTTTTCCACCTGCGGATCGGCCAGCAGCTCGCCCAACGGACTCAGGTCGGAAATAAGCAGCGGGTCAATCAGGCTATCCTCGTGAGGGGTGGAAAGCTGAATCAGGCACACCTCCTCGCGGTAGGCGTACAGACTGTTGGACTCGGTATCCAGGGCCACGCGCTGCTCGCGTTGGCAGACGCGAATCAGCGCCGCCAACTCTTCGGTGTTTTTCAACATGCGCGGAAAGGGGATCGGATCGGTCATAGCTGCTGCTGAAGCTCCTGGGAAAGCCCGGGACGCTCGGAATTGCCGGAGGCTTCATCCGGCTCGAAAAACAGCTCGGTTTGTCCAATACGAATAAGATCGCCGAAGGTGAGGCTGGCCAGCCGGGGCACCGGTTCTTCGTTGAGCCAGGTGCCATTCTGGCTGCCGAGGTCCTCAATCCACCAGCGCCCGTCGCGCCACAGGATCAGGGCGTGATGAGCGGACACAAAGGGGTCATCCAGGGCAATGTCGTTATCGGGAGCGCGGCCCAGCGCGGTGACCGGGCGCAGCGCGTAGAGCTGCTTGATGGGCGTTGTGCCTGAGAGTTTGACCAGGCGGGCGGGGAGCATGGTTTGGAAGGGCCGTTTGGGGCCCAATTCCAGGCTGCGCCACAAAACGTAAAAGAGCAGGCCGATCAGGGCGTAGAGCAGCCCGCCCAGGAGCACCCGCAACCAGAACAATCTTGCCTCCATCTCAGCGCTCCCGTAAGGTGCTCATAGGCCGCGTTCCCGAAGCGAAATGGCGGCTATCGGGATCGCTTTCGGTGTAGATGAGGGGATAGCCGCCCAGGCTGATGATGTCGCCGCTGCGCAACAGGACCTCCTGGACCGGGTAGCCGTTGACCTGACTGCCGCCGCGGCTGCCTAAATCCTGGAGCAGATAGCGCCCGTAGCGCTGCCGCAGCAGAGCGTGATAACGGGACACCCGCGTATCATCCAGGATGAGATCGTTATCCAGCGCGCGCCCGATGCGCACCAGAGTCTGCGTGAGGGGGAAACTCTGGCCGTTCAGCGTCAGAATAAGCCAGGCCTGAGGGGGGACGGACGGGGCCGGCGCTCCCTGGTTCCCAAGCGCGGGCAGGCGCTGGGTCGTCTCCCTGGTGGGATGCGCCGCCAGCGTGACGTTGATAGCGCGCGGGGCCAGGGACGCATCCGGCTGCAGATGCACCTCGGCTGTGCCGCCGAGCGTCAAATCGAAGGTGCTCACCAGATGCTGCAGGGCCTGGGTCAGGCGGGAGTCTATCTCCGGTTCCTGAGTCCGCAGGGCCAGCCAGTCGTCGGGATGGAGATGAATCTGAATGGCGCCGGGGATGAGCGTGCGCCCATCCGGCAGAGTCTGTTCGGCATCCTCCAGGGCGCGGGCCAGCGCTGCCGCCACATCATGCGGCAGCAGGCGCCTGCTGAACAGGCGGACAAAAGGCTCTTCGATCAGGCGCTCAATCCAGGATTCGATTTGGCTCAATTTAGGCGTCATGGCCTGCATTATACCTTGCTTTTGCGTTTTGCGCACAAAATGATCCGGGTCTTATCTGGACTTGCGCTAACCAGGCGTTGCCATGGCTATCCCTCTGCGTCTAGTATAATAACGGCGTTGATTTGCGGGCACGGTAGACCGGTTGCGCCCTGGTTGCTCAAAACCGTCGCAGAGCAGGGTCGCCGTGCTCTGTGGTGGGCAGGCATCCCTATGCCTGCTCGCTACAAACAGATGAGGCTATTCGTGCATTCGTGAAGCATTCGTGGACGGTTTGTCTCGCCAAACAGAAACAGGGTAGATAATTACATCTCGTCCCTGCAGATAGAGGCGCGTAGTTTGCATCATCCCAGAAATGCCGCAGGTTTTGCGGTGATTGCTTGTAAATTCAGCCCGGGGGGGATACAAACAGGACACGGATTAGCCCGGAGGCAACGGATGTTCGTCTTATCCGGCTTGATCCGTGGGCCCGATCTATGCCAGGCTGAACACTTACGAATTTCTTTACCTTGCCGAACTGGAAGTACCTCACTTTGCAATTTTATGTTACACTTAAAGTACCTTAGCCTCTTAGTGCGGAAGGGAGGTTGCCATGCCTGTGATTACGGTATCTCGACAGTTGGGAAGTGGCGGGAGTTATATTGCCACCCAGGTAGCACGGGAGTTGGGCCTGCGCTATCTCGACCGGGAGATTGTGCAGCGGGCCGCGGAGATCGCCGAAGGGAGCAGTGCGGAGCTGGAGGCCGATCTGGAGCGCGCTGAAAGTGTGCCTGATCTGGTGAATCGCATCCTTTATGCCTTGGCGAGTATGCCAACCATCCCGCTGGTGCCCAGCGCCACGTTACGCGAGCCGCCCTACATCTTCGATGAGACTACTCAAACCTGGGTTATGCTTTCGGCGGGGCGGGATACGTCCATCAACTACGTCAACCTGATTCGCCGCGTGATTGAGGAGTTCGCGCGGGAGGGTAACGCCATCATTGTGGGCCGAGGCGGGCACATCGTGCTGGCCGACCAGCCCCATGTATTCCGGGTGCTCATCATTGCCCCTTTCGAGCAACGGGTACGCACCGTCATGGAGCGGATGCAGCTCAGCGAACGGCAGGCGATCAGGCGCGTCGAACAAAGCGACCGTGAACGGGCGGAGTATCTCAAGCGCTATTATGGGGTCTCCTGGCTCGATCCGCAGCATTTTGATCTGGTCATCAACACGGGCAAGATTTCGGTTGAACTGGCGTGCCGGCTGATTTGCGCTGCGGTTCAGGCCCATTGTGAAGGCGAAACGGTGGCTTGATGGGGCTGATTTCAGCGAGCTTTGCCAAAACTATCTTGTGAGGGGAGAAACTACTCGATGCTTTTTACCAGGATTCGTTGGCGCATAGCGTTACCTTATCTGCTCTTAATAGCGGTTTTGTTGGGCGGGATGGGCCTGTGGGTGCGGGCGCAGCTCAAACAGGTCTATGTGGACCGTCTTGAGTCCCAACTGGAAGGCGAAGCGCGTCTGCTGGCGGATATGCTTGGACCTTACTTCCAGACTCCCGATTCGGACATGGATGCTCTGGCCCGCCGTTATGCCGATCTGCTTGGAGTACGGGTTACCTTTGTGGCTTACGATGGGAAGGTTCAGGGGGAATCGCACGAAAACCGCGCAACCATGGAGAATCACCTCTATCGCCCTGAAATTCAGCGGGCCTTGAACAGTCGGGATGTCGGCATCAGCCTGCGGTACAGTGGTACCGTCAACTATGAGATGCTGTATGTCGCTGTGCCGGTGAAAAAGGATGATGCGATCCTGGGCTTCGTGCGTCTGGCGCTCCCGCTCTCGGCCATTGATAACCAGATTGCCATTTTCAGCCGAGGAATCGCAGTGGGCAGTCTGGGGGCCCTGGCGTTCGCTGCGCTCCTGGCTGTGTTCATCGCCGCCCGGACCGTGGTCCCCATCCGCCAACTCACTGCGATGGCGCAGCGGCTGCGGGAAGGGGAGTTCAGCGCCCGGCTGGTCCCTATCACCCGCGATGAAGTACGCACGCTCACCCTTACGTTTAATGAGATGGCCGAGCAACTGCAGAATCAGATTACAGCGTTGCGGCGGGAACAGGCCCTGCTTTCCGCCCTCTTCGCCACCCTGGCCGATGGCGTCCTGGTGGTCAACCGGGAGGGGATCGTGCAGATGAGCAACCTGGCTGCCGCGCGCCTGTTGGAGCAGCCGGCGGAGGAGCTGGACGGGCGCTTGTTTGCTGAAGCCGCGCGCCATCACCGGCTTATCAGTCTGTGGCACGAGGCCCTGGCGGCGGGTCGCGAGGTGCTGGATGCGGTCGAACTGACTTCTGGGACCTACGTTCAGGTCATCATCACGCCCTTGGGACAGGAAGAGGAAGTGCGGGACCTTTATCTGGTCTTGTTGCAGGACTTGACGCGCCTGCGCCGCCTGGAACTGGTCCGGCGCGACTTTGTCGCTAACGTCTCGCACGAATTGCGCACGCCCCTGGCTTCTTTGAAGGCCCTGGTGCAAACCCTGGAAGAAGGCGCGCTGCAGGACCCGGAGGCGGCACCCCGTTTCCTGGCGCAGATTGAAAATCAGGTAGACACCCTGACCCAGATGGTTGAGGAGCTGCTGGAACTCTCCCGCCTGGAGTCGGGCCATGCCCCCCTGCGCTTCACCGCGATGCCCGTGGCCGAACTGATTCAGCCGGTCCTGGAACGCCTGCGCCCTCAAGCGGAACGCGCCCAGCTCACCCTGGAGGTGACCCTGCCCAACGATCTGCCCCCGGTCTGGGTGGATGGGGAGCGAGCCCGTCAGGCGCTTATCAACCTGGTGCATAACGCCATCAAATTCACCCCTTCCGGCGGTTGGGTACGGATTACGGCCAGACGGGTGGGAGAGATGGTGGCCATTGCCGTGGCCGACAACGGCGTTGGCGTTGCTGAAGAAGACCTCCCGCACATCTTTGAGCGTTTCTACAAAGGCGATCGCGCCCGCAGTACCCCTGGCACAGGGCTGGGATTGGCCATCGTACGCCATGTCGTGCTGGCGCACGGCGGGCAGGTGACCGTACAGAGCCGTGAAGGGGAGGGGAGCACCTTCACCATCACTTTGCCCGTCGCTAACTGAGCAACTCTTGGTTGGGTGGGAGCCTGACGCCTGCTCCTGGGCGTCAGGCTTTTTGTCGCTCTGTTCGCCTTAGCCTGGATTTTCCTGCAAGGTTTACTTGGACAATTTTACTCTGTATCCCTCCAATACGACAAAAGTCGTAGTATTTTCCCCGCTCTGGCATCACAATAAAGTCAAGAGTTGCCTTTATTCCAGGAAATCCTGAACAGGGAGGTGCATTGTGTTTCACGTTAAGGTAGATCGAAATGAGTGCATCATGTGCGGGGTCTGTTGGGGGATCTGTCCGGACCTTTTTGAGGCAGGTCCTGATGGCCTCTGTCAAATCCCATTGGCTTATCAGGTGGCGGGCGAACCGGGTCATGGAGAAGCTCCAGACGAGCTGCGCTCTTGCGCTGAAGAGGCCGCAGTTTCCTGCCCGGTTGAAATCATTCACATCATCGAAAAATAGATTCCAGGCTAAGGAGGTTGAAAGATGTTTATCACTGAACAAATCTGGTGGGCCTATTCTGCTTTTGTTTTTGTAGCAGCCATCTTTATGGTGGTTTTCGCCTTGCGTGTTCGTGACCGGGAGGAGTGAGTATGGAACGCGAAGAACGAATTTGGTTGGGCATTCTGGCCGTTGTTTTTTTGATCGTTAACGCTATCACCCTTTCCCCATTGGTTCCCTGGCAGAGCTGGCAACTCTGGTCACGACCTGAGCCACAGACGAGTTTCCGGGTTAATTTCCGCGATTATCAAATCATCCTGCCACCTGGAGGCATTCAAGTTAAGGCCGGGCAATTTGTGGAATTTGTTGCGACGAGTGAGGATGTCACTTATGGCCTGGGTGTTTTTCGCAAGGACGGCAAAATGCTGTTCCAAATGCAAGTTGTTCCAGGCCATGAGAATCGCATCATCTGGCGTTTTGATGAACCTGGCTTTTACGACGTGCGCTCGACCGAATATTCCGGGCCACGTCACCCCTCCATGGTTGTTACGGATGCTATTCACGTTATTCCCTGAGGAGGTTTCTTATGCGCCCTATGGATTGGACGGCTAAATGGACATTGCGTTTTGTGGTCATGGCTTTGCTTTTCCTGGTACTGACCACGATCGAAGGGGAAATGATGCGGGTTCAGTTGGCTAACCCAGAGGCCTTGCGCAGCTTTGAGGCGCTGATGAACGCCTTGCGTCCCATCGAGAATGCCCCAACGACCGAGGAACTCTATTATGCCATGCTTTCCGTACATCCTGTTGTCGGTATCTACGGATTTGTGTACATGGCCGTGATGGGGGCTTTTTATTTCCTGGTACCTTATCTGCTCCAACGTGAAGTGCGCCACAAAAGCCTGGTTCGCGTCAATTTCTGGCTTCAGACGCTTGGCGTATTTCTATGCTGGGCAGCGGGTTTCTTTGGAATGTTCAATGCCCTGTATACTTTGTATTGGCCTTTGCCAGTGAGCTTTGATCGGGTGCCTGTCGTAGGCGCTATCGTCTTCACCTTGGGGGCGGCGATCGTCATGGTTAACATCCTGATTTTTGCTTTCAACATCTTCGGTACCGTATTTGGCAAAACGAACGGCAAAGGCTATACCGTAGGTGGATTTTTGCGTGCCGCGTTTGGCATTCCGCGCCTGTTGAAGCTGCTGGGACGGGAGGACAAAAGTGCGCCTAATCTGGATTATAACGGCTTGCCGCCTTTTATCGTCGCTGTGGCTCGCGGTTCTATAGATACTGTGATTAATGCCACTGTCTTGCTTTCGGCAGGGGCTTTGATTCTGGTTTACGCCTTGGCTCACGTCATGGGACGCAGTCTGAATCCAGCAGCCATAGATGCCCTGCTCTATAAAAACTGGTATTGGTGGGGGCTGGACATGGTGGCTGATGGCAACGTTCTCATTTACACCGCTGGCGTATGGTACTTGATGATCCCCATGCTGACCGGTCGCCGCCTCTATGCTGAATCTGTGGTTCGTACCGTGATCATGGTAGACCTCCTGGTTTCCATGGGTGTATGGAGTCACCATCTATTGGGGGATCAGGTTCAGCCGTTGAGCATGCGGCTGATTTCCGGTCAATTCATCACCTGGGGCGAAATCTTCACCATGGGCTTGACGATTTTCGCGTCCATGATGACCATCTGGAAAGCGCGTCCTGTAAAAATTTCTATCCCCCTGTTATTCATCCTGGGCTCCATTTTCGGCTTTATCATGGGCGCAGCGGCAGGGATTATTCAGGCCAACGTGGGGTTGAACGTGGTGCTTCATAATACCCAATGGGTCATCATGACCCATGCCCACACCCTCTTACTGATGGGGCTTTCCACCCTGCTCTTTGGCGTCATCTATGCTCTTCTTCCTCTGCTGACCGGCAAACCTGTTTTTAGCCAAAAGCTGGCGCTCTGGCACTTCTGGCTTTGGATGGGCGGAGCTTTTACCATGACCTATGTTATGGGGATGGCTGGCACCCATGGCATGTTGCGCCGCACGCTTTACCCGCATCCCAACCTCTACCAGGTCTACCTCAATGGGGCTATGATTGGCGGGATTGTACTGGCTATCGGCTTCATTATCTTCCTGGTGAACCTGGTCGCCACCCTGAAATGGGATACCCTGCGCCGCTTAATTCATGATCCAGAGCCAGCCCTGTCAGCTGATTGACAACACTTCTATCTCTTTTATAATCCATGCGCGTGGCCGATCGGGCTACGCGCATTTTTATATCAGGAGGCAACATGGAACTTACTCTCACCACCCCGGCTTTGCTCTTTCCGGCCCTTTCGTTGTTGATGCTGGCCTACACCAATCGCTTTCTGACCCTGGCCAATCTCATCCGCGAGCTGCATCGCCGTTATCAGACCGAACCGCATAACCATATTGTAGGGCAGATTGCTAATCTGCGGCGGCGCATCCACATTATTCGTGATATGCAGGCCTTTGGCATCGCCAGCCTCTTCGCCTGCGTCTTGAGCATGGAGCTGTTGTTTGTGAAGCGGGTTGCTGCCGGACAGGTCGTCTTTGGCCTGGCCCTGGTGCTTATGCTCATCTCCCTGGCCCTCTCCTTTTGGGAGATCACCATCTCTGTAGACGCTTTGAATTTGCAACTTTCGGACATGGAAGAACCGCGCCAATCCTGAGTCAGCTCACGGCTTTGAGGAGGATTTTATGACGGACAGTGGTCTTTGGGTATGGCTGTTTATCTTGTTCTTGCTGTTCATCGCTGCTCTGGTCGGTTTGGGGATTGTGTACAATCAGTACCAGACCCTCAAGCAGAAAAGCACCGACTACGCCCGCAGAGTTTTTGAGCGCTGGCGGGAAAAAGAGCTTGAGCATGTTAAACAACAGGCTATGGACCTGGCCAAACGTGAGGTGCAGGTCCAGTTTGAGGAATGGAAACAGGCCTACGAGAGCAAAATCCGGCAGGATGCCATCCAAAAAAGCCAGTCCGTGACCATGGGCAAAATCACCGAGCACTTCATCCCCTACCTGCCCGAATTTCGCTACAATCCCAAGGACGCGCGTTTCCTCGGCTCTCCCGTAGACCTCATCGTTTTTGACGGCCTGAGCGAGGGACACCTTGAGCAAATCGTCTTCCTGGAGATCAAGTCCGGTCAGGCCGGCTTGAGTCAGCGCGAGCGTTTCATTCGCGATGCGGTGCAGAACGGCAAAGTGAAATGGGAGACGCTGCGTCATAATAGTGCAGGCGAGGCCTCTCTGCCCGAAGCGTGATGGGGTGGAGCCCGACGGCCCCAGCGGGTCTTTACAAAACCCCCCTCTTGCGGTATAGTTTCCCCCGCGTGTCTCGCATCACGCGCCAGTTCTGACATAAGGAGTACCAAGCATGAGTGAAATCCGGCCTGCGCAGCCGCGTACCAGCGCCCAAATCAGCCTGCCTGACGGGAGATGTTTCGAGGGGCCGATCGGCACCTCTCTGGAACACTACATCCGCGCTGCCTTCCCCCAGCCGGCTATCCCCATCGTCGCTGCTCTGGTAGATGGCCGCCTGCGCGAGCTGACCTTCCCTATCACCGAAGACGTGAAAGTCGTTCCTTTGGACATTGCCGATACCGAAGGCGCGCGGATTTACCGGCGTTCCCTCGTCTATTTGATGCTGGCCGCGGCCCATCGGCTTGATCCGTCCCTGCGGCTTTACGTGGACCATTCCCTGCCCTTTGGCGCCTACTTCTGCCAGGTGCGTGGCCGCGCGCCTTTCAGCGATGCCGAAATCGTCGCCCTGGAGGCTGAAATGCGCCGTCTGGTTGAGGCCGACCTGCCTATCCTGCGGGAAATGGTCACCGTAGAGCAGGCCTTGGAAATTTACGCCGCGCGGGAAGCCACGGATAAAGTCGCCCTGCTGCGCTATCGCCGGGTCAACCAGAAACCCCTGCTGCGCATGTACCGCCTGGAGGACTACGCCGATTACCTGCACGGTTACATGGTCCCCGCTACCGGCTACCTGAAATACTTCCGCCTCATGCCCTGGGGAGAGGGCTTTCTGCTTCGTTTCCCGCGGCGGCACAAACCCACCGAAATCCTGCCCATCGTCCCCTCCCCGCAGTTCATGCAGGTTTTTCGCGAATATGGACACTGGCTCCAGCACCTGGCCATCGAAAACGTCAGTGACCTCAACGCCGCCATCGAGCGCGGGAAGCTCCAACAAATCATCCTGGTTTCCGAGGCGCTGCACGAACACAAAATCTCCGAAATCGCCGCGCAGATCGTCGCCCGCTTTCGCGCCCAGGGAACGCGCATCGTCCTGATCGCCGGGCCGTCCTCTTCGGGCAAGACCACCTTCTCACGCCGTCTGGCCGTGCAGCTTCTCGCTCAGGGCCTGACCCCCTTCCCGTTGGAGCTGGATAACTACTTTGTAGATCGCGAAAAGACCCCGCGCGATGAGAATGGCGACTATGACTTCGAGGCCCTGGAAGCGCTTGACCTGGACCTGCTCAATACCCAACTCGCCGACCTGCTGACCGGGAAACAGGTCCAACTGCCCCGCTTCAACTTCCAGCTGGGGCGGCGCGAACCGGGGAAAATCGTGCGGCTGGGGCCGCAGCACATCCTCATCGCCGAGGGCATCCATGGCCTGAACCCCGACCTGGTGCCGGGTCTGCCGGCGCAGGCCGCCTTCCGCATCTACATCTCGGCCCTCACCCAACTCAACCTGGATAGCCATAATCGCATCTCCACGACCGATTCCCGGCTGCTGCGCCGCATCGTGCGGGACGCTCGCACCCGCGGGTACACCGCCGCCGACACCATCGCGCGCTGGGAAAGCGTCCGGCGCGGCGAAAAGCGCCACATCTTCCCGCACCAGGAAAACGCCGACGTTATGTTCAACTCGGCCCTGGCCTACGAACTTTCCGTTCTCAAACCTTTTGTCGAGCCGCTTCTGCTCCAGGTAGACCCGCACAGCCTGGAGCGGATCGAGGCCAAACGCCTGCTCACCTTCCTGGAATGGTTTGTTCCGGCCCGGCCCGACCTGGTCCCGGAAAACTCCATCCTGCGCGAGTTTATCGGCGGCTCATCTTTAGAGGACTTTCACTGGGAGGAATAGGAATATGCAATGTCCCTATTGTTTTAGTTTGATTGAAGAGGGGAAGGCCTTCTGCCCGGAATGCGGCGCAAGATTGACGCCGTCCGTCGCGGAGCCAGAAGCGCCGCGCGCGGCCGCAACGTCGGTCAGCGCGCCTGCCTCCGCGGCCTCAACCCCCGCCGATGCGGGACCGACCCTGCCCGACCTTGAGGCCTCCAGCACGATCGGGCCGGCGGATACTGCACCTTATCCATCCCTGGACGTCCCTTGCCCGGAAGCTGAATCCGCCAACGGGATGGGACCGGTTGCGCCTGAGCCTTATCCTCCCCTGGCCGCCTCCTTCCCGCCTGACCTGGAGACGACGGCTTCGGGAACTGTTCCGCCGATGGCGACCGCTCCCCTCACCCCACCCGCTCCCTTGCCCTTTTGGC
>Ga0209162_1004065_pt1 | contig 11254 bp, 7 predicted proteins | sample YNPNPMetaG_FD_187121 | JGI IMG/M metagenome (GOLD analysis project Ga0209162, IMG submission 187121) | Anoxygenic and chlorotrophic microbial mat microbial communities from Yellowstone National Park, USA - YNP NP MetaG (SPAdes) (version 2) ...
AATGTAGTCGAACAGCTTGACCAACCATAGCACGGCGCGTTCATCTTCGTCCGTGTAGATGCGCTTGCGGGGACGGCGGATAGGGCGAGAAGCGTGGCGATGGCGTCGTTTGCCCCGCAAGAGAGCAATGGCGTATTTGCGATGATAGCCTGTGGTGGCCACAAACTCATCAAGGATGGCCTGGCGAGCTTTCTTGGAGGCTTGGGCATAGCGTTCACGAAGTTTCTCCAGGTAGGTTTCGGAAGGTCGGTTGTGACTCACAAAAGAATCTCCTGTGGGTAACATTCTTTCGTGAGGCAACGATGTTAGGTTGGGTAACATTTTTCAAATGAGGCAACGATACATTCTAGGTAACATTTTTAATGAGTCAACTTGCCCCATTGACAATCGTCTCGCCATCGCTATAATCCTCGCCATAGGGGCGTGTGTAGATTCACAAGTGAAGACGAAAGGTAACTACGCAGGTGGTCATTGCGAGCGCAGTTCGCGAAGCGATCCCCGATGAGCACATTGGAGATTGCTTCGCCGCTGCGCGACTCGCAATGACAGGTGGGCTGAGTTACGACGAACGATGAACGCTTTCGTCGGGTGCATTTCAGTTTTGGGGCAAATCGGATACGGGCAAATGAATTTGCGGCTACCACGACCCCAAGTCGCCCTACGGCGACTAGGGGGAAACCGACGCAGGTCGGTTTCGTGTTGTTGTTGCAGCGAATTTATTCGCTCGGCGAAACTTGCCCCCAAAGTGAAATGCACCCCTTTCGTCCTTCGTCTTGACACGCGCCTAAAATCCAAGTCGCTTGTTTGTTGGAGGAACACAATGAATCCTGGTCCAATCGAATCACTCTTTGTTGCCATCGCCGGGAACAATCCGATTGCGCAAGGATTGTTGGGTGGAATCGTCATCACGCTGTTGAATTCCATCGGCGCGCTGGCGGTGCTCGTCTGGCGCAAACCGTCCGAACGATTTCTGGATACCGCGCTCGGTTTTGCGGCGGGCGCGATGCTCGCCGCCAGTTTCACCAGTTTGATTTTGCCGGGCATCGAATACGGTGGCATTGTGCCGGTGATGGTTGGGGTGTTGCTGGGCGCGCTGGTGCTGGACTATGCCGACCACAACATGCCGCACTTGCACGCGGTCAAAGGGGAGGAAGGTGGCACATCGGCGCGCATCAAAGCGGTGTGGCTGTTCATCATCGCCATCACGATTCACAACATGCCCGAAGGATTGGCGGTGGGCGTCGGGTTTGGCTCCGGCGATGTGCGGAACGCGATTCCGTTGATGATCGCGATTGGTCTGCAAAACATTCCCGAAGGGTTTGCGGTGGCGGCTTCGGCGTTGGGGTTGGGAATGGGGACGTATTTTTACGCGAGTGTCGTGGGCATTCGCGCGGGCTTGGTGGAAATTCCGCTGGCGATTCTCGGCGCGTGGGCAGTGACAATCGCGCAACCGATTCTGCCGTACGCGATGGGATTCGCCGCCGGCGCGATGCTCTACGTCATCAGCGACGAAATCGTCCCCGAAACGCATCGCAAGGGCCACGAACGGCTGGCAACGCTGGGGACGATTCTGGGTACCGTGGTGATGCTGGTGATGGATGTTGTGCTGGGTTAAGCGCCAGGGCATGTGCAAAGTCGGGCACGGGCGGTTGAAACCGCAGCAACACATACCCGAAGCCGCCCTTCGGCGGCTAGAATGCAGCCTGCGGAGGCAGGCTTGGGGTATTTGTTGCTGCGACTTGAGTCGCCCGGCGGCTTGTCAAGCGACTTTGCAAATACTCTGGTTAAGCGCGGCATCCATTTGACACATTCCCTCACTCGTGGTAGAATGCCGCCAACAAATTGCAAAACTAAAGACAGGGAACCGGAGGAGTAGAGCGTTCCGATCTGATAGAGAAGAAGGGTCACCGGGTGTAAGCCCTTCGCAGTAAGACGCTCGAAGGTCGCCGGGGAGTCGAATCCGTGAAATCGCAGTAACGGATTCCGGTCTGCGCCGTTATCGCGTCGAGAGGAAGTTTGGTGATTCGAATATCTGCTAATCACCCAATCACCTAACTTCAAGCAAGGTGGTACCGCGGAAATCCCTTTCGCCCTTGAGGTGGAAGGGATTTTTGATTTTCCGATACGCAATACGCAACACGGAGGAATACAATGTCTGCTCTACCCGAAATGCCCAAAGCGTACGATCCCAAGCAGGTGGAAAAACGCTTGTACGACTGGTGGGAGGCGCGCGGCTATTTCAAACCGCGCATCGAACCCGGCAAAAAGCCGTTCGTCATTTCGATTCCGCCGCCCAACATCACCGGCGAATTGCATCACGGTCACGCGATGTTCATCGCGTTTGAAGACCTGATGATTCGCTGGCATCGCATGCGCGGCGAGCCGACGCTATGGGTGCCCGGCACCGATCACGCCGGCATCGCCACGCAGAACGTTGTGGAAAAGGAGCTGGGCAAACAGGGCATCACGCGCCAGCAACTGGGACGCGACGCGTTCGTCGAGCGCGTGTGGGAATGGAAACGTCAATACGGCAGCATCATCACGCATCAGATTCGCAGTATGGGCGCATCGTGCGATTGGACGCGCGAACGCTTTACGCTCGACGAAGGTTTGTCGCGCGCGGTGCGCGAGGCATTCGTGCGTCTGTACGAAAAAGGACTCATCTATCGCGGACCGCGCCTCATCAATTGGTGTCCGCGTTGCGAAACCGCCATCAGCGATCTCGAAGTGGAACACGAAGACACGCAGGGCAAGTTGTACTACGTGCGCTATCGGCTTGAACCAGACCACAGACGGCAGACGGCAGACGGTGGTCAACCGTCAGCGGTCGAATACATCACCGTCGCGACGACGCGCCCGGAAACGATTCTCGGCGATACAGCGGTCGCGGTGCATCCCAGAGACAAACGCTACAAAAAACTCATCGGACGCACAGCGATTTTGCCCGCGCTGGGGCGGCGCATTCCGATTATCGCCGACGAAGTGGTGGACCCGGACTTTGGCACAGGCGCGGTGAAGGTGACGCCCGCGCACGATCCCACCGACTATGAACTGGGGCAACGCCACAACTTGCCGATGATTAACGTGATGAACCCCGATGGCACCATCAACACCGAAGGAGGACCGTACGCGGGGATGGAGCGATACGCCGCGCGCGCGCGCCTCGTCGAAGATTTGCAGCGCGAAGGCTTGCTCGATCACATCGAGGATTACACGCATGCCGTTGGACATTGCCAGCGATGCGGTACGGTGGTCGAGCCGCTGATTTCGACGCAGTGGTTTGTGAAAATCGCGCCCATCGCCAAAAAAGCCATTCAAGCCGTCAAGCGCGGCGACATCAAAATCGTACCCGCGCGATTCAACAAGGTGTACTTTGACTGGATGAACAACATTCGCGATTGGTGCATCAGTCGCCAACTGTGGTGGGGGCATCGGATTCCGGTGTGGTACTGCGAGCATGGGCACGAAACGTGCGCGCGCACCGATCCAACCGAATGCGCGACGTGTGGTTCAAAGAATCTGCGTCAGGAAGAGGATGTGCTCGACACGTGGTTTTCGTCCGCACTCTGGCCCTTTTCCACGCTCGGCTGGCCCGACGAAACAGATGACTTGAAGTACTTTTATCCGACCTCGGTGCTGGAGACTGGCTACGACATCCTGTTCTTCTGGGTCGCGCGAATGATTATGGCGGGGCTGGAATTCACCGGGCAGGTGCCGTTCCGCACCGTGTACCTGCATGGCTTGATGCGCCACAAAGACGGCAGCAAAATCAGCAAATCGAATCCGCAACCCGGCGACAATCCGCTCGACGTCATTCGCGACTATAGTGCGGACGCGCTGCGCTTTACCATCATCACTTCGTCCGCACCGGGCAACGACACGAAACTCGATCTGGAAAAAGTGGAGCACGCGCGCAACTTTGGAAACAAAATCTGGAACATGGCGCGCTTTATCACCAGCAACCTCCAGCCGAACGAACCCATCGTACCCATCTCTAATCTCCAATCCCTCGCTCTCGTTGACCGCTGGATTCTCTCGCGATTGCAGCGGGTCATTGCCAGTGTGAATCAGAATTTCGAGAACTGGGATTTTGGCGAAGGGACGCGGCAGGTGCACGACTTTTTGTGGGGCGAGTTTGCCGATTGGTACATCGAAGCGTCCAAAATCGCGCTGTATGGCAACGATGCCGGCGCGCAAAAACGCACGCGCTCGATTTTGCTCTACACGCTCGATCAAAGTTTGCGCCTCTTGCATCCAACGATGCCATTCGTGACCGAGGAGGCGTGGCAACAACTGCGCGCGTTTGGGATGCCCAGTCAGTACGATGCCTTGATGGTCGCCGAGTGGCCCCAGCCCAACAAGATGTTCCTCGATGCGCGCGCGGAAAAGGATTTTACGCTGGTGATGGAGGTCATTCGCGCGATTCGTAACGCGCGCGCCGAGTTCAATGTGGAAGCCGGCAAACGCATCCCTGCGATTATCTCCGCTGGTGCCGCGTGCGCGCTCCTTGAATCGCAACGCGACCTCATCGCGTTTCTGGCGCGGCTTGATCCCGACGCGTTCCGCATCGAAAAACGCGCCATCACGCCCGAGCAGGCGCTTGCGCTCGTTGTCGGCAAAATCGAAATCTACCTGCCGCTGGCGGGGATGATGGATGTAGAAAAAGAACAAGCGCGGCTGGCGAAAGAGATCGCGCAGGCGCGCGCGGACATCGAACGTGTGGAGAAACTGCTCGCGAGTGAGTTTAGCCAGAAGGCACCGCCAGAGGTAGTGCAAAAACAGCGCGACGCGCTGGCGGCACATCGCGAACGCGCGGCGCGTCTGGAGGCGCAGCTGGCAAGTCTGGAAGGGCGCACACCTCCACCTGCGCCACCCCGGCGTACAACGACCCGACGCGCCAAGCGGCGCGCGCGCAGGTGACATCAATAAGAAACCAGGTTTCTTCAAGAAACCTGGTTTCTATTTACATCAACGCTGGGTCAGTTTCCGTAACAAGTCGAACCAGAAGGGCGCGCCCTGTGCGCCGGCAAAACCGGTCAGCAGAATGCCAATCGCTTTCCAGACATAGTCACAAAAACCGATCTGACGCGGCGGTTGTCCCGGTTTGGGCGCCCAATCGGCGGGAACAATCGTCAGGGTTTGCAATTTCGTCTGCCAGTCTTTGGCGTCGGGCGCGGCCTTGATACTCCAACCGATGGGCAAATTCAACGCGTTCAGTTGCTCAAGCGCCTGGGCTTTTTCCGGTGTGCCCAGCGCATACTTGTTTGCTTCCGCAACAATCGTTGATCGTAACGCGGAATCCACCCACAGACTGGAGCCGATTCCTACGGCGTCCACATTGAGCGCGAGTGCGATGACAAGACTGATAAAAAACGCCAGCCGCCACATATGCGCCTGGTACAGTTTGGTCGTTTTCTCCATCGTGCTGTCGTACCACGCTTCCAGATTCTGGCGTACGGTCTCGATGTTGTTGTTCGCGGTGGAGATGATGGCGAGCAACGGTTCGCGCAGAGGCGAGTTGAGCGGCAGATTGCTCACGGCGGCTTGCAACTGTCCCACGGTGGTCAGTCCCGACGCGGGATTGGGAACAAGAATGTTGAACAACGCCAGCGAAAAAGTCTTGGCGGGTATGTACGTCGGGTTACGTGGTGCGCGGATAAGACCGTTGAGGAGGGGGATGCCTTCAAGGAACTTGGTAAGCCATGGATCCACTGGCGTAAGCGACTGGATGAGTGGATTGCTGTACAGGTCTGTGGTCAACGAGGTTTCCCCCGTGATGTATTCGCGCAGTCCCTTCTCCAGTCCTTTCGCGCGCATTCGCAACCACGTGGCGATTTTGTCGTTGATTTGTGAGCAGACCAGACTCACCAGCAGAAAGACAAAGATGAGACCAATCGCAACGTCCAGAATGGCTGATAAAGAAACCGACATTGTTTCTCCTTTCGTCGCGCAGCGTGCGCGCACCTAACGCAGGTTGATGATTTGTAACTACTCACCATGTCATTATCAAGGTGCATTGTTTGCACCGAGAAATCGTAACTACTTAGCCCACCTGTCATTGCGAGCCGCGTAGCGGCGGAGCAATCTCCAATACGTTCAGCGGGTATTGCTTCGCGAACTGCGCTCGCAATGACCGCCTGAGTAGTTACGAGAAATCTCGTTCAAACACCGCGAGATCTCTCGCGCCGCTTGAGATGACTAGGATTTCAAGAAATACGTTTGGCAGGCAAGATCAATGAGTTCTTTGGAGAGGGTCGGAGGAATGCCACGAAAGCGCGCGATATCCACAAGTTCATCGAGAATGTCGCGCGGATGGACGCCACGCGGGCGACGTTTGGGTTTGATATAGTACTCCATCACGATGTAGCGTAAACTCTCTTCGGAGTACGGAATGCCCTTGCGCGCGGCTTCGCGCATAAAGATTTCGCGATACTCTTCCCAGGTCGGATCGGCGATATGAATTTTGTAGCGAATGCGACGAAGGAACGCTTCGTCCACTAACTCTTCGGGATTGAGGTTCGTCGAAAAGATGATCAGCGCATCGAACGGCACATCAATCTTGTGTCCAGTGGCGAGGGTCAAAAAGTCCACACGTTTTTCCAGCGGCACAATCCAGCGATTCAACAGCTCGCGCGGACGCACCTGTTGCCGTCCAAAGTCGTCCAGAAGAAAGACGCCGCCGTTGGCTTTCATTTGATACGGGGCTTCGTAAAACTTGGTGACCGGGTCGTACACCAGATCGAGATTTTCCAGTGTCAGTTCGCCACCCGTAACAATCAATGGTCGCCGAATCAACACCCACCGACGATCATAACGTTCGCCGCGGCGGATGCCGGGTCCTCTATCGTCCTCGCTGGTTTTCTCCGGAATTTGTTGATGATGCAACGCATCGTAAATTTTGATGATGTGACCATCCACCGTGACAGCGTACGGAATCAAGATGGCGCCAGGCAAGAGTGAGCCGATGGCTTCGGCAATGGCGGTTTTGCCGTTGCCTGCCGCGCCAAACAAAAAGATGGATTTGCCGGAATTGATGGCAGGACCCAGTTGATCCAGAACGGCTTTGTTGAGAACCAGATGGGAAAAAGCGCGCTTGAGCATATCCTGGGTCACCACTTGACCTGCCAGCGATTGCGATTGCACCATCTTGATGTAGGCTTCCAACTGCACGGGTGCGGGACCTACATACTGGTTCTGTTCCATCAACTCGCGGGCGCGCGCGCGCCCTTCCTCCGAAATCACATATTGATACGACGATTCGCCGAAGCCGCTGGAACCTTTCACCTCGCACAGATGTTCGCGGCGCAAATAGTCCAGCACCTTGTCCACGACATTGGTGAATGGGAGGCGCATCGCATCGGCGATTTCGTGTCCCATCAAAAAGCCACGCGTGTACATCGTCTTGAGAGCCAGATCGGCGAGGAACGCCATATTCAAGCCCGTCTCTTCGATGGCGCGTGGTTCGGGAGGAAGAGACCGAACAGGTGAATCCATCATAAATGACTCCGTACGTGTTACGCGGTTTTTTGCAATGCTGTCCACTCGACCGGACGTTCGGTCTGGGTGAGGAGCAAGGGTTTGCTTTTGTTGCGAATCGTATCGGCGGTGATGATGCAGCGACGAATATCGCGCCGCGACGGCACTTCGTACATCACATCGAGAAGAATGCCCTCGATGAGGGTGCGCAAGCCGCGCGCGCCGGTGCGATATTTCATCGCCTCTTCGGCAGCGGCTTCGAGGGCATCGGGTTCAAAGACCAGTTCCACGTTATCGAGGGCAAACAGGTGTTGATACTGTTTGATGATTGAATTCTTCGGTTCGGTTAAAATCTGAATCAGCATCTGGCGATCCAGCGGATCCACGCTGACGATCACCGGCACGCGCCCCACGAATTCTGGAATCATCCCGTAGCGAAGTAAATCATCAGCGGTGACGAGTTGTAACAACTCACTGGGGGAAAGTTCTTGCGCCGCGCGTTCCTTTTCGCCACGAAAACCGACCGCGCGCCGATCCGCCACGCGTTGCAGGATGATTTTGTCCAAGCCCTCGAACGCACCGCCGCAGATGAACAGGATGTTGCGCGTGTCAATCGAAATCATTTCGCCTTGTGGATGCTTGCGCCCTCCCTGCACCGGCACGCGCGCGATCGTCCCCTCCAGAATTTTTAACAGGGCTTGTTGTACGCCTTCGCCAGAGACATCGCGCGTGATGGAGGGATTGTCGCCGCTTTTGCGCGCAATCTTGTCAATCTCATCAATATACACGATGCCACGTTCGGCGCGCGCCACATCGCCTTCCGCGTTTTGAATCAACGCCAGCAAGATGTTTTCCACATCTTCGCCCACATAGCCGGCTTCGGTGAGCGTGGTGGCATCGGCGATGGTGAACGGCACATCGAGAATTTTGGCGAGCGTCTGCGCGAGCAACGTTTTGCCGCAACCAGTGGGACCGATGAGGAGGATGTTGGATTTGCCAAGCTCGATGTCGCCCGGCCGCGAGCCGACCGAGATGCGTTTATAGTGATTGTACACGGCGACCGAGAGGACTTTTTTGGCGCGGTCCTGCCCAACCACGTACTCGTTCAGGCGACGATAGATTTCCTTGGGGGGTAAACTGGAGATGGAAAGTGTAGTACCACGTTCGGTACTCGCTTCCTGTTCGAGGATTTCACGGCACAGTTCGACGCATTCGTCGCAAATGAACACCGATTCGGGTCCGGCGATCAAGCGACTGACCTGTTCGGAACTGCGACCACAGAAGGAGCAAAATTCTTCACCGTGCCTGCGGAGGTTGGGCATCTTGGGTCTTCCTGATTTATTTCTTGGCTTCTTGCTTTTCGAGTTTGGAACTGGTCAACACTTCGTCAATCAAACCGTACTTGACGGCTTCGGGGGCATCCATATAGTAGTTGCGATCCGTGTCGTGCACGATGCGCTCGATGGGTTGCCCGGTATGATAGGAGAGCAATTGGTTGAGCCGCTCCCGTTCGCGCATAATGCGCCGCGCTTCGATTTCGATGTCCACGGCTTGCCCCTGCGCACCGCCCCAGGGTTGGTGAATGTGAATCGTCGAATTGGGCAGGGCAAAGCGGCGACCCTTGGCGCCAGCGGAGAGAAGCACAGTGCCCATACTGGCAGCCAGTCCAACGCACGTCGTCGAAACGGGCGCGCTGACCATTTGCATCGTGTCGTAAATCGCCAAGCCAGCGGTGATGGAACCGCCGGGGCAATTGATGAACAGGCGAATTTCCTTGTCGGGGTCTTCGCGATCCAGGAACAACATCTGGGCAACGACCAGATTCGCCACGTGATCGTCAATCGGTGTGCCCAAAAAGATGATGCGTTCTTTCAACAGTAATGAAAAGATATCATAGGCGCGTTCCCCCCGACCGGTACTTTCGATGACCATCGGGATAATGTTGAGGGGATGGGAAATAGACATCGCTACTCCTTTTGAAAGAATGTGGGACAAATTTCAAATCTGTCCTACGTTGTCCACTTGGGCACAACGGGTCGTTCGAGTCCGCGCGGCCAGTCTTCTGCGCGGACCTGACTTGGATCCGTGATTAAACCGCCCGGAGACTCGGCAGGAGATTCTGCGGTGGCTTGCTCTTGCTCGTACTCGCGCGCGCGCCGCAGCATTTCGGGGGTGATGATTTTGCCGCTGACCGGTTCCCCTTTCGCCATCGTGACGAGCCAACCGATGGTCTTGCGTAAGCGGAGACTGAATTCGATGTTGCGCCGCTCTTCGGGCGTTTCAAGTTCACGGCGCCGTTGTGCGGCGCGCGCCCCGTCTTCGCGCGCGACGCGCTCTTCGATTTCTTCTTGCACGTCCTCTGGCGTCACCTCAATATGTTCGGCTTCTGCCAACTCGAGCAACGCCAAAAGTTGCTTCACGCGCTTTTCAGCCTGAGGACGCAATTCCGCGCGTATCGTCGTTTCATCTTTGTCGGCGAGTTCCAGATATTTTTGCCACGTAAAGCCCCTGCGCTGTACGTCTTTTTTCATTCGCTCGATGTCGAGCGTGATCTGGTCTTCGATCATCGAAGTGGGAATGTCAATCTGTGCCTGTGCGATCAACGCCTCCAGCACTTGATCTTCCAACTCCATCTCTGCCTGAAGTTGCTTTTGCTCGTACAGGTCCTCGCGAATCTTAGCGCGCAGTTGGGCGAGCGTGTCGTAGGGACTGACCGATCTGGCGAACTCGTCGTCCAGCGGAGGAAGTTGCTGTTCTTTGATGTCAGTCACCGTAACGGTATAAGTGGCGACTTTGCCGGCATTGGCACTGTCCTGGGGATAGGTATAAGTGATGGTGCGTGTTTCGTTCAGCGTCACACCGATGAGTTGTTCGATCCAGGGAAAGGCGCCCGCGCGCGCATCCACGCGCGTCTGCAACCCTTGACGGTCGAGCGGCGGTTGACCTTCCAGCCCTCCCGACACATTCAGCGTGACAAAGTCGTTGTGTTGCACCGGACGCGTCACGGGGTTCAACGTGGCTTGCTGTTTGCGCAACTTTTCGATGACTTGATCCACCTCCGCATCTGTCACCTGGACAGGCGGAGGGCGGAACTGAATCGAGCGATAATCGCCGAGCTGGACGACAGGGCGCGTCGGAACGGTGAACTGTAAAATCAGTGGTTCGTCTTGCGCCACCGAAACACGCGCTGTGTCGTACGGCTCAATTTTTTCGTCTTGTAGTACCTGCTTGTAGAGTGTTTGCGCCAACTCGTCAATGGCTTGCTCGCGCAAAACCTCTTTGCCTACCAAGCGTTCCACGCGTTCGTAGGGGGCTTTGCCGGGACGAAAACCGGGGACAGGACGCACACGCGAAATTTTTTCTGCCGCGCGTTGCATCGCCTGCTTGACCTGTTCCTCATCTACCTCGACGGTAACGACAGTTTCACAATTAGGTTTGCGTTCGGTTGTGACTTTCACAGTATTTCCTTTTGCCAAGAATTTTGCGGATGGGGACGGAGAGACTCGAACTCTCACGGGTGTTCAACCCACATGGTCCTAAGCCATGCTCGTCTGCCAATTCCGACACGCCCCCACAATGACTCTTTCATTTTACCAGAATTGTGATGATTTGGCAAAAAGAATCTGGCACGACGACCACATTCGATAATGAGTAACTACTCAGCCAAGACTGAACTTGGACGGTTTTTGTATTGAAAAGCACACTTACAGCAGCGATAATGGCGACGATGCCACCAGTACCACTCCCAACACAAGAGCAAGTTCGTACAGTATACCAG
>Ga0209162_1004067_pt1 | contig 11251 bp, 10 predicted proteins | sample YNPNPMetaG_FD_187121 | JGI IMG/M metagenome (GOLD analysis project Ga0209162, IMG submission 187121) | Anoxygenic and chlorotrophic microbial mat microbial communities from Yellowstone National Park, USA - YNP NP MetaG (SPAdes) (version 2) ...
TATGTCAAGGCCTGGACCGCTTATCGCGCGATCCTGGGCGAACTCTCGGCCGCCGGGCAAGCGGCCGTGTTCAGCGGCACCGCGCAGACGTTCTACGGAGTGACTCTGCCGTCATGACACGCGAACTGACCTACTCCCAAGCCCTGCGCGAGGCGCTGACCGAGGAAATGACGCGCGACCCGAACATCATCCTGCTGGGCGAGGACATCGGCGTCTACGGCGGCGTGTTCAAAGTGACCGAGGGACTGCTGGCGAAGTTCGGCCCCGACCGCGTGCGCGAGACCCCCATCTCGGAGGCCGGCTTCGTGGGCATGGGCGTCGGCCTGGCGATGACGGGCAAGCGGCCGGTGTGCGAGCTGATGTTCATGGACTTCGCGTTCGTCGCCGCCGACCAGATCTTCAACCAGGCGGCCAAGATGCGCTACATGTCGGGCGGCCGGGTGAAGGTGCCGCTGTTGATCCGCACCCAACAAGGCGGCGGCCGCGGCAACGGCGCGCAACATTCGCAAAGCCTGGAGACCTTCTTCACCCACATCCCCGGCCTGAAAGTCGTGTTGCCGGCCACGCCCTACGACGCCAAAGGGCTGCTCAAGTCCGCGCTGCGCGAGGACAACCCGGTCATCTTCATCGAACACAAGCTGCTCTACGCCACCAAGGGGCCGGTGCCGGAGGGGGAGTATCTGATTCCGCTCGGCAAGGCGGAGGTCAAGCGGCCGGGCAAGGACGTGACCCTCGTCTCCTACTCGCGCACCCTGCTCCATGCCCTGGAGGCCGCCGAAGAGGCCGCCGGCCTGGGCATCTCGACGGAGGTCATTGACCTGCGCTGTACCGTTCCGCTTGATCTGGATACGATCCTGGCCTCGGTGCGCAAGACCGGCCGGCTGGTCATCGCCCACGAGGCGCATCGGCGCCTGGGCGTCGGCGCGGAGATCGCGGCGCTGGTGCAAGAACACGCCTTCGATTACCTGGACGCGCCGATCATGCGCGTGGGCGCCATGGATGTGCCCATCCCGGCCTCCAAGCCGCTGGAAGATGCGGTGTTGCCGGGCAAGGCGCAGATCGTGGAGGCGATCAGGAGGATGGTGGCGTGAGACGTGAGACGTGAAACGTAAAACGTAAAACGTAAAACGTAAAACCTAAGATGCGTGAAGGGTCAGGAAGGAGGAGGTATGATGATGTCCGCAGGGATCGAGGCGTTGCTCGGCGGCGTGTTGCTCGTTGCGGGGCGGCGGCTCTTCTGGCTCTTCGTGGCGGGGGTCGGGTTTGTCATGGGGCTGACGCTGGCCCCGCGCTGGCTGCCCAACCAGCCGGAAGGGGTCATCCTCGTCGCCGCGCTGATTTTCGGCCTGTTGGGCGCGCTGCTCGCCCAGTTTGCGCAGAAGGCGGCGATCAGCGTCGTGGGCTTTCTCGGCGGCGGCTGGCTGGCCGTTGGACTGCTGCGCGCGCTGATCGGTCCCGGCGGCAACCTGCAGTGGCTGGCTTTCATCGTCGGCGGGATCATCGGCGTCGTGCTGCTGGCCGTTCTGTTCGAGTGGGGCCTGGTGCTCCTCTCGGCGCTGGTCGGCGCCAACCTGCTGACGGACGCGTTGCCGCGGCTGCTGCCGGCGTTCGATGCACCGGTATTCGTGATCTTTCTCCTGCTGTTCGGCGTCGGCGTCCTGATCCAGGCGCGCGCGCTGTCCAGATAGCCGATCTGCCAGCGAGCAAAACACACGAACGGGAGTTTGCGTATGTCAGATCCGCTTCTCGATCTGGACTATCAGCCACATCTGCCCCCCAAGACCGATTACGGGATCGGCATCGTCGGCTGCGGCGGCATCGTGAACTACGCGGCGTTGCCGACTTACAAGAAGCATCACCTGAACGTGATCGGCTGTTACGATGTGCGCTACGAGGCGGCCGAGCGCACGGCGCGCGAATTTTCGATCCCGCGCGTGTATCGCACCCTGGATGAGCTGTTGGCCGATCCGGCCGTCGAGATCGTCGAGATCTCGGTGCCGCCCTGGCATCAGCTCGCGATCGCCCGCCAGTGCATCGCGGCCGGCAAGCACCTGTTGTGCCAGAAGCCCTTGTCCGACAAGCTGGCCGAGGCGGCCGAGATCGTGCGCCTGGCCCACGAGGCGGGCGTCAAGCTGGCCGTGAACCAGCAGCTCCGTTGGGGCCAGGGCCTGCGCGCCGCGCGCACGTTGATCCGCAAAGGGTGGATCGGCCAGGTCACCGACGCCTCCATCCAGGTCAGCGTCAACACCGCCTGGGACATGTGGCCGTGGCTGGCCGCCCAGGAGCGCCTGGAGGTCCTCTATCACAGCATCCACTACCTGGATGCCATCCGCGCCCTCTTCGGCGACCCGGAGTGGATCACCAGCCGCCACAGCCGCTATCCGCTCCAGGGCCAGGTGCGCGGAGAGACCAAGACGATCACCATCCTGGACTATCCGGACACGCCCGGAAGCGGCGATTATCAGTACACCGCGCCGAACATGCAGGCCTTCGTGGCGGCCAACCACTACAACCGGAGCGATGACTACTTCGCCATCTTTCGGTTCATCGGCACCGAAGGGGTGATCACCGGCACGCTCGGCGCCATGTACAACTACCCGCACGGCCGGCCCGATACGCTGGAGTGGAGCAGCCGGCGCTACTACCCCGACAAGCGCTTCGAGGCCAAGCTCGAGGGCAAGTGGATTCCCGACTCCTTCATCGGCCCGACCGCATCGCTGATGGAAGCGATCCAGACCGACGGCGTGCCGGAGACGGACGGCTTCGACAACCTGCAAACGCTGCGCGTGGTCGAGGCCTGCTATCTTTCGGCCGCCGAACATCGCACCGTCAACCTGGGCGAGTGTCAGGCGATCCCGTGTCGGGAGTAAGGAGTTTGTCGTGGAGCAGCGTTTTGCGGGCAAAGTTGCAATTGTCACCGGCGCGGGGCAAGGGATCGGCCGGGCGATCGCGTTGCGGCTGGCGCGGGAGGGCGCGCACGTGGTGATCGCGGAGTACAACGCGGCCAATGCGGCCGCCGTCGCCCAGGAGATCGCGGCCGCGGGCGGCCGCGCCTTGGCCTATCCCGTTGACATCGCCGATGCCGCCGCCGGCCAGAAGATGGTGGACGACGTCGCCGCGCAGCTCGGCCGCCTCGACATCCTGGTCAACAACGCGGGCGTGATCCAGACGAAGCCGATGCTCGAGCTGACCGAGGCCGACTGGGACCGCGTCCTGGATGTCAACCTGCGCGGGACGTTCTTCCTGATCCAGGCGGCGGCGCGCCAGATGATCCGGCAACTGCCGGAGGCGCTGCGCGCCGCGGCCGCGACTCCGGCCGACATCATGAAGATGAAGACGGCCGAACCCGAGGCGGATCTGTCGCAGTTCGCGCCGAGCTACGGCAAGATCGTCAACCTTTCTTCGATCGCCGGCCGCCGCGGCCGGCCTCTGCAGACGCATTACGCGGCCAGCAAGGCCGCGATCATCAACCTGACGCAATCGGCCGCGCTGGCGCTGGCGCCCTATCGGATCAACGTCAACGCGGTGTGCCCCGGCGTCGTGATGACCCCCATGTGGCAACAGATAGATGCCGAGCGCGGCCGGCTCTTCGGCGCCAGGCCCGGCGAGGCGATGGCGAATTTCATCAACACCGTGCCCCTCAAGCGCGCCGCCGTCCCCGAAGATGTGGCCGGCGCCGTGGCGTTCCTCTGCTCGGCCGACGCCGATTACATCACCGGCCAGGCGCTGAATGTGGACGGGGGGTTTGAGATGGATTGACGTGAAACGTGAAACGTCAAACGTCAAACGGGTTGGGGGCATGAACGCGCACGTCGTAGATTCTCGTTATCTGGGCGATCTCTTCGGCACGGAGGAGCTGCGCCGGATCTTCGCGGACACGTATCAGCTTCAGTGTTGGCTCGACTTCGAGGCCGCGCTGGCGCGCGCTGAGGCGGCCGTCGGGCTGATTCCGGCTGCGGCCGCGGCCGAGATCACCCGCAAGGCCCGGGCCGAGCTGATTGACCTGGAGGCTCTGCGCGAAGGGGTCCGCTTCACCGGCCACCCGCTGATCTCGCTGGTGCGCCAGCTCGCCGATCTGTGCGAAGGGGAGGCCGGCCGCTACGTGCATTGGGGCGCGACGACGCAAGACGTCACCGACACCGGCTTGATGTTGCAGGCGAAGGCCGCCCACGCGATCATCCTGCGCGATCTGCGGGCGTTGGCCGATGCCCTGGCCGACCTGGCCCGCCGCGAGCGCGACACGTTGATGCCGGGACGCACGCACGGCCAACATGCCACCCCCATCACCTTCGGCTTCAAGGTCGCCGTCTGGCTGGACGAGGTGCGACGGCACAGCGAGCGCATGGAACAGCTTGCCCCGCGCGTCTTCGTGGGCGAGTTCGCCGGCGCGTCCACCACGCTGGCATCGGTGGCCGCGGCCGGCCTGGAGATCCAACGCCGGCTGATGGCCGATTTGGGGTTGGCCGTGCCCGCCATCGGCTGGCACGCCGCCCGCGATCGCTTTGCCGAGCTGGGCGCGATGCTGGCCATGGTTGCCGCGACGATGGGCAAGATCGCGCACGAGGTCATCTTGCTCCAAAAGAGCGAGGTAATGGAGCTGGAAGAGCCGCACCATCACGGCAAGGTCGGCTCCAGCACCATGCCGCACAAGCGCAACCCGATGATCTGCGAGGGGATCATGGCCCAGGCGCGGCTGGCCCGCGCGCTGTTGCCCGCGCTGCTGGAAGCGATGGGCACGGCCGAGCACGAACGCGACTGGTCGGCCGTCCACACCGAGTGGGCCGCCGTGCCCGAGCTTTGCCTGTTGGCCGGCGCGGCCGTGGCCCAGACGCTGGGGGTTGTCCGCGATCTGATCGTCTACCGCGATCGCATGCGCGCCAACGTGGACGCGTTGCACGGCCTGATCCTGTCCGAGGCGGTGATGCTGCGCCTGGGCGAGTTCGTGGGCCGGCAGGTCGCCCACGACATCGTCTACGACGCGGCGATGGCCGCCTTTGAGCAGCGTCGTCCCCTGGCCGATCTGCTGGCGGCCGATCCGCGCGTGACGGCGCACCTGGCGCCGGCCGAGATCGCCGACCTGCTGCGGCCCGAAGCATACACCGGATTGGCGGGCGTTTTCGTGGATCGCATCGCGGGCGCGCCGCCGGCGACGTAACGCGAGCCGGCCGCTGGCGTTACGCAGTTATCATCTATCAGGAGAAACCGTGCTCACTGCAGTCTGGCATTTCAGCTTCACCGTCTCCGACATCGAACAATCCATCCGCTTCTACCGCGACATCTTGGGCCTGGAGCTTGTCCATACCCAGGAACAGGCCAACCCGTACACGCGGAAGCTTGTCGGCTATCCCGACGCGCACTTAAAAGTCGCCATGTTTCGCATCCCCGGCGGGCACGTCGGCCGGTCGGGGCACATGTTGGAACTGGTGGAATACGTCGCGCCGAAGGGGGAGAAGCTCGACACGCGGACGAAGAACACCGGCTCGGCGCATCTGGCGTTCGAGGTAGACGACATCTTCGCGGAATACGAACGCATGAAGGCGCTGGGCGTGCGCTTCCGCAGCGAGCCGGTCGCCATCGAGGCGGGGCGCAACAAAGGCGGCTATACGGTTTACTTTCTGGATCCCGACGACATTACGTTGGAGATCATCCAGCCGCCGCCCGGGTGGTAGCTTGAAGCTTGAAGCTTGGCGGATGAAAGTCACCCCGTGCCTGGCACCCTTCCAGGTGCCAGGCACATCCGCCGGCGTTTTTTTCGGGCCGACGGTCTATTGCATTAGCTGCGCGAAACGCGCGTAGGCATCATCCCACCCCGCGACATCCCGCGGCTCATACGTCTCCGTCGCGAACGAGCGGCGCACCAGCGCGCGGCCCTCGGCCAGCGAGCCGATGGCGCCGGTGGCCAGCATCTGCAACAGCAGGTTGCCCACCGCGGTCGCCTCGAACGGCCCCGCCACCACCGGCCGGCCGATGGCGTCGGCGGTGAACTGATTGAGCAGCCTGTTCTGCGCGCCGCCGCCCACGATGTGCAGCACGCCGATCCGCCGGCCCACCAGCGTCTCCAGCATCTCCAGCACCCGGCGGTACTTGAGCGCCAGGCTCTCGTAGACCACCCGCGCGATGGGGCCGACCCCCTGGGGCACGGCCTGGCCGGTGCGCCGGCAATACTCCTGCACGCGCGCGGGCATGTTGCCCGGGGCCAGGAAGTCGCGCGCGTCCACGTCTATCTGCGCGATGAAGGCCGGCGCGGCCGCGGCATGGCGCACGATGTCGTCCCACGAGAGGTTCTGCCCCTCGGCCGCCCACGTCCGCCGACACTCCTGGATGATCCATAGCCCGGCGATGTTCTTCAGCAGGCGGACGGTGCCGCACACGCCCCCTTCGTTGGTCATGTTGAAGGCGAGCGCGGCCTCGTTGATGACCGGCCGGTCGGCTTCCACGCCCATCAGCGACCAGGTGCCCGAGCTGAGATAGGCGTAGTCGGCGCTCTCGGCCGGCACGGCCGCCACCGCGCTGGCCGTGTCGTGGCTGCCGGGCGCGACGACCTGCACGCCTCTGGCGCCGGTCTCCTCGCTCACCGCGGGAAGCAGGCCGCCCAATACGGTGCCCGCTTCGATGATGGCCGGCAGGAAGTGGGTGGGAATGCCCAGCCGTTCCAACAAGCCCGTGGCCCAGGCCGGCCGATGCGGATCGAGCATCTGGCTGGTGCTGGCGATGGTGCGCTCGCTGACCTTCTGGCCCGTCAACCAGAAGTTGAGCAGGTCGGGGGTCATCAGCAGGGTGCGCGTGCGCGCCAACACCTCGGGATCTTCGATCTGCTGGGCCAGGAGCTGGAACAGGGTGTTCAGTTGCATGAACTGAATGCCGGTGGCCGCGAAGATCTCCGCGCGCGGCACGCGACGGAACGCCTCGTCCATCATCGCGTCGGTTCGGCTGTCGCGATAGTGGTACGGCAGGCCGATCAGCCGGTCGTTGCGGTCGAGCAGGGCATAGTCCACGCCCCAGGTATCAATGCCCAGGCTGATCAGCCCGTCGCCGCAGCACGCCACGGCCTTCTTCAAGCCCTCTTGGATCTCGACGAAGAGCCGCGGGGTGTCCCAGTGCAGGCTGTCCCCGCGCGCGCTGGGGAGGTGCACCGGGCCGTTGGGGAAACGGTGCACCTCCTCCAGCGCCAGCCGCTCGCCGTCGAACCGGCCGATGATCGCCCGGCCGCCCGACGCGCCGAGGTCGAAGGCCAGGTAGTTGCGCGTGTGGGTCATGCTTTCCTCAGCATCAACTTCGCGTTATTCTCCCCGCCGTTCGCCAGGTAGAGCAGCGGGATCGGCCGGTCCACCCCCTCGATGAAGGCCGGCCGGGCGGCCCAGGGCGTCACCGAAAGGACGTTGTTCAGGTCCATCCAGTATTCCAGCCGCGCCGGGCTGAGGCCCTGGATCATGTGGAAGTGATTGGCCGGCGGATAGTGCTTGTACTCGTACATGGTGGCGTACTTGGGCACCACGAAGGTGTGCGGCCATTCGGGGGTGGTGGCCTGGCACAGGGCGCTCGCCATCGGCTCGGGCACCTCGGCGGTGGTCGCCTCGTCCCAGCTCAGCGCGAACATGCCCGAGAGGCTGCTGTACATCAGCCGGCCGGCGATCCCCTCCAGCCCGCCCGGCGAGACGTAGTGCACCGAGTTGCCCAGGCCGGGGAAGTAGTTCGGGTCGGCCAGCGGCATGCTCACGCGCGCCATGATCTCGTCCACGCTGGCGCCGGGTTTCGCGGCCCAGTCGAGGGATGCGCTGCCCGAGTTGTCGCCGTCCACCAGCCCCTTCTCGGCCCACGCCTCGCCCTTCGGCAGGGTGAAGCCGATCTTCTGCGCCAGCGCCTGCAGCTCCCACGGCTCCCACACCTTGCGGAAGTCCATGAAGAGGGGCGGGTTGCCGCCGGTGAGGGACGAGAAGAAGATCATCGTCAGCAGCGCCTGCACGTCCGCTTCGGTGGCAAAGGGGAGCGGCTTCTTGGGGCCGTTGTGATCAAAGGTCGAATTGAAGAACGACTCCATGGCGTCGGCCACCGGCAGCGGGATGCCGCGCAGGTCGGAGCCCCATTCGAGCTGGCTCATGAAGCCGCCGCCGACCGCGTCCAGGTCCTTGAGCAGGTCGCGCGTGATCAGGTAGAGCGCCAGGCTCTGGTTGAAGCGCTCCGAATCCGCCTCGTCGCGCAGCTCCAGGCGCTTGCCCAGGTGATGGTCAATGAACGCGCGCAGCGCCTTGAGCTCCTCGGGGTTGTACGCCTTCTTGTTGAGCATGTCGGCCAACAGCTTCATGTCGAGCCGGGTGATCTCCAGGCCGAATTGCCTGCGCGTGGGGATCACGTGCGGCAGGGCGGTCTCCATGCCCATGCTGTCGTGGCCGAAGATGACCACGCGGCGGCCCTTGAGCGCCTGGGTGGTCACGGCCGCGAAGGCCCAATCCACCAGCGCCTGGGCCGTGCTTTCGGTCATCACCGGGTGCATGCCGGTATCGGGCCAGGTGCCGACGTTGAGGTGGGTCAACTTGCCGTACTGCATGATGGCGCCGTTGACCGCGTGCGCGAAGACGACGCCGGGCTTGGGGCCGCTGTTGCCGCAGGTGAAGTTGATCGGCGTGTCGGCCGGGAACTGCGAGAGGAGCGAGATGACGCTGAGCTGCGGGAAGGCCCAGGTGTCGGGCGCGCAGACCAGGATCTTGACGCCGGCATCCTGGAACTGTTTGGCGACCGCGTCGGCCTGCGGTTCGCCGTCCACCAGGGTGGGCGCCCACACCACCTTCGCGGGCGAGCCGTCGGGCAGCTTGACGCGCTCGGCCAGGATCTCGGCCACCATCTGGCAGATGTTGCGGCAGCGCTGGCGGCTCCCCTCGTCAATGCGCGGATCGCCGGCCACGAACACGCCGATGGCCGGGGTGTTGCGTTGATAGGTTGTCGTGGCTTCGGGAAGTGCAATGGCTTGTCCCATGACTAGACCTCCGGGTATATTGGGTAAACTGGCAAATGGACGACCGGTTCCGCTAGCCTTTCATGGCGCCGGAAGCCAGTCCTTCCACCAACTGGCGTTGCACGAGAGCAACGAAGATCACGGACGGAATGAGCATCATCACCGACATGGCCGTCATGCCGCGCCAGTCGGTGACGAACGAGCCGGTGAATTCGTACAGGCCGGGCGGGAACGTGCGCGAGGCCGGCGTGCGCGTGATCACCGACGCCAGAGCGAATTCGTTCCAGCAGGTGAGGAAGGCAAAGATGCCGCTGGCCGCCACGCCCGGCAGCGCCAGGGGCAGGTCCACGCGAAGCAACGCGCCCCAGCGCGAGCAGCCGTCAATGATCGCGGCCTCCGATAGTTCCTCGGGGATCGCGCGGAAGAAGCTGTCCATCAGCCAGGCCGTGAACGGGATGTTCAGCGCCGTGTAGGCCGCGATCAGGCCGAGAAGCTTGTCGGAGAGGCCCAGCCGGGCAAACAGGATGAAAAGCGGCAGGCTGAGAGCCACCCCCGGCACGGCCCGGCCCAACATCATCGAAAGGAAGATCGTGTTCTTGGCCCGAAAGCGAAAGCGCGCGAAGGTATAGCCGGCCAGGCCGCCCAGGATCAACGACAGGAGCGTGCTGACGAGAGACACGATCGTGGAATTGCGGGCGTAATTGCCGAACGGGATCTGGGTGCCCAACGCGAACGCGCCTTCCGGCGTCGGCATGCCGAGCAGGATCTTGTAGGAGTCGAAATCGAGGTAAGAAGGAATCCAGACCGGCGGCCGGGTGTTGATCTCCACGTTGGGCCGGATCGAAGTAAGGATGACCCAGAGGACCGGCAGGAAGAAGATCAGGATGATGATATACAGCACGATGTCGCGCGCCGTATCGCTCCAGCGGCGGCGTCGGCCGGCGCGATCGAAAGAGGTGTGTCGTCGCCCCAATGCCAGGTTCATTCGCGTCCCTCCCAGCGGCTCCTGATCACATTGCGAAACAGGTACCAGGTGAACAGGAAGCTGATGATGACCGTCACATACGACATGGCGCTGCCCAACGCGTAGTTGTGGCCCGTGAACGAGAGGCGATAGACGTAGGTCCAGATCATCTCCGTTCGATTGCCGGGCCCGCCGTCGGTCATGATCCGCACCACGTCGTACACGCGGGCCAGATCGAGCGAGCGGATGGCCATTGCCGTATAGACGAACGGCATGATCATGGGCAATGTAAGCATGCGGAACTTCTGCCATCCCGACGCGCCATCCACCTCGGCAGCCTCAAACGGCTCGGTCGGCAGCGACAGGATGCCCGCCTCCAGGATGACCACCATGAACGGCGTGCTCATCCAGATCTCGGCGATCAGGAGCGAAATGAAGCCCAGGGGCACCTCGATGAGCCACGGGATGATGTGTGCTGTGCCGGTCAGCGTATAGAGGATGTTGTTGACCAGGCCGACTTCGCTGTTGAAGACCCATTTGAACATGAAGCCGATCAGCACCGGCGCGAACATCATGGGCATCATCATGATCGTGCGCAGCGCGCCGCGGCCGCGAATCGCCTTGGCCATCAGTTGGGCAATTCCCAGGCCGATCAGGAATTCCAGGTTGACGGCCAGCGTCATGAACAACACCGTGCGGCCAAACGCCTGCCAGAAGATCGGATCTTTGATCAGCGTCAGGTATTGCGCCAGGCCCACGAAGTGGAAGGAGCGCGCTGTAGTCAGGTTGTAATTGGTGAAGCTGAGATACAGCGAATAGAGCATGGGAAAAGCGATGACGGCCAGCAAGACGGCGATGCCGGGCATCAGAAGGACGACCGGAAGCCAACGGCCTTCGGCCATCCCCGTCTGTCCGGCTCGCACCTCGCCGGCCGCTCGCGCCGATATGCCAATAGCCATGGAGATACCTCGTCGAAGAACCCTGATGGACTTGCCAAGAGCTCAGTTTAGCCTAACGCCTGTCCTGCTCGCAGGGGGCTGCGCCCCATAGGCATCAAGCTAAGCATTGAAACTGCTTCCAGCCGGTCTGCGACCGGCGTCGTCGGCCTGCATATGTCGTCTCGGGCAGCCCGCTTTTGCATTTTAACAAATTATTCCAGCAATAGTACTAACTCCATCACGAGACATAAAGTGAAGGTAAGGGCGGACATCTGCGACGACGAGCCGCACCTCGGCCGCTGGGCGTTCGCCCCGGCCGCGTCCGCCGGAGGCTGAAGCCGTCCGGCTACGAGGTGGAAGCCCCCTCAAGGGGGCTGCATCCCAGGGCGGTTTACCGCC
>Ga0209162_1004068_pt1 | contig 11246 bp, 10 predicted proteins | sample YNPNPMetaG_FD_187121 | JGI IMG/M metagenome (GOLD analysis project Ga0209162, IMG submission 187121) | Anoxygenic and chlorotrophic microbial mat microbial communities from Yellowstone National Park, USA - YNP NP MetaG (SPAdes) (version 2) ...
CTATCAACTTTTGTACCAAAGGTCCCCCGCAGCGCGGGCAAAAGGCATCCTGGCTCATGGTTATTTCCCTCCCTTCCTGGTTTCCGCTTCGCCCATCGTGGGCTGTTCCTCGCCTTGAGGCGGTCGTGGCTCGCCATACTATACCACAATCGGCTTCCAAAATCAATGCGGTTTCCTTAAAATTTTACGCGGGGGTTCCAGGGACCTTGACAGGCTCTGTCATCTGTAATATAATATATGATATACGATATATGATATACCGGGGGAGGAAGGCAATGGAGCCTGCGTTTCAGTTACCTAAAATCACGGAACCCATATCTCTCAAAGATAAAGCCTACGATGCCATCAAAAGTGCCATCCTGTCCCTCAAGCTCAAACCAGGTGAGCCCCTGGTAGAAAGTGAACTGGCCCGGCAATTGGGCATCAGCAAGACCCCGGTGCGGGATGCCTTGCTGGAACTGGAGCGTGAGGGATTTGTAACCAAGGTTCTTTTTAAAGGCACTTACGTCACCGAGGTCACGCTGAAAGATGTCCGTGAGATCTTCCAACTGCGAGCCGTCCTGGAGGGACTGGCGGCTCGACTGGCCGCTCCCCTCTTCTCCCCCCAGGAGGTGGAGCAAATGGCCGAAAACCTTACTGCTGCCGAAGCTGCCCTGGCCGGGGGTAACCTGGCTCTCTGCTCTGAGCGAGGCAAAAGGTTCCACGATGCCATCATTAACAAAGCGGACAACCAGCGCCTGACCCTGATCATCCGTAATCTGGATGACCATGTCCAACGCTTCCGCCTGCTATCCGACCAGATCAGTGGCCGGCTCAATAAATCAGTCAAAGAGCATCGCCGCATCCTGGCGGCGCTGCGCCAGCGGGATCCGGCCGCAGCCGAGCAGGCCATGCGTGACCACCTGTCCAGCGTGTTGCAAGACCTTTCCGCACCTGAAGAGCCGATCAGCGAAGCGTGAAACGTATTTCGGTCGCGCTTCATCGTCCTTTACGCTTCCCATTCTACAAGGAGGGTTTTGATGCGACTTAACGGCGGCCAGCTCGTGGTAGAAATGCTCAAAGCTTATGGGGTGCAATACATTTTTGGCGTCCCGGGCGATACCGGCCTGGTTTTCTACGATGCCCTATGTCGAGCTCGCGGGGAGATCACCCACGTGCTGGCCCGAGATGAGCGTTCCGCCGCCTTTATGGCCGATGCCTACGCCAGGGTCAGCTTCCGCCCCGGCGTCTGTGAGGGACCCAGTGGGGCCGGGGCCACCTACCTGGCTGCCGGTCTGGCCGAACCTCATGCTTCCTCTATCCCTGTCATCGCCCTCAACTCCGACACTCCCCTGGCCGAAGAGGACCGCAACGTCCTCACCGCTCTCGACCAGCCCGCCCTTTTTGCCCCCATCACCAAGTGGTGCACCCTGGTCAAGCGTGCCGACCGCATCCCCGACGCCATGCGTCAGGCCTTTCGCGTCGCCACCAGTGGCCGCCCTGGCGCGGTGCAGGTCACGCTGCCCATGGACGTGCTGGCCGACGAGGTGGACGCTCCCTCCCTCCACGCCGAGGAGCCCTCTCGGAGCTACCCCGCCTACCGCACCCGCCCTGATCCGTCCGCCGTAGAGCGGGCCGCCGGGCTGCTGCTGCAAGCCAGGCAGCCCGTCATCGTCGCCGGTGGTGGGGTCGTCACCTCCGGCGCCTGGGCTGAGCTGACCGCCCTGGCCGAGGCTCTGGGTGCACCGGTGGGCACCTCCATCTGCGGCAAGGGGGCTATCGCCGAAGACCACCCCCTCAGCCTGGGAGTAGTGGGCGACAACGGTGCCCGCCCCTACGCCAACGCCCTGCTTCGGACCGCCGACCTGATCCTGTACGTCGGCTGTAAAACCGATTCGGTGACCACTGAGGGGTGGGAGTTGCCGCCTCTCACCACTGACCAGACAATCCTGCACCTGGACGTGGACCCCACCGAGATCGGCCGCAACTACCCCACGGCCGTCGGCCTGGTGGGGGATGCCAGGCTGGGCCTGGCTGACCTGTTGGCGGCTGTCCGCGCCCGGAGGATCCAACCTCGCTCCAACCCCCTGGCCGCCCTGGCCAACGAAATTTCCACCTTTTGGGCTGATTTCGAGGCCAGAGCGGCTGCCACCACAGCTCCCATCAAGCCGCAGCGAGTGATTCAGACCCTGGCCCGGCTGTTGCCGGCCGACAGTATCGTCATCGCCGATGCCGGTACCCCCACTCCCTTTACGGCGGCCTATCTGCGTTCGCCAGCCGGACGAAGGGTGATCATCCCCCGCGGTTACGGCGGGCTGGGCTATGCCATCCCTGGCGTTATCGGGGCCAAACTGGCCCGGCCTCAGGCCACAGTGGTCGGGCTGATGGGCGATGGAAGTTTTGGCATGAGCGCAGGCGAGCTGGAGACAGTGGGCCGTCTGGGATTACCGGTGACCATCGTCCAGTTTAACAACGCCTGTTTCGGCTGGATCAAAGTCAGCCAGGAGTTGTTCCAGGAAGGTCGCTGTTTTGGCGTGGACTTTTCAGCCGGGACCGACTATGCCGGGATAGCCCGCGGCTTTGGGCTGCGGGGAGTACGGGTGGAGAAACCGCAGGAGGTGGAACCGGCGCTGCGGGAGGCGCTGGCTGCTGACCACCCCACCTTCATTGACATCGTGACGGAAAGTGAGACCACCGAGTTACCACCGGTGGCCAGGTGGCAGAGGGTGAAGCAAGAGGAAGGAGAATAGAATGCCTAAAATCGTGGTTATTGGTGGAGGGTGGGCCGGGTGCGCGGCGGCCCTCTCGGCCAAAAAGGCCGGGGCAGAAGTCATCCTGGTGGAAAAGACCGACTGCCTGCTGGGCACCGGGCTGGTAGGAGGCATCATGCGCAACAACGGCCGCTTTACCGCCGCCGAAGAGATGATCGCCATGGGCGGAGGGGACCTGTTCCGGCTGGCGGATCAGGTGGCCCGCCACACCAACATCGAGTTCCCCGGCCACAAGCACGCCAACCTGTACGACGTGGCTCTGATGGAGCCGACCGTGCGCCGCTATCTGCTGGAGCAAGGGGTGGAGTTGTGGCTGATGGGCCGGGCCTGCGAGGTGATCAAAACCGATGGGAAAATTGAAGCGGTCTGTATGGAAACCGGGGAGCGACTGGAGGGGGATGTGTTCGTGGAGACCACCGGTACGGCTGGACCTCAGGGAAACTGCCGCAAATACGGCAACGGCTGCGCCATGTGCATCCTGCGCTGTCCCAGTTGGGGTGGGCGGGTGAGCATCGCTGCCCGGGCCGGGGTCAGGGAGATGATGGGGCGCAAGCCGGACGGCTCGTTCGGTGCTATGAGCGGCTCCTGCAAACTGCACAAAGATTCGGTGGACCCGGCTATCGTGGCCGAGTTGAACCGTACCGGCGTGGCGATAGTGCCCATCCCCAAGGACCTGATCCATCAGGAGAAACTGGCCATCAAAGCCTGCCAGCAGTATGCCTTGACCGAGTTTGCCGAAAACCTGGTATTGCTGGACACCGGTCACATCAAGCTGATGACCTCCTTTTACCCCCTGGACGAGCTCAGGCGTATCCCGGGCATGGAGAACGCTCGCTACGAAGACCCTTATGCCGGTGGCCGGGGGAACTCCATCCGTTACCTGGCTATGTCGCCTCGCGATGATTTTCTCAAGGTCGAAGGGCTGGACAACCTGTTCTGTGCCGGGGAGAAGGCGGGGCTGTTGGTGGGGCACACCGAGGCTATTGCCACCGGCACCCTGGCCGGACACAACGCCGTGCGTTATGCGGCCAACAAGCCATTACTGAGGCTGCCCGTCAGCCTGGCCGTGGGTGATGCCATCGCTTACGTCCGAGAGCAGATGCAGACGGAAGAAGGGCTGATGCAAAAATACACCTTCTCCGGGTCCGTCTATTTCGAGCGGATGAAACAACTGGGGCTCTATACCACTGACATCCCTGCCATCCGGGAACGGGTGACGAAAGCTGGCCTGAGCGATGTGTTTGCCCGGAAGGTAACCTGAGCATGAGATTTGTGGTGGGCCACGATGGCGGAATGGCGCTGGAGTGGGCACTCTGTTTCTGCCGGATTATTTGAGCCTTCTCGGAAAGTCGAGCAGATGACTTTTTGACGGGTAGCAGCCAATCCTATTGGCCGTCTTGGGCCAGATAACGCCCAACTCGGTTGGGCTACTACCCTTTTCCGAGAGATCTGATTGGTACGAGGAGGTGATGCTATCGCCAAAGGGATTGCAGACAAGATGCCATTGAAGGTGTATGGTGACTTAATCAAAATCTCTTGAAGGAGGAGGATGAAAATGAAGAAGTTCTTTGCTCTAACCATTCTGAGCCTGATCGTCCTGGTGTTGGTAGGGGCCTGCGGCCCCACGCCAGCGCCCACTGCGGCGCCGACGAAAGCCCCGGTTCCACCAACTGAGACACCCACGGCCGCACCGGCCCCACCCACCGCAGCGCCAACTGCCACGCCAGCCCCGGCTGGTCCGAGCGGCAAAGTCGTGATTGCCATCGGCGGAGACCCCTCGACCCTCGATCCCCAGTATGCCGATGACGGCAATGAGCGGGCGGTAAACGACAACATCTACGAGATGTTGCTCTTCCGTGACCCCAAGACGATGGAGATCGGCCCTGGCCTGGCCGAGTCCTGGAGGCAGGTGGACCCTACCACCTGGGAGTTCAAGCTGCGCCAGGGGGTCAAGTTCCACAACGGGGAGCCCTTCAACGCTGAGGCGGTGGTCTTTAGCGTCAAACGCATCATTGACCCGGCCTTCAAGTCGGAGCAGCTCTCCTTTGTGGCGACTCTCACGGATGCCAGGGCGGTAGATGAGTACACCGTGCAGATCATTACCAGCGGTCCCGATCCCATCCTGCCTGCTCGCCTGACCTGGATGAAAATCGTGCCACCCAAGTACACGGTGGAGAACGCCACGGACTTCCCCAACAAACCGGTGGGCACAGGGCCCTACAAATTTGTGGAGTGGAAGAAAGGCGATCACGTCACTCTGGTGGCCAACGAGGAGTACTGGGGTGAGATGCCCAAGATCAAAGAGGTCATCATCCGCCCCATCCCGGAGGAAGCCACCCGGTTGGCGGCTCTCAAGGCTGGTGAGGTGGACCTGGTACGGGGGCTGATCCCGGAGTATGTCCAGGACGTGCCCAAGTCGGCCTACATCCCTGGGCTGGAGTTCCCCTGGATCCGCATCAATGCCAACAAAGGCAAGCTGGCCGACGTGCGGGTGCGCCAGGCCCTGAACTACGCGGTGGACAAGGAGGCCCTGGCCCAGTCTCTCTACTCAGGTTACGCCGTACCGGCTGACGGTCAATTGCTGACCAAAGGCCACTTCGGCTACAATCCCAACGTCACGGCCTACCCCTATGATCCAGACAAAGCCAAGGCCCTGCTCAAGGAAGCCGGAGCTGAGGGGCTGACCGTGGAGCTGATCGGCGAAAGCGGCCGCTGGTTGAAAGACAAGGAACTGATCGAAGCCGTGGCCGGCCAGCTTACCGAGGTGGGGGTCAACGTCCAGGTCAAGATTGTGGAATGGTCGGCCTGGTTGGACCTCCTGTTCGCTGGCGCGGAGAAGGCCCCTGACCTCCAGTTCTCCTCCCACGACAACGCCCTCCTGGACGCCGACCGGACGCTTTCGGCTATCTTCCACAGCAAGGGCAGCCAGGCAGCTTACTCCAACCCCGAGGTGGACAAACTGGTGGACGACGGACGGACGGAAACCGATGTCAAGAAGCGGGAGGAGATGTACCACAAGGTGGTGCAGATCGTGCACGACGAGGCGGCCTGCATCTTCCTCTTGAACCTGGATGATGTCTACGGCCTTTCCAAACGCCTGGAGTGGACGCCGCGCCTGGATGGCCGCATCCTGGTCAAAGAGATGATGCTGACCGAGTAGCTCCTTGACGCTCAGGCGGGGGGTGTACCCCCGCCTGAGCATCCCACGAGTTCTCCTGGAAAGACAACAGCCCGTCTCCGGGGTGTCACTCACGGCGGCATCTGGCAACAGTTTTTCCGAAGACGGGGCTCCCGGTACTTTCCGGGAGGGCTTCCCCCGTGAGAGGGGATGGGTGAAATGGTCAACTATCTGATTCGACGGCTGATCTGGTCAGTGGCTGTGGTGGTGGGTGTATCGGTGGTCGTTTTCGTGGTCACCCATGCCATCGGCGACCCGGTGCGCCTTATGCTTCCCCTCGAGGCCAGCCAGGAGGAGTATCTGGCCATGCGCCATGCCTGGGGCTTCGACCGTCCGCTCTATGTCCAATTTGCGGACTTTGCGGTCAAGGCCCTGCAAGGCGACTTCGGCGAATCCTTGTGGCAACGGACGCCAGCTCTGGCGCTGGTCATAGACAGGCTGCCGGCCTCGTTCCTGCTCTCTTTCGTCGCCATTTTCATCGCCATTGCCGGCTCCATCCCCCTGGGCATCCTGGCTGCCTTGAGACCTCGCTCCCTCCTGGATCGCCTGTGTGTCATGGGGTCGCTCCTTGGAGTGTGCATCCCTGTGTTCTGGCTGGGGATGATGGTCATCCTGGCGTTCGCCGTGGAACTGGGCTGGTTCTACACTTCGGGCTACGGCACATGGAAGCATCTGGTACTGCCAGCGGTGACCCTGGCCGCCCTGCCTATGGGGCGCATCACCCAGATCGTGCGCTCCAGCATGTTGGACGAACTGCACCGCCAGTACATGATGACGGCGCGAGCCAAGGGCCTGGGCGAGGGCTATATCATCGTCCGCCACGCTCTGAAGAACGCGGCCATTCCCATTGTCACCCTGGCCGCCTGGGAACTGACCCGTATGCTGGCCGGCTACACCATTGTTGTGGAGAAGGTGTTCGCCTGGCCAGGCTTTGGATTGCTGGCCATGCAGGCCATCGAACGCCATGATCTTCCCCTGATCCAGGCTGATGTCTTTGTCGTGGCTCTGATTGTCGTGGTGCTTAACATCGCCATTGATTTTATCTATGCCGCGCTGGATCCGCGGGTCCGCTTTGAGTAGGGGGTAACAGCCATGAACAGTTCACCTGCTGGTGTGGTGACTCTGCCGCGAGGGGTGGTCATTGAAGAAGAACGGTTTCTCTTCTGGCGCCATCTGTGGAAAGTGCTCCTGGACCTTATGCGAGATCGGGTGGCCCTGTTGGGTGTCCTCATCGTCCTCACCATTGTCTTCGCCGCTGGGGCTGCGCCCCTTATTGCTCCTCACGACCCGACCAGGCAGAATCTCGCCAGGCGCCTGACGCCGCCAGCCTGGGTGGCTGGCGGAAATTCAAAATACCTGCTGGGCACCGATCAACTGGGTCGGGACATCCTCAGCCGCATCATTTACGGTGGTCGCGTATCTCTCACCGTTGGACTGAGCGTGGTAGCCATTGCTGGCAGTTTTGGCATCCTCATCGGCCTCATCTCCGGCTATTTCGGTGGCCGCACCGACGATATCCTCATGCGCCTGACGGACATCCAGACCGCCTTTCCCGGCCTGCTTCTGGCCCTGACTATCATTACCATGATTGGGCCCAGTGTGCGCAACATCATCATCGTCCTTTCCATCAACGGCTGGATGGTTTATGCCCGCATTACCCGGGGCATCATGCTCTCTCTGCGCGAGATGCCCTTTATAGAGGCGGCGCGCGTGATTGGTTGCAGACACCGGCGCATTATCTTCCACCATGCTCTGCCCAACCTGCTATCCCCTTTGTTGACCCTGGGCACGCTGGAGCTGGCCCGTATCATCCTGGCCGAGGCTTCTCTGAGCTTCCTGGGATTGGGTGTGCAACCACCGGCTGCCTCATGGGGCTTGATGATCGCCGATGGACACCAGTATATCACCCGCGGCTGGTGGTTGGTGACCTTCCCCGGCCTGGCGATCGCCATCACCGTCTTTGGGATCAACCTGGTGGCCAGTTGGCTCAGAACCTATGCCGATCCCACCCAGCGCTATCGGCAGATCAGGACGGTGGAATAAATCACGGAGAGGAAGGATGTTTGAGAAAATACTGGTCCCATTGGATGGTTCGGAATTGGCTGAAGCTGCGCTCCCGGTGGTGGAAGGGCTGGCCAGTTGTCTGGGTTCAGAGATTATCCTGATCCAGGTGGTGCCTACCCCGCGAGGGCGTTCGGGAGCCAAGTTTCGCCCCTTTTCGCCCGATCTCCCTGTGTCTGTCCCCCGTGGTCGCGAGGATGTGGAGATGGCCCGGCATCCCATTTACAAGGACCAGGAGATAGCCAGCCTGAAAGCGGAGGCCGAGGCTTCATTGGTCCGGGCCGAGAAGCGACTACGGGATAAAGGTATCCAGGTGGAGGTGGAGATCCTCTTCGGCCGACCGGCGGAGGAGATCATCAGGTACGCTGAGGAAAAGGACCTGGACCTGGTGGTGATGTCCACTCATGGCGAAAACGGCATCGGCCCCTGGGCCATAGGCAGCACGGCGGAGAAAGTATTGCAAGGGGCCAGGACCCCGGTCCTTTTGATTCGGCCGGCCGAAGCGCGGGTTCGGTGGGCAGACTGGCCGGCTCTTTGATAAAGTTTATGTGCGTCGCACATTGTGGACAATGATTTGGAGGTTTCATGTTGCATCCAACGGGTTCCTGGGTAGCTCTTGTTACCCCTTTCACTGAAACAGGGGAAGTTGATTTCGCAGGCTTTGAAACGCTGATAGACTTCCAGGCCCAAAACGGCACCAGCGGGGTGCTTGTCATGGGCTCCACTGGTGAGCCCACCCTGCTCACTCCTGACGAGCGGCGGGAGATCCTTGACCGGGTGTGTGCCTACGCCAAAGGCAAGATCCCTGTCTTCGCCGGCACCACCTGTGGCAGCACCCAGGAGACCATCGAGCTGAGTCGTTACGCCGAGCAGGCTGGAGCCGATGGGCTGCTCCTGCTTGTTCCAGCCTATGCCACTCCCCCTCAGGATGGTATCTACCTCCACTTCAAAGCTGTGGCCGAGGCGGTGAACATCCCTGTTGCCATCTACAACAACCCCTCTCGCGTTGGGGTGAACATAGACCCGGCTACCATTATCAAGTTGAGTGAGATCCCCAATATTGTGGCCGACAAGGAAGCCATGGGCAATATCAGCCAACTGGTAGGGGTGCTCAAGGGCACCGGCGGCCGGCTGCATCTCCTTTGTTGCGATTATCCTGGCTATGGGCTTATTCTCCCTACCCTGGCCCTGGGCGGACATGGAACGGCCAACATCGCCGGCAACATCATCCCCCGCGAGATGGCCGAGATGTCCAGGCCGTGGCAATCGTGGGAGGATGTAGAACGGACGAGGGAGCTTTATTTCAGGTACGTGCCTTTGCTCTCGGCTCTGTACAGCCAGCCCAACCCCATTGCCGTGAAAGCAGCCCTGCGGCTGATGGGCCTGCCCGGCGGCCCGGTCCGCCGCCCGCTGGTAGATATGAGTAAACTGCGCCAGCTTGACCGGCTGCTGGAGAGCCTGGGGGTGAAGGCGGAGTACGGCGGGTAGTTTTGCTTTCGGGGGGAAATGGTGTACAATAGGGTGGGAGGTGAGTGGAACATGACGGACAAACGTACGGGGTCTGAGGGGAAAACGTTACCACCCTGGTACACGCCGGTAACCGAAGAACTGCTCCAGGAAATCACCCGGTGTATCGTAGATGCCTTGCATCCCGAAAAGATCATTCTGTTTGGTTCTAATGCCTACGGTGAGCCAGCATGGGACAGTGATGTGGATCTGCTGGTGGTGACAAATGCGCTCCAGCACGAAAGTGTCTTTGAGCGGCACCGGGCGGTCTCCGCACTCTTTCCGCATCGCCGTTTCGCCATGGACGTTCTGGTGCGTACACCGCTAGAACTGCGTCAGCAGTTGGAAAGAGGCAATAGCCTTTTTCATGAGATTCTGACAAGAGGAAAGGTACTATATGAGCGGGGAGATAGTGGAGGAGATGGCGGAGTGGATACGCAAAGCCGAGGCCGACTATGAGAACGCACGCATCCTGGCCCGTCAGCGCCGAAAGATTCTGCCTGACAACATCTGCTGGAGCTGTCAGCAGAGTGCGGAGAAATACCTCAAAGCCTTTCTGGTTCGACACAAGATCGAGTATCCTCGCCGACATGACCTGGTACAACTCCGCAATATCTGTGCCGAGATAGACCCCGCTTTTCATCTGCTCACCGACGCGATCATGACACTGGATAAGTTTGGAACCGACATCCGCTACCCGGGCGCGGCGGCGACCGTGGAGGATGCCCGTCAGGCTGTGGAGGCGATGAAACAGGTACGCGCCTTTATGCGCGCCCGCTTGGGGTTAAAGTGATAATCCCAAAGTTCCGCTGTCCGTCATCTTACGACGACACATGAGAGAGTAAGAGTTTATGTCTGAACCCCGGCCAGGTTTTCTCACCCACCGCTGGCTGATCCTGGCCGCTGTATTGATCGGCACCCTGGTGGGCACTTTTGGCAGCAGCCTGGTCAACGTGGCCCTGCCAGCTATTATGGACCATTTCGCCGTCGAGATCAGCAGTGCGACCTGGGTGATTACCATTTACATCCTCCTGGTAGCCGTGCTGATGCCCCTGTTCGGCCACCTGGGCGATATGTACGGCTACAGGCGCATCTACATGGCTGGCCTCAGCCTGCTGGCCCTCTTTTCCATCCTCTCGGCTGTAGTCCCTTCTTTCCCCTTTCTCATCTGCTTCCGCGCTTTGCAGGGGATAGGTAACGCTACGACTCTGCCATCCGTCATGGCCATCATCACCCATGTGTTTCCCGCTCAAGAACGGGGCCGGGCCATGGGTTTCTGGGCCGCGGCCAATGGGGTGGGACATGGCCTCGGACCTGTGCTGGGCGGCTTTCTTACTCAGTATTTCGGCTGGCCGGCCATCTTCCTGTTCAACGGAGCCCTCACTCTGGTCGGTGTGCTCCTGGTCTGGTGGCTGGTGCCGCCAGATTCCAAACGAGCGACTCACCGCTTTGATCTGTCGGGGGCAGTCTCCATGACGCTGGCCGCATTCATTTTGATGTTCACTCTCACCCAGGGGGCAAAATTGGGCTGGCGTTCCGCCTTCAGTCTGGTCCTTTGGGTCGTTTTTGTAGGATCTCTGGCGGCCTTTGTGCTGATTGAGACCAGGGCCAGTTCACCCTTTGTTGACCTGCGCCTTTTCACCAACCGCTCCTATGCCGCGGCCACAGCCATCATCGCCGCTCAATTCTTTTGCCTCTTCGGTATGCAATTGCTCCTGCCCATCTTCCTGGTGCGGGTACAGGGCTATACC
>Ga0209162_1004069_pt1 | contig 11245 bp, 11 predicted proteins | sample YNPNPMetaG_FD_187121 | JGI IMG/M metagenome (GOLD analysis project Ga0209162, IMG submission 187121) | Anoxygenic and chlorotrophic microbial mat microbial communities from Yellowstone National Park, USA - YNP NP MetaG (SPAdes) (version 2) ...
GGGGCAACAACGTGCTCGGGCAGGGTGTGCCAGCCTGCGCCTGAAGCGGCGGGTGACACACCCGCCGCGAGCGTGGGAGCAACAACGCGCTCGGGCAGGGTGTGCCAGCCTGCGCCTGAAGCGGCGGGTGACACACCCGCCGCGAGCGTGGGAGCATGGTTCACCTCCGCTCGTGGTAGGTCAGCTCCGTGTCGCCGACCCGGATACGGTCCCGGTCGGCCAGGCGGCGGGTCTGGATACGCTGGTCGTTCACGAAGGTGCCCTTCTTCAGGCTCAGGTCTTCCAGGACAAAGTGAGTGTCGGCACCCTTGAGCTGTGCATGTTGCGGTTCCACCTCCGGATCGGTCAAGGCGATGTCACACTTGAGGACGCTGCTGCCGATGAACGCGGCCGGCGCCTTGAGACCCATGAACTTGTCCAGGATAAACTCGGTGCCCAGGAGCTTGCCGCTGGTCACTTCCAGCCAGGCCCGTGACAGCAGGACCACGATGAGGGCGATAAAGATGCCCACGCAACCGCCCAGGATCACCAGGCCCAGGACCTTGCCCAGCAGCGGGTCGCCCAGCACGAGCCGGGTCAGTTCCAGGATAACCCCGCCGACGGCCCCGCCGATGACGCCACCCAAGGCCCCCTTCCACATCTGCGTGCCGCCGGTGATCCCCTGGGCCAGCCCCACCAGCAGCCCAAAGCAGGCCCAACCCACGACCCGGCCCACGAACTCGACCCCCAGGAGCTGGCCCAGGGTCAAAAAGACCCACTCGCTGGTCGGGAGGGCAATGACCCCGGCCGCCAGGCCAAACAACCCGCTGATGAGGCCGGCCCGCAGGGCGCGCAGCACGGAGCGGCTCAGCAGACCTTCCGCCAGGCCGATGAGCAGGCCCACACTCACGCCGATAGCCCCACCCAGCAGGGCATCGCTCAGATAGATGTTCTGCCCGCCCACAAAGCCCAGCCACTCCACGATCTGCCAGCCGAACAGCCCGCCCAAAGCTCCCAGGACGGCGTAGTAATAGATCCTCATGCGCCGACTCATGGCTTGTACTCCTCTCTCATTTTCCTTATCCCCCCTCTCCCCCGGTCGCCTGGTCTTCCAGATCTGGCAGGTCTATCGGTTCCAGGTTGGTCCAGGTCACCACGCTCTCTTCTTGCTGGTCCGCCAGCTCGTAAAACCCCACATAGCGATGCAGGTCCAGGTTGTGTGCCGGCTGCCAGCAGAAGAAGCCACCTTGCCCCTGATACGGCTCCACCACCAGGGCCACCTGCCACGGCTCCCGGAAAAAGTTGCGATGTAGCCAGGCGTCATAAGTGGACAGGAACACCGCCAGGCGCGGGTGAGTATGATACCAGCCCACCATTTTCAGGTCCGGGAATTGGTCTTCCAGGGCCGTATTGAGCTGCACCAGGGTAGTCTGGGTAAAGGTGAGGTGGACCCGACTGAACCGGGTATGTTGGGCCGGGATCACATCCTCGATGACGATGTACGGTATATCCTGGCGGTGATCATGGAGCAGTTGTCCCACCAGGGCGCCCCCGATCTCGCGGCTAAGGTCACTGGTGGCATGTTCCATGCAGTGCAGGTAAGCCTGTTGGGTGAAAAAGATCTCGGTCAGTTGGTTGACCTGGGCCTCGTAGGGCGAGGCCCAACGGATGGACTCGTCCAGGGGCCTGGGCCAACTGGGCGGCAGGGGGGGCGCGATCTCCAGCAGTTTGATGCGGCGTCCGGTCATGGGAACCTGCCCTGTAGCGGAGCGTCAGGGTTCATGGTGGTGCGGCGACCGGATCGTGCTGGCCGCCGCACCGGGATGGGGCCGGCTGGCTACCCGGCGGTAATGTCCGCCGTCAACATCAGGCGGTCATCGGCCGGCACGCCCGCGGAGGCCAGGGTCTCGTCCTCTTGCAGTTCGCGTCCCAGGGCCTTGCTGTCCAGGCGATAGCTCATGGGCCGGCCATCCGGCCCCGTCGTTGGCAGCTCCAACAGGGAGACCAACTCTGGGAGCAACTCTTTCACCGGCACGTCAGTGGGCACTTCGGCGGTGCGCGTGCCGCCGGCCGGCAATACCAGGGTGACGGGCAAATCTGCCCCTGTCGTCTCTTCTGCCACGGGAACCTGTTCTTCAGCCATGTTCTTCTCCTTTCTTGGGGTTATTCATTGTGCTCACGCGGGGTCTGCGACCCCGCGCCCGACGGCGGGTGACACACCCTACGGTCGCTGCCGCGAGCAGGGACATCTCATACTTCCTTCTTGGGGGGATTCATCACTTGATCTTGACCGTTGGACGTTTCTTCATCTCGGTGGTGGGTTTCTGGAACCTGACCCGCTCTGGGCGCAATAGCTCTCGTTTGTCTACCGGGAAGGCCTCGGGGTGTTTGGCCCGGTACTCCCGGCACCAGGCTGCCGCCTCCCGATCCCAGGGGAAGGGGGGTTTGGTATCGTCATCGTGAAAGTTCTTGTATTGCAACATCTCCCCCATCATGATGACCAGGCGGTCCAACGACCGTGCCGCACCCCACCAGGCAGCATCAATGCACACGCTGCCATTAGTGTGGTTGATATTGGGGTGCCAGATGGGAGTCAGCCATTTGAGGCCCGGCCAGCGATGGGGGTATTCGTTGTGCAGATAGATCTCCACCTGGTGATGGTCCCCAAATCTGGGGTTACCTCGCCGGTCCAGGCCGATGATGCTCTTGCACTTGTAAGTTACGATATAGCGCTCCGGCGGCATCCCACTCTGGCGCCCCACCACCTGGAACTCGATGAGGTCGCTGCGCGCGGCCAACTCGGTCATAAGTTGATGATCGGCTCGCAGGCGCCGAACACGGGGGCTGTCTGTGACTTGGACTCTCATGATACCCTCCCAATTCAGACGTTGAGATGGGGCACCTGACACTTGCTGCCGGCGGCGGCCCAGCAATCACCATGATGGGGCGTACCGCAAACGGCGCAGGTGACGATGCCCCGTGGATCGTCCGGGACCACCAGGTCCAGGCAGTAGGGGCAGCGCTCTTCCTCGGCGGCGATGACCCGGGTCTTGAACCGATGGCGGGCCCTGGCGCGGGCGGGCAGGCGCAAGGGCGGCAGGCGGAACCGGGGGCCGCGTCGCCGCTGGTCAGCCGGGCGCGGCGGGACGACGGTCGGCGGCGTTACCGGCGGGACGATGGCCGTGGTCGCTGCCGATGAGGGCACACGTGGTCTCGCCGGCTGGGCCGGCCGGTGCCAGGCCAGGACGGCCAGGATGATGCCCAGCCCACCCACCATCACCTGCCCCCCGGCCAGCCAGGCTGCCTCGCTGAGGGAATAGCCCAGGAGCGGATTCTGCCCCCGCCAGAGGAGGTAGACCCCCTGGGCCACGGCCGCCCCGGCCGCCAGGGCCAGCAGGGGGATCAGGACCCGCCAGGCCAGGGCCCGGGTTCGCAGGAGTCGGCGGCCCTCCCCGCCCAACAGCAGGCCCAGCAGGCCGGCCCCGCTCAAGGCCAGGGCCAGGGTAGGGACGGTCACGGGCAGAAAACGGGCATAGACCTGTACCAGGCCGATACCCAACCCCCACGGGAGGGCCAGGAGCAGGCCGGGGACCAGACCCCGCCACAGCAGGGAAGCGGTCCAGGGCCGGGTTCTCGGCCGCCCGGCCTCCCAGACCCAGGTCACTTCCCGAATCGGGGCCGGCCAGCCCTGGCGCGCCGCCTGGCAAACCACGTGGGTGACCAGGATCACCAGGGCACCGATGCTCGCCTGCCCGATCTCCAGCCATTGGTCAGCGCCGGTCAGGGCGTGTAGCGACGCGGCCCCGGCCAGGTTTGCGCTCCAGGCCCCGACCCCCATCCAGACCAGGACCAGGCCCCACGCGCCGAGAAAGCGCAGGAACCGGGGTTGGGCGCGCCCCACGATGTCTGTTGTCAGGGCAGCCACCAGACCCATATACCCGACCCCACCCAGGGCCACCAGGAGGGGATGCACTCGCACTGGCAGCCGGTCAGCCTGGGCTTGCCAGAGGCCCAGGGCCAGGCCCAACACGATCGCCACCATCAGGCTGAGGAGCGGCCCACGCCACCACGGTGCAGCACGGGCAGAAGAACCGGTCCCCCTCGGCACAGTCATTTCAGACATGTGGGCTACTCTCAACACGGGAATCCCCTGTTATCCTCAGTACATGGAAAAAGCTGCCTTCGCGCTCGGCGGTCGCAGACCGCCGAGGAGCACGAGGGTCAGTTTCCTGCCCCACCTGGTGCAGAGTTCCTGGCGGGTATGGTCTGGTGCACCCTCACGGGGGGCCGCACCTTGAGGGGTGGCTCAGGAGCCGGCGCACCCAGTTTGATCTGGGGGCGGGGTTTGAGCCGGACCCGACCGCGCTCGCGTCGTTCCTCCGGGCGAAAATGTGCAAAGTGCAGCGTAGTCGGCAGGTCGCCGGTCAGCTCGAAGAAACGATACTCCTGGCTGTTGCGGGCGCGGATGATGTGCAAGGGCGGCACGCCGATGCTCAAGAGCGTGCGGCCCAGGAACGGCTCGTCGCCGGTGATGACGTGAGTCAGGTGGACCTGGCGCAACTCGCCGCAGCCGGGGCAATGACCCTCCTCCAGAGTGACCTGGGAGACTGGTCGCAGTATCGGGGTGGTGGTGCCACAGGCCGGGCATTCCAGGGCTAAAACCAGTTCCTGGTCCAGTTCCAGGAGGGCCTCGACGCCCAGTTCGGCCCGGGCCAGGCGCAGCATCTCCGCCAGGGTGGTCCCGGCGGCTGTGTGCTGGGGCAACTCAGTAATGTCGCCGTAGTTCCAATGGCTCTCACAATCCTGGCGGGCCACATAGGCGGTAGTGTGAGTCTCATTGGTGAGGCCGTTGACATGGAGCACCTTACCGGCCTCGACCGGTAGCCCATGGAGCAGCTTGAGGGCATCCTGGGCCTGGAGGCCACCGATGACGGAGGAGATGGTGGGCGTGGTGGGGACTTTGCCCAGCAGGATGTTCTGGCGGGCCAGCAGCGGGCAGGAATAGCGCAGGGACATCTCCCGGCGCGCCTGTTCGGTGAGGGTGCACTCGTAGCAGGCACCCTGGCCGGGGACAAAGACCCGTTCCAGGCCGAACAGCTCGTGGATGGCCCCATCCACCCAGGGCTTGTTCAGCCAGTAGCAGAAGCGATTCACCGCCAGGCGGGCCTCGCGGTTATCCAGGCACCCCACGACCACATCCATGCGGCGAAAGACGCCCAACCCCAGGGCGGTAGTGACGTCACCGTGAAAGTATTGGACCCGGGTATCCGGGTTGAGTTCCCTGATCCGCCGGGCAGCCACTTCGGCCTTTTTCTTGCCGTTGTCCTCTGGTCGGAATAACACAGATCGGCTGAGGTTCGCCATTTCAATGGTATCAAAGTCCACGATGAACAGGTGGCCCACTCCCATAAGGGCCAGGTTCTTGAGCACCTCGTTGCCCAGGGCGCCGGCGCCCACCACCATGATCCTGGCGCGGCTGACGGTGTCGCGGTCCCACCAGGAGATAAAAGAAAAAGTGCCCAGGCGGTCCTTGCGCAGATCAGGGACCCGCAAGACCGGGCGGCGCGCCTCTGGGGTGGGGGACCCAGCCGGGGCCGGGGGTGTATCGGGTGCAGCGGCGAGGGAGGCCAGGGCCTCCATGGTGACCTCCTTGACGACAGTCCCCCGGCCGGGCCGGGCATCAATGATGTCCCGGGCCGCCAGGAGTTGCAGGGCCTCGCGGACGGTGGAACGACCCACACCCAGGTCCTGGGCCAATTGACGTTCCGGGGGCAGGCGGTCGCCGGGCCGGAACGTGCCGTGGCGCAGCAATGCCAGCAGCCGCTCGGCCACCGATTGAGCCAGGGTACTGCGTTCCAGGGGGCGGATCTCGGACACCATCTCTCCACCAATTGGTTACTTGGTCAGATTATCAGACCAATCGGCTGTTATTATAACCCCCGCCAGCGGCCCCGTCAATCCCCCAAAGGTACTATTTACGTCTGCGTCTTCGCCGGGGAAAACCCGGCTGGGCCGGCAATGGTTGCCGGCTCCGTAGCTCGTCGCCGGCCCGGTCAATGGCTTCTTGCTCTGCCCGCCATGCTATCTGCTCCACGAAAGAGAGCGGCGCCGGCGGCTTCTGGTCCAACGGCGGCGGGGTTTCCGCCCCCTGGCCTGCCGATTCCGGCGAGCTGGCCGGCAGTCTGTCTGTTATCTGATGATGTGCCCGGCCTTCATCCTGGGCCTGGCGGATCGCCTCCTCCTCTGTCTGCCGGGTTGCCGGTACCACCGGGGAGGGCGGGGTTGACTCTGCTTCCGGCGGCTGAGACACCGGGGTACGTTTTTTACGGGCCATGACCAGCCTCCTCGTATAATATGCGCTCGCGGCGGGTGTGCCACCCGCCGCGAGCCAGGTCATCTCATACCTCGCCCTATATGTGCTCGCGCGGGGTCTGCGACCCCGCGCCCGGCGGTGGGTGGCACTCCCTACGGTCGCCGCCGCGAGCCAGGTCATCTCATACCTCGCCCCACCTCGCCCTATATGTGCTCGCGCGGGGTCTGCGACCCCGCGCCCGGCGGTGGGTGGCACTCCCTACGGTCGCCGCCGCGAGCCAGGTCATCTCACACCTCGCTCTCAATCCAGCTTCATGTATAATGACACCATATCCACGTATTCCCGCAGGGTCAGCTTGTGGGGGTGGATGCGTTGCTTAATGGCATAGCCTTTCCACAATTTGTGCATCAGCCAGTAGAGCCGGTTGCGCGGGAGTTTTAGCAAGGGGCGCATGATACGGCGTAACCAGGGGAACTCGACCACCAGGGCAAACCATTTCTGGAGGTTCTCGATCTGGCGTTTCTCGCCGGGTGGGAACTTGAGGATGGAAGTCTCCCAGGCAGAGGTGTGGATGTCCTCATAGGAGCCTTCCATATAGCCTTTCTCGCGGGCATACTCGCCCAGGGCGGTACGCGGGTAGGGCTGGAACAAGAAGGAGTTGGCATAGGAAGGCCGACAGGCGATGTTCAACTCCAGGGTCTCCAGGTCGTGGGCCAGGGTCCCGCCGGGCAGGCCCAGCATGTTCGTGCTGATGAGGTGCAGGCCGCCGTCGCGGATGGTGCGGCAGGCCCGGATGATGGTCTCCCGGCTCATGTTACGACGGAGCACCTGATTGCGCAGCTCATCGTTGCCGGCCTCGATGCCCATCCCCACGCTGACGCAGCCGGCGCGTTTGAGCTGGGTCACCAGCTCCGGCGTCACCAGGTTCGCCCGCACGTTGCAGAAAAACGGCAGCCCGATGGCCGCCGGATACTTCTCGGCGAACTCGGCCACCCAATCCTTGAAGACGATGAACGTGTCGTCCACAAAGACCACAAAGCCCAGGGGGTAGCGGTCCTGGACGTAGGCCACCTCCTGCAAAACGTTATCCACGCTACGCTGGCGGATGCGTTTGCTCCCGGTGCCCTTGTAGATCTCCCAATAGGCATGGTTGAAGCAGTAGGAGCAGTCGTATGGGCAGCCCCGGCCGGTGATAAAGTGCTTGATCTTGGCCTGGCGCGTGAGGCGGTGCCGCTGGTAGACCAGGTCCCGATCGGGCAAGGGCAGCTCATCCAGGTCCGCGATGAGGGGGCGCGGCGGGTTTTTGATGATGGCGCCGTCGCGTTTGAACCACCAGTTGGCGATGTCGAACGGCTGCCGGCCGGTTGCAAGCGCGTCCACCAGATCGCGCATGGCATATTCGCCCTCCCCCACGCAGACCCCATCCACACCCTCGGCCGAGATCATCTCCGGGAAGAAAGTGCCGTGCGCCCCACCAAAGACCGAGAAGGCGTTGGGAACGACCTGACGGATCTGCCGGTTCAGGCTGATGTAATAGTCCTGCGAACCGGTGGAGAGACTATAGGCCAGCACACCGGGTTGCCAGTCGCGGGCGCGTTGCACCGGGTCTTCCTGGGCCGCGATGCTCAGTTCCACTTCGTGACCAGCAGCCCGGAGCACGCTGGACAGATGCATGATGCCCATAGGTTCGTAGTCAATCTGTTTGATGACAAAGAGTATCCGCAAGAAAACCACCTCCACGTACCGCGTCATGCTTCATGCGTCATGCGTCATACGTTGTGCATCATACCTATTCCTGACATCTGACGTTTTACGTTTTACGTTTTTACGTTTTACGTTTGCCGTTTGACGTTTCACGAATCACGTCCACCTCGTCCACAATGGCGGTGATAGCATGGTCCACCGGCACGAACTTGACCGGCAAGGCTAAGGCAGCCTCGCGGCTGGCGACCACAGTGACGAGCGAGCCGGGGCCGGCCTGGGCTGTGCCATCGGCAGCGACCACCGGCTCCCCTTGAGGTCGCAGGCCCTTGTCCAACGGCTGGACCACCAGGAACTTGATGCCTTCCAGACCCTGATATTTGCGCGTTGCCACCACCGTGCCGATCACTCGCGCCAGAAACATGGTTCTGCCCTCGATTTGTAATTCATTGGACTTGATGCCACGCTCTGCGTGGCAGCGACGACGCACCCGGTCTCTGGCACGCCTGAGCGGAACGTGGGTGCGAGCCATAAAATAAACCCTTTATTTTCATGCCCCGGGCTGCGGCCCGCGCATCCTCCCAGACGCAAAGCCTCGACCAGGCGGTCAGGCCGATGGACTGGCGACTTCCGCGGCCGGTCCAGAGGCCAGGAGCGTTGCAGCCAGAGCACTCACCCCCTGGGCCAGGCGGCTGCCGCCGTGGCTGAGCACAAAGGGTACACCCCGATTGGCCGCATAAGTTGCCAGGCGCCAGTCCGCCGGGACCTGGGCTATGAACGGCCGCTGGATGCTCCGTTCGATGTCTGACGGATCAATGCCGGCTCGCGGATCGGCCCGGTTCAGTACCAGGCCCAGCTTGCTCAAGGAGAACTGCGCCGCCTCTAAAGCATCCAGGACCAGTTTGGCGTTCTTGACCGAGGGGATCTCCGGCGTGACCACCAGGAGCAACCGGTCACATAACTCCAGGGATACCAGCGTGACCTCTTGCAGGAGAGACCAGCAGTCAATGATGATCACATCAAAGGTCTCAGCCATGAGGGTAAGGATACGGCGCAGGGCCTCGGCCGTGATCAGATCACTCAATTCTGGCCGGGGTGGGGCCAGCAAGACGCGCACCCCCGACGAATGGGGCAGCATCACATCCTGGATGTATTCGGCATCCAGGTCATCTAACGCCGTCACCAGGTCCACGATGGACCGGCTGGCGGTCAGGTTCAGGCACAAACCCACATCCCCGAACTGGAAATGGCCGTCCACCAGGGCCACCTTGTGCGCGCCAGCTTGCTGGATAGCCACCGCCAGATTGGTAGCCAGGGTAGTACAGCCGGCGCCTGGCTGGGGGCTATAGACCACGATGATCCTGGCGCGCCGCGTGACGCCGGGGCGCGCCGGGCCAGGGACCGGCCCGGCCGCTCCCGGCGCCGGCGGCCCGGCCATCGCTCGCCTGGCCCCCAGGGCGTATACCCGGCGAATGGTCGCTATCAAATCGTCCGCGTTGAAGGGTTTGATGAGAAAGTCTCGTGCCCCGGCCAGCATGGAGCGGCGCAAATAGTCGGCGTCGCTCTGCACCGACATCATGATCAACTGCGACTGGGGAACCTCCCGGCTGATGGTCTCGGCTGCCGCGATGCCATCCATATCCGGCATGTTGATGTCCATCAGGATGATATCCGGCTGGAGTTCCCGCCCCGCCTCGATGCCTTCCCGGCCGGTGCGGGCTGTGCCCACCACCTCGATATCCTTTTCGAAGCGGAGCAGTTTGATCAGCCCTTCCCGGGTGTCGCTGACGTCATCCACGATGACGACCCGGATCGGGCCGGTGGGGGCGACGGCCTGCTCAGAAGTTACCGCCTCAGCCCGGGCTGGCTGGGGAGGACTGGGCGGTGGCAAAGGCCCAACCTCACGGCCTCTGATGGTCGGTCGGGGGGCAGGAGACACCGGCTCTGGCGCCGGGGCGGGCGGCTCTTTCGGGGGCACCTCGCGTTGGACCGGGCGCGCCGGGGGCGGGGCCGGCCTGGGCCGGGGAGTGACGCGCCGGCCCCTGGTGAGCCGACGCAGTACCACAAACAATATCAGCATCGCCAGGAGCAGCAGGAGTATGCTCAGAATCAGAAGCAAGACCAGGAGATCCATTCGTCACTTTTGCTTCTTGGTCCGCTCTTGCTCTTGCCACAACTCGTTCCAGGTGCGCACAGCCCGTTGTAGCAACTGCCTGGCCCGACCTTCTGGCATCTCAGCCACACTGAGGTAAAAATCGTCGCCCACTTTGATCTTGACTCCGCCCTGTGGGGTTGGCTCCACATGGATAACCCCTTGCAGGTGCGCCGCCTCACGCCGGATCAGGTCTTGCAGGATCAGCTCGATCCCGTCAGCCAATGTGGGTGCAGATAGCGGGCTGGGCATCTGGCGCGCGCTCTCTTTGACCCGGCGCGCGCGCTTCACCTGGTCACCCAGGCCGGCCGGTGGCCCGGGCCTGGCGCGTTGGGCCGCCTCCTCGACGGCGGTCTGGGCCTGGGACTCCATAGCTGCCCCCGCACCCTCCGGCGCCGCCTCAGCCCCCCTGGCCCACGGTGATTCGACGGTGACGATCTCCCCTATGTCCGGCATCTGGAGGTCAAAACTTGGGATCGCTGGCATGGTGATCTGGATGTCGCCAATCGCCTCGGCCGCCTGCTGGGCCGCCGCCAAAACCGCCGAGAGGTCGGTGGCCGCTGTGGTCTGGGGGGGACGCGAGGGACGGGCCGGTCGCGGAGGGGCTGGGGCGACTGGCTGGCGTGGGCGTTGGGAAGCCGCCCGGCGCGCGTGTTCGGCCTGACGCCGCTGCGGCCGTTCCGTGTACGTGCCCTCCACGCGCGGCGAGAGCACCCAGAGCAAGAGGATCAGCCCCAGGAACAGGAACCCCAGACAGATACAGCTCGTTACTCCCCAGTTGAACAGGCTTGCCGGGTCCATTTTTCCCCCTCCCGATCGTTCGTGGCTGGTTGCTCGTTTCTACGAACCATAACTCTCTCCCTCGAAAATAGCCCCCCGGCCTGGCTCGCGGCGGCGACCACTGGGAGTGTAACCCGCCACCGGCGCGGGGTCGCAGACCCCGCGCGAGCACACCGGCGTATTTTCGTGCCACGGGGTGCGCCCCGTGCGTGGGTAGCTCCTCCGTGCTCGCGCCCACGCTCTGCGTGGGCGCGGTATTGCCCCCACTCCCTCGAAAATAGCCCCCCGGCCTGGCTCGCGGCGGCGACCACCGGGAGTGT
>Ga0209162_1004071_pt1 | contig 11235 bp, 4 predicted proteins | sample YNPNPMetaG_FD_187121 | JGI IMG/M metagenome (GOLD analysis project Ga0209162, IMG submission 187121) | Anoxygenic and chlorotrophic microbial mat microbial communities from Yellowstone National Park, USA - YNP NP MetaG (SPAdes) (version 2) ...
GCCAGGCAGGTGGAGGTCCAGCAGCACCACGTTGGGAGTAACCGCCTGCAGGCGGCGGATAGCCTCATGGCCGTCCGCAGAGATCTCGGTGAGAAAGCCGGCGGTCTCGAGCGTCATCGCAAAAAGCAGAGCCAGGTCCTGGTTGTCCTCGACGATCAATGCCAGTTGTGTGCCCACATGATCCCCCTGTCGCAATCGGCAGAATGGACTGTGGCGATGACGATAGGCCGAGCACAATGGCCGGGCTGTTCCCGCGGCTTATCCGCCGTGCAGGGCGTGCCAGACCCGCTCGGGTGTGAACGGCACTTCCCGCAGCCAGACCCCGGTGGCAGTGTAGATAGCGTGGGCCAGGGCCGGTGCGACGCCATCCAGTGGGATTTCAGCGATGGACTTGGCCCCGAACGGCCCACTGGGCTCGTCACTCTCCACCAGGATCACTTCTATGCGGGGTGTCTCATTGCACTTGTAGATGTGGTAAGGCCCCAGGCGGGGATTGAGCAGCCGGCCTTTTGCGTCGTAGACCATCTCCTCGCAGAGGGCGAACCCCAGGGCCTGCAGCATGCCGCCCTCGATCTGCCCGGAGGCGGTGATGGGATTGACCACCCGACCAGGGTCCACCGCCATCAGCGCCCGCTCCACTGTCACCTGACCGGTGTCGGTGTCCACCAGCGCCTCTACGAATTGCGCGGCGAAGGGCGGAGGACTGGTGTAACTCATGTGGGAGGCGGTAGCCATGATCTGGTGTTGCTCCTGCAGGTGGAGGCTGTTCAGCGCCACCACTTCCAGGGTGACCGTGCGCCCGTCGGGGGCGTGGACCTTGCGGTCGCGCAACACCAACCCCTCTGTGGACTTCAGGCCCAGCATAGTGGCGGTGTGCTCCTTGATCTGCTCGGCCACCTGCAGCGCTGCCTTGCGCACCGCCCCGCCGCTGATGTAGGTGGTGCTGGAGGCATAGGCCCCCTTGTCGAACGGCGTGAAATCGGTGTCCGACGAGTAGACGATGATGTCCTCCAGGGGCACGCCGAGCACCTCGGCGGCGATCTGGGCCAGGATGGTGTCGGACCCTGTGCCGATGTCGGTGGCGCCGACCAGCAGGTTGAAGGAGCCGTCATCGTTCATCTTGATCGTCGCCGCGGCCATGTCCAGTCCGGCGATGCCGCTGCCGTGTAGCATGATCGCCATCCCCAGGCCCCGCCGGATGCGCAGTTCGGGCGGCTGGCGGCGGATCTCCTCCTGCTTGCGGTGCCAGTCCATCGCCGCCATACCCGCCTCGACGCAGCGCGCCAGGCCGCTGGAGCGGATCTCCTGCTCAAACCCCTCCCGCCCTTCACCCAGCGCCTTGGCGATACGCAACGCCTCCCCTTCCTTGATGACGTTGCGCATCTTGAACTCGACGACGTCCCAACCCATGCGCTCGGCGATCTCCGAGGTGAGGGCCTCGATGCCGAAGAGGCACTGCATCGCGCCGTAGCCGCGGAAGGCGCCGGGGGTGGGCTTGTTGGTGTAGACCACGTCGCAGACGAACTTCGAGTAGGGGGCGTTGTAGAGCGTCAGGCCGCGTTGCCCGCCGACCATCTGCACGGTCAGGCCGTGGGTGCCGTAGGCGCCGGTGTCACCGATGAGGTAGAGTTCGGTAGCGACGATCTCCTTGTCCTTCGTCACCCCGATCTTGTAGCGCATGATCTGCGGGTGACGGCTGCGCGAACTGGTGAACTCCTGCGCCCGACTGTACTCCATGCGCACCGGCCGTCCGGTGGCGAGGGTGAGATGGGCGCACAGGTCCTCCAGGATCATCTCCTGCTTGTTGCCGAAGCCGCCGCCGATACGCGGCTTGATGACGCGGATGCGCCGTGCGGGCAGTCCCAACAGCGGCGCGAGCATGCGGCGGATGTGGAAGGGCACCTGGGTGCTGGAGCGCACCACCAGCCGGTCGTCCTCATCCCAGTAGGTGATACAGACGTGCGGTTCGATGTGGGCGTGCTGCTGTTGCGAGGTGCGATATTCGCCCTCGAAGATGTAGTCCGCACGGGCCCACTCCCGTGCTGCGTCGCCCGTCTCCGCCTCGATGTGGTGGACGATGTTATGGGTGGCGTCATGGATGCCGTCGGTGTCCGGCTCGTCGTGGATGACCGGTGCGCCGTCGCGCATCGCCTCTTCGGGGTCCAGCACGTGAGGCAGGACCTCGTACTCCACCTCGATCAGCCGCAGGGCCTGCCGCGCCAGTTCGGGCGTCTCGGCGGCCACGACCGCCACGCGGTCGCCCACGTGACGCACCTTGTCGTCCAGGCAGACCTGATCGTAGGGATAAGGTTGAGGGTAACTCTGTCCGCCAGAGGCGAACTTGACGCGGGGAATGTCCTGATAGGTGAGCACGGCGTGGACGCCGGGCAGGGCGCGGGCGCGGCTGGCATCAATCCGCCGGATGCGGGCGTGGGCGTGGGGGCTGGTGAGCAGCGCGCCGTAGAGCATGCCATCCAGTTTGATGTCGTCGGTGAAGGCCGGGCGGCCCAGCGCCAGTTTGACCCCGTCCACCTTGGGCTCCCCCTGCCCGACGACCTGCAGCGGGGTCATCTCCGGCGGCGAGATGACCAGCGGCGGCGGCTGGATACCCTCCTCGGTAGGGTGACAGTGGCGCGTGACGACGCTGGCAGAGGACTCCTCCGCGGCCAGAGTGACGCGCACCGGCGCGAACGGTGGGACCGGTTCGCCACGCAGCATGGCCGCCGCCCGCTGCACCGCCTGGACAATCTTGACGTAGCCGGTGCAGCGGCAAAGGACGCCGCTCAACGCCTCGCGGATCTCGGCCTCGGTGGGATCGGGATTGCGGTCGAGCAGGGCCTTGGCGGTGAGGATCTGCGCCGGAGTGCAGTAGCCACACTGGATGGCGCCGGTGTCAATGAAGGCCTGTTGGAGGGGGTGGAGGTTGGGCATTGGTACATTGGTCATTGGTAAATTGGGCATTGGTAAATTGGGGATAGGAGGGGTGGGGGTCAGGCCTTCGACGGTGGTGATGTGATGGTCGGCGGCGGCGGTGGCGCGAATCTGGCAGGCGTGCACCGGCTCGCCGTCGAGGAGCACCGTGCAGGCGCCGCAGTCACCGGTCTTGCAGCCATGCTTGACGCTGACATAGCCGGCCCGACGGAGGGTGTCCAGCAGCGTCTCGCCGCGTTTGACCTGCAGGCTCCGGGTCACGCCGTTGACGGTCAGGGTAATGGAGAGGTTCTTGTCACTCATTGCTCTTTCCCTCGATAAGGCACTGCTCCAGCGCGCGGCGGGTCAGCACGCCAGCCATCGCCCGGCGATACTCGGCGCTACCCAGGAAATCTCCCTTCGGGGCGACCTCCCGTTCCACTGCGGCAGCCACCGCGTGGATGCGGGCATCGCTCAGTGGGCCGCCGAGCAGATCGGCGGCGGCGCGGGCCAGGCGGACCGGCTGCGGCCAGACGCCGGTCAGCGCCAGGCGCGCCTGCTGCACGCTTCCCCTCTCCATCTCCACGACGGCGATGACGGCGACGATGGGGGCATCAGTGGGAGTGCGGGCGACCTGGGCATAACCCCAGCGGAGAGATGGACGGGCGGCAGGGAGGTGTAGTGCGGCCGCTCGCCCCCTTGCCGGTTGCGCCAGGAAATCCTCCAGCGGCACCGTGTTGGGCTTGTCCGGTCCCTCTACGGTCACCGTGGCCCCCAGGGCCAGCAGAGCAGCGACTGCTTGTGGCGCGATGGCGGGGGCAGCCAGCAGCCGATGTACGGCGACCTCGTTGCGGGTCTGCCAGGGGAGCGCGCCGGTGAGCGCGCGGCGCAGCAGCGGCGGGCTGTCGGGCCGGTCAAGGAACGCCTGGAGCGGCACATCCCCTGCCAGAGTCCAGGTCTCCCAGTGATCTCTCGTTTTCATTCTCGTCCTCCGCTCGGGGCATGACCTGATGATGATTGTACTGTATCTGCAAACAATGTGCAAGGTCAGTGCATGCAATACGCCGCACGGAAGTCCTGATAGAGCATCGCTGATTTGACAGTCAGGACATTCTATGGCATAATGAAACCGACGTTCAAAGGCGAAGATGGAGACGAGTAGGCGCCGCAACGCCGCCACAGAGAGCCTGGAGATGGTGCGAGCCAGGCGCGGAAGCAGCGCCGAAAATCCCTCCGGAGCCGCTGACCGAACGGTTGGTACATTGGTAGTTGGGAAACTGGTAGTTGGGAAATTGGTAGTTGGGAAATTGGTAGTTGGTAGGCCTAGATTCTCCCCCAATCTACCAACTCCCAATCTACCAACTCCCAATCTACCAACTCCCACCCAGTAGGCTCAGCCGGAGTCGTCCCCCGTTAGCGGGACGGGGCGATGGTGTGTCGCCAGCAGAGTGGCCCTGTACGTGCAGGGCAAGAAGGGTGGTACCGCGGGAGCATGGCTCTCGTCCCTTTGGGATGAGGGCCTTTTTGTTTTCTGTGAACCTGCCTGGACCTGTGTGCTGATGGCAGCGCACGTGTGAACAACCTGGAGTGGGCTTTGGACTGCGCCGACGTGTCGGCGCTTTGAAAGCGGCGACTCCGTCGCCGCAGTCCAAAAGTGGCTTTGGAGTGCGCCGACGTGTCGGCGCTTTGAAAGCGGCCACTGCATCGCCGCAGTCCACAAGCGGCTTTGGAGTGCGCCGACGCGTTGGCGCTCTCAAAGCGGCGACACCGTCGCCGCAGTCCAAAGGCGGCTTTGGATCGCGCCGACACGTCGGCGCTTTGAAAGCGGCGACTCCGTCGCCGCAGTCCAAAAGTGGCTTTGGAGTGCGCCGACACGTCGGCGCTTTCAAAGCGGCGACACCGTCGCCGCAGTCCACAAGCGGCTTTGGAGTGCGCCGACACGTCGGCGCTCTCAAAGCGGCGACTCCGTCGCCGCAGTCCAAAAGCGGCTTTGGAGTGCGCCGACGCGTCGGCGCTCTCAAAGCGGCGACTCCGTCGCCGCAGTCCAAAAGCGGCTTTGGAGTGCGCCGACACGTCGGCGCTCTCAAAGCGGCGACTCCGTCGCCGCAGTCCAAAAGCGGCTTTGGAGTGCGCCGACACGTCGGCGCTCTCAAAGCGGCGACTCCGTCGCCGCAGTCCAAAAGCGGCTTTGGAGTGCGCCGACACGTCGGCGCTCTCAAAGCGGCGACACCGTCGCCGCAGTCCAAAGGCGGCTTTGGATTGCGCCGACGCGTCGGCGCTCTCAAAGCGGCGACTCCGTCGCCGCAGTCCAAAAGCGGCTTTGGAGTGCGCCGACACGTCGGCGCTCTCAAAGCGGCGACTCCGTCGCCGCAGTCCAAAGTCGCCGCAGTCCAAAGAGGCCGCAATCCGGGAGTCTGGGCCGTCTTGTAAGGAGGAGAGCATGCCATTCAAACCCGTACCTAGCCAGGTGGACTTCGTTGCCCAAGAGCACGAAGTGCTGAAGTTCTGGGAAGAGACCCGGGCCTTCGCAAAACTGGTCGAGTTGCGCCGCAATGGCCCGCGCTGGTCCTTTACCGATGGCCCCATCACGGCCAACAATCCGATGGGCGTCCATCACGGCTGGGGCCGTACCTACAAGGACCTCTTTCACCGCTATCGCGCCATGCGCGGCTTCCGCACCCGCTACCAGAACGGCTTCGACTGCCAGGGTCTGTGGGTCGAGGTCGAGGTCGAGAAGGAACTCGGCTTCCGCTCCAAGGCCGACATCGAGCAGTACGGCGTGGCCCGCTTCGTGCGCAAGTGCAAGGAGCGTGTCCTGCGCTTCGCCGCCATCCAGACGGAACAGTCCATCCGCCTGGGCTACTGGATGGACTGGAACGACCCGGATTTCCTGCGCGACCTGGCGGCACGGCTGACGACCGCTCCCGAAGAGGTGATCACCGTGCCCGGTCCGCAGGGGCCAGTCACCGACACGGTGGAGCAGATCGTCGGCCGCCTGGGGTTGCCCGAACTGGGCGGGTCCTACTTCACCTTCTCCACCGAGAACAACAGCATGATCTGGACCTTCCTCAAGCGCTGCTGGGAGCGGGGCTGGGTCTACAAGGGCCGCGACGTGATGCCGTGGTGCCCGCGCTGCGCCACCGGCATCAGCCAGCACGAGATCGTCACCGAGGGGTACCGCGAACTGACCCACCCTAGCGTCACCCTGCGCTTCCCGCTGCGCGGCCGGCCCGGCGAGAGCCTGCTGGTGTGGACGACCACCCCGTGGACGCTGACGAGCAACGTCGCGGCGGCGGTGGGGCCGGACCTGACCTACGTCAAGGTGCGGCAGGGCGACCAGGTCTTCTACCTCTCCCAGGGCACCCTCAGTATGCTGCAAGGGCCCTACGAGGTGCTGGAGAGGCTGCCGGGGGCGGCGCTGGAGGGCTGGACTTATGACGGCCCGTTCGACGAACTGGAAGCCCAGCAGGCCGCTGGCGGGCCGCAGGCCCATCGGGTAGTGACCTGGGACGAGGTCGGCGAGGCGGAGGGCACCGGCATCGTCCACATCGCCCCCGGCTGCGGCGCGGAGGACTTCGCCCTGGGCCGCGAGCAGGGGCTCCCGGCTATCGCCCCGCTGGACGAGGAGGGGGTCTTCAAGGATGGCTTCGGCCCGCTGAGCGGGACTCACGTCTCAGAGAGCGCACCGCGCGTCTTCGAAAACCTGCGCCAGAAGGGCCTCCTATACAGGGTCGAGGATTACACCCACCGCTACCCCGTCTGCTGGCGCTGCGGGGCCGAACTGGTCTTCCGCCTGGTGGACGAGTGGTTCATCTCGATGGACGAACTGCGCCACGACATGATCGAGGTGACGCAGCAGATCCGCTGGATCCCCTCCTTTGGCCTGGAGCGGGAACTGGACTGGCTGCGCAACATGCGGGACTGGATGATCAGCAAGAAGCGTTACTGGGGGCTGGCGCTGCCGATCTGGGAGTGTGCCCAATGCGGCCACTTCACGGTCATCGGCGATCTGGATGAGTTGCGAGAGCGGGCGGTGGCTGGCTGGGAGAAGTTCGCCGGTCACACCCCGCACCGGCCGTGGGTAGACGAGGTGCGCATCGCCTGCCCAGAGTGCGGCGCGGAGACTGCGCGCATTCCCGATGTCGGTAACCCCTGGCTGGATGCGGGCATCGTCAGTTTCAGCACCATGCAGTACCGCACGAACCGCGACTACTGGCGAGAATGGTATCCCGCCGACTTCATCACCGAGTCCTTCCCCGGCCAGTTCCGCAACTGGTTCTACAGCCTGCTGGCAATGGCGACGGTGCTGGAGAAATCTCCTCCCTTCCGCACCTGCTTTGGCTACGCCTCGCTGCTGGGCGAGGACGGGCGGGAGATGCACAAGTCGTGGGGGAATGCCATCGAGTTCAACGAGGCCGCCGACCGGATGGGTGTGGACGTGATGCGCTGGCTCTACTGCAGGCAGAAGCCGGAGAACGACCTGCTCTTCGGCTACGGCCGCGCCGACGAGGTCCGCCGCCAGTTTCTCATCCCCCTCTGGAATGTCTACTCCTTCTTCGTCACCTACGCCAGGATTGATGAGTGGGAACCTGGTGGATTGGGAGTTGGTAGATTGGGAACTGGTAGATTGGGAATTGGTAAATTGGGAACTGGTAAATTGGGAACTGGTAGATTGGGAGAGTGGGAAGGGGAACAATCACCCCCCAATCTACCGCCTACCAATCTACCACCTACCAATCCACCACCCCCCAATGTACCACCTACCAATCTACCACCTACCAATGTACCAGCCTCCCAACCCACCAACCTCGACAAGTGGATCCTCTCCCGCCTCAACCAGGTGGTGGCCGAGATGACGGAACACCTGGAGGAGTACGACGCCTACGGGGCAGCGCTGGCAGTGGAGCCGTTCCTCGACGACCTGAGCAACTGGTACGTCCGCCGCAGCCGACGGCGCTTCTGGAAGAGCGAGCAGGATAGCGACAAAAACGAGGCCTATGCGACGCTCTACACGGTGTTGACCACCCTCTGTCGGCTGCTGGCGCCGTTCACGCCCTTCGTCACCGAGGTGATGTACCAGAACCTGGTGCGCAGCGTGGACCCCAGTGCGCCGGAGTCGGTGCATCACACTTCGTGGCCGCAGGTGGACATGGCGGCAATGGATGAGGAGTTGCTGGCGCGCATGGCGCTGGCCCGCCAGGTGGTGACGTTGGGTCACTCGGCCCGCGCCAGCCGTGACCTCAAGGTGCGCCAGCCACTCGCCTGTGCCTGGGTGCACCTGGAAGGGGGAGTGCCGCTCGATGAGGAGATGCTGGCCCTGGTGCGGGATGAACTGAACGTCAAGCGGGTGGAGTTCGCCACCGACCTGGGTGAGTTGGTGTCCTACCGCCTGCTGCCGGACAACAAACTGCTGGGCCCACGCTTCGGAGCGCGCTTCCCGGCCGTGCGCGCCGCCCTGGCCGCGCTGGAGCCCTACGCGGCGGTGCGCCGCCTGCGCGCCGGCCTGCCGCTGTCGCTGACGGTGGACGGCGAGACGGTGGAACTGGCGCCCAGCGAGGTGTTGGTGCAGGAGCAGCCGCGCGAGGGGCTGGCCGTGGCCTCGGAGCGCAACCTCACTGTGGCGGTGGATACCCTGCTCACGCCGGAACTGGTCGCCGAGGGACTGGCCCGCGAGGTGATCCGTCGCCTGCAGAACCTGCGCAAGGAGGCGGGCTTCGAGCTGGACGACCGCATCGTCACCCGCTACCAGGCTGATGACGCGCTCTCTGAGGTGATCGCTGCCTGGCGCGACCTGATCGCCAGGGAGACGCTAAGCGTGGAACTGCAGGCTGGCGAGCCGGAGCAGGACGCCTACAGTGGCGAATTCCGCGTCGAGGGGCACACCCTGCGCCTGAGCGTCCGCCGCGCCCGATAGGGGCGCGACCGGAGACCGCACCCGGCAGGCAGGTGGGGGCGCGATTCCTCGCGCCCCCATCGCTTCACTGTGTCACCGTGAACAGCCGCCCATCCCCGCGCCCGAAGACCTCCGGGAAGTAGAACTCGTGAGCGCTGGTGGGGATGACGCGGTACTCACCCGCCTGCGTGGCGCGGAAGGTGTACTGATAGGTATAGGTCCCCGCCGGCAGGTAGTCGGCGAAGAGCACCACCTTCTCGTCGCGCAGTTCGCTGCGGCTGTACCAGCGCCACCACCACCAGTAGAAGGACCGCCACCCCGACCCCTCCGCTTCTGCTACCGGCGTGATCCCCGGTTCCTGCTCCAGCAGGCTGGTCGTCGCCAGGCTGGTGTCCACCGCCTCCGCGCCCGCCGGCAACGGATCCTCCACCACCACGTAGTACAGGTCGTGCGGAGCGATGATGGTCAGGCGCACCTGTACCGTCTCGCCCACCTGCGCCTGGTCCACCTCTTCACACAGCCCCGGCAGGTCATCGGTCATTGCTCCATTGTTCATTGTCCGACAGTATTGCCGGCTGACGATAATCCCCCGGTTCAGCGGCTCGATCTCCTCCACCGGCAGGAAGACGCGCAGGTGGGCGGTGTAGTAGAGGCGCCCCTCGCCAGGGCCGCGTCCGATGGTCAGGCGATTGCTGCCGGCCAGCAGGTCGGCCACGTCCACGCTCAGCCGCACCGACTCGCGCACGTTCTCCGGTGTGACGTTGCCGGAGGCCAGCATTTCATCGTTCAGCTGCACGCCGTAGTCATACTGACCGCGCAATTCGCCGGTGACACGCATCCAGTCGGTCAGCGCGATCAGCGCCCAGGCGGTCTCCTGGGTGGTCTCCCAGATGCCCTCCTGCCGCGCCACCATCAGCCAGCGCACCACATTGGGGATCAGGTCATTCTGCGGGTCCAGCCGCGCCAGCGCGTCCAGGATGACAGCGGTGGAGCGGGTGTCGGTGTTCATCGCCCACCAGTCGTACTCGCGCTCCTCCCAGTGCGCGCCGGTGGCGCTGAGGATGGCCGCGTTCTGGATGTCGGAAAGGAGCGTCGCAATGCGGCTGTCCTCCGGGCGGATCAGGCTGAGGGTGAGCGCCAGGAAGGCGCGGCCGTAGTGGCTCAGTTTCTCGCGGGCGGCGTACAGGTCGTCGGTGCGTTCGCTGGCCTGCCCGGTCCGTCCCGCCTCGGCCATCACGTAGAGGATCCACGCCTGGCGGTTGGCCTCCTGATAGGAGCGCAGGTCACGGGCGGCAACCAGTTGAGTGCTCAGGAAGTCCAACCCGCGCGACAGCACGTCCGAGCGTACCTCGAAGCCGGCCTCGGCGGCCTTGTCCAGGGCGAAGATGACGTAGGCGGTCAGGTAGGGGTTGGAGTCGTCATTCGACCACCAGCCCCAGCCACCATCATCGTGCTGCTGGAGGTAGAGCCGGTCGAGCCCCTCCTGCACCAGCCCCGGCAGGCGGGCCTCCAGTTCGGGGTCCGCGATGCCCAACTCCTGCAGGGCGCGGTAGGTGAGGACGTTGGGCAGGAAACGACTGACGGTCTGCTCGGTGCATTCGTACTCGAAGTGTTCCAGGTAGTCCAGCCCGTCCTGCATCCCGGCGGCCAGTGAGGGGTCAAGGCGGATGGAGAGCTCACCGCGGCGGTTGTCGTAGCGCGGCGGGACAGCGACCGCCTCGGTGCGGCTCCCCTCGCCCACCAGTTGTCCGCCGGTGCCGACGATCTCCGGCGCGGTGTAGCGGTAGACCAGCAGCGTGCCATCCGGCCCGGTGGTCAGGCGGGGACGGGCGGCGTCGGAGTACTCGCCGGAGACGGCGGCGAAGGCCAGTTCGACCTGCGGCACGTCATCCACGGTGACCCACCAGGCGACTTCCTGTTCCGTGCCAGCGGGGATGGTGACCACGGTTTCGTGTTGCGTGGTGCGTGTTTCGTCGAGGGTGAGGCCAGTGGAAGCCATCGTCACGGTCACGTCGAGGGCCTGGTCGGTGTTGTTGTTGACAATAGCCGCCAGCCGCACGTGATCCCCCACCACGAAGAAGCGCGGGACGACCGGGCGGATCAGCAGCGGTTTGGTCACCAGGAGTTCCGACGTGGCCTCGCCCACCTGCGTGGCCCGTGTCACGCCCACGGCGCGGAAGACCCAGGTGGTCAGGTTGTCGGGCAGGTCCACCGTCACCTGAGCCGTGCCATCGGCGGCAGTGGTGATGGAGCCGTTCCAGTAGGCCGTGTCGGCGAACTCCTGGCGCAGTTCGACCCCCGCCGGCAGTAGCGCCGCCAGATCATACGCCTCCTGGGAGACCGCCTCCCGCGGTGCAGGGAGCATCATCGCCGGTGTAGCCGCAACGACTATCGGCACCTCCGCCCCACCGCCCCTGGCCGCGCCGGCGCCA
>Ga0209162_1004075_pt1 | contig 11228 bp, 8 predicted proteins | sample YNPNPMetaG_FD_187121 | JGI IMG/M metagenome (GOLD analysis project Ga0209162, IMG submission 187121) | Anoxygenic and chlorotrophic microbial mat microbial communities from Yellowstone National Park, USA - YNP NP MetaG (SPAdes) (version 2) ...
CCCTCCTGGAAAATATGGTATAAAGGTATTCCACCTGCTGCAATTTCTCAAGGAAATTCTGCGGCCGGTCCACCTTCACCGCCGCAGTGACCGCTACCACATCCTCGCTTTCAAAATGCGGCAGCATCTTCCTTATTGTTTCCTTCTCTATGTAGGAATCTGCATCCAGAGTTGCGATTATCTCCCCCCCAGCCCTGTCAATCCCATAGTTCTTCGTGTATGCCGCATTCCCCTGGTGTTCCTTCCTGAAAACCTTCACATTCGGGTATTTCTTCGCATAATCTTTCGCAATGCCACTGGTGCCATCAGCAGACCCGTCGTCCACCACTATAATCTCTATCTTTTCCTGCGGATAATCCGCGGTGGCAACAGATTCTATGCATTTCCCCAGCGTCTCCTCCGAGTTATATGCCGGGATAACCACGCTTATGGTTGGTTCCCACCCCTCCCTCAGCTTCGGGACCTTAAGCATCTCATCCTTTTTTGAAACAAATACAAGCAGGAAGAAAACAGTTATGTACAGGGCTAGGAAGGCGATGGCATACTCTATCATCTTTGCCAGCGAATAATCCACGTCAGAATTTCCTTTCCACCCTTTTTAATCATTTCCCTCCAAATCCAAGCATGCGCAGGCTGCTTGCAGCGTTGGCAATCCTAATATCACTGCTCGCCGTTCCAATTTCCTGCCTCCTTCTTGCTTCAGGCCACGCCCCCCTAACCCTTCTCCTGTCCTTGCTCATCCTTTTCACATCCTTTTTTGCAATATCGGGCCTCGCCTATTTCCTCAAATCCTCGGCAATCCCGGTGGGCACAAGCCCGGCGAAATCCTTCCCATCCGTCGCCGTAGTTTCCGTCTCCTACAACGAGGACCCGGAACGGGTAAGGAAATCCCTCTCTTCGCTAAAGCGGATGGAATGGGATGGCCCCATCGGTTTTTACCTGCTGGACGATTCCTCCAGCCCGGAAATCGCCTCCGCGCTCTCGGAAATATGCAAATCCCTTGGGGTGCATTTCATCCACCGCCCGCAGAGGAGGGGCTACAAGGGGGGCGCCCTGAATGATTTCTTCTCTGGATGCAGGGAGGAATTTGTGGCCGTATTTGACGCTGATGAGCAGCTGGAAAACCCAAAAATGCTGATGGAAGCCATGGGCCATTTTGAGGATTCTGGCGTGGCATTTGTGCAAACCGGAAAAGCCACATCCGCCAATAGCCCTTTCCAGAGGGCGATGGACGAGACCAACTCCACCTTTTTTGACGTGGTGGCCCCTGTGAACGCGGCGGAAGGGTTCGCAATGTTCCTTGGCTCGTGCGGCATAATACGCAAATCCGCCTGGGAGAAGGTGAAATTCCCTGAGATACTGGTTGAGGACGTGGGCTTTTCCTTCCGCCTCCTGCAGGCAGGTTTCTGCGGCAGGTTCGTGAAGAAGGCATACGCAAGGGGGGAGCCGATGAGGGCCTTTTCGCAATTCCGAGCCCGGCACTCCCGCTATATCTACGGGATAACGCAGCTCATCCCATTTTACCTGTCCATATTTCCATCGCTCTCCCTTAAGCGCCATTTCTTCTATTTTGTGCAGGTTTTCGGGCTACATTACGTCTCTGCGGCCCAATTCCTCATGTCCATCCTTGTGCTTGCCCTCCTCCTTAACCCCACGCCGGAAATCCTCATGGGCGCCGCATTCGCCACCTTTTTCCCGCCCATCTCGGTGATTGTTTTGGGGCGGCTCAAGGGCATCTCCCTGGAGGTGGCGTTGCTCGCTTATCTGCTCAACTTCTCCCTCATCATCCCGAGGGTGCTCTCATCCCTAAAGGCCTTGCTGGGCCTAAAAATGGGCTTCACCACAGCAAGCAATTCCAGGGATGGGGGATTCGGCTTCCTGGCCCACAACGTTCCGGAGCTGGCCCTCGCATCGCTATTCCTCTATTTCTCCTACCCCTTCTCAGCGGCCTCGTTAGCCCTCGCATGGTGGGCCCTCCTCTATGCGGGCCCTGCAGCAATGGAGCTGACCAGGCATTAGAAAATAGAAAATAAGAAAAAATCTAATCCATAAAGTCCTGTGGCGTTGGAGGCTCGGGCTTGTCCCCCTTCCTCTTCCTCACTTCCATCACAACCTTGTTCATGAGCTCCTTCGGCAGCTTTTCGTACCCGTAATACTCCTGGTACCATATTGCACGGCCCTGCGTGACCCCACGCAAGGCGTTTGAGAAGCCAAACATTTCCGAGACAGGAAGCACTGTGTTGATGGTCACAGTCTCCCCTTCCTGCTCCATGCTCAGCAGCTGCCCCCTGCGCCCGTTCGTCATGTTGATGACATCCCCGCCATATTCCTGCGGGCACTGTATCAGCACCTTCTGCTTGGGCTCAAGCAAAGTGACGCCTGCCACGAGCATCGCCGCGTAAATTGGCCTCTTGACTGCAGGGATTATCTGCGCCGGCCCCCTGTGCACGTTGTCCTCGTGCAGGAGCGCATCCTCAAGGATAACCTTCACCCCGCTCACCTTCTCCTTCGCGAGCGGGCCCTTGTCCATCGCCTCCTCAAATGCTTCCAGCGCAAGCTCCTGCACCTCGTTCAGGTATTGCACACCCTTGGTCACGTCAATGAACATGTTCCGCTTGTAGATGTCCCAGATCCCCTTTGCCTCGTCCCTTTCCATGCCGAGGTCCACGAGCTTCTGCACGTGCTCCTTCCCCTTCGGGCGGCCCTCGGGTATGGCCCCGTCCATGATGGCCTGGACGATCTTCTCATCTAGCGGCTCAACCCTTATCTTGAACTTGTTGTGCTTGTTGGGCGATTTGCCCTCCACAACTGGGGACTTTCCAATGATGCTTTCCCTGTAAACCACAATAGGCGGCGAGGTTTCAATCTCCACCTTCTTCTCGTTCCTGATTTTGTATTCTATTATTTCAAGGTGGAGTTCCCCCATCCCGGAAATCAGGTGCTCGCCTGTCTCCTGGTTCAGCTCCACGCGAAGCGTCGGGTCCTCCTTTGAAAGCCCGCGGAGGACTTCCACGAGCTTTGAAAGGTTCTTGCTCTCCTTCGCCTCTATGGATTTCGTGACCACCGGCTCGGAGTAGTGCTTTATCTGCTCGAACGGCTCCACTTCATTGGAGCTCACGGTCTCCCCTATGTACACGTCCTTCAGCCCGACCACCGCGCCTATGTTCCCGGCAGTTATCTTCTCGGCCTGCACGCGGTCCGGGCCCATGAATATGCCTACCTGCTGCACCTTGTAGTAGTTCTTCTTGGACGCCACATACAGCATGTCCCCCTTCTTCACTTCCCCGGAGAACAGCCTCAGCACGCCCACCTCCCCTGCATGCTCGTCATAAACAATCCCGAAGCAAACGCCGACCGTTGTGCCGGAGGAATTGCACATTATCATGTCCTTGCCCACAGGGCTTTCCAGGTTCCCCTTCCAGAGCACAGGAATCCTGTATCTCTGCGCAACCACCGGGTTCGGGAGGTGCTTGATGACCATGCCCAGGAGCACCTCATCCAGCGGCGACTTCGCCACCAGGTCCGCGTGCGTCCCGTTCTTGCATGTTTCGTAGATGTCCTTGAATTTGATATTGTTCTTCTTCATTGAGTCAAATGAGACCGCCCACTTGTTGAACGCGCTTCCGAAAGCCACATTTCCCTTCTCAACGCTTATCAGCCATTCCTTCTTGAACTCAGGTGGGGCGTTACCCTCTATGATCTTGTTCACGCCAAGTATGACCTTGATAAGCTTCTGCTGCATCTGTTCCGCATTCAGCTGAAGCTCATTGATGAGCCTGTCTATCTTGTTGATGAACACGACCGGCCTGACCCTCTCCTTAAGCGCTTGCCTGAGCACCGTTTCGGTCTGCGGCATAACCCCTTCCACGGAGTCCACAACAAGCACGCACCCATCCACCGCCCTAAGCGCACGTGTTACGTGGCCGCCGAAGTCCACGTGCCCTGGCGTGTCTATCAGGTTGATGAGATGGGGCTTCCCCTCATACTCAAACCCGAGGGAGATGTTTGCCGCCTTGATTGTAATTCCCCTTGCCTGTTCCTGCTCGTCGAAATCCATAATGCGCTGCTCGCCGGCCAGCTCTTTGGAAATAAGCCCGGCCCTTGCAACAAGCGAGTCCGTCATGGTTGTCTTGCCGTGGTCCACGTGGGCCACAATGGCGATGTTCCTGACCTGTTCCCTCCCGCTCATCAGTTTTTGCACTTCTTCGACTACGATTTCCTTTCTTCCCATTAAATTCACCCAGGCAAGCAAAGGGGCTACTTCGCGCTCCTTGCCATCCTCTCCAGCTCGTCCCTCTTCTTTATGGAATAGGAATTCTGCAAATCCCCGCTGGCAGTGTAAACTATCTCATCCGCAAGCGACTCCGCCAGGGATGTGGGCTTGTTGAAAGCCCTCATCAGCGCGGAGAGCGTTATGTTCCTCAGCGCAAGGTCAAGCCTCCTCGTTGCGGATACGTCCACCGCAATCTGGTAGCTTATGCCCCCGTGGGAAACCCTCGTGATGTCTTCGCGGGGCGCAGCATTCTCCAGCGCCTTCACAAGGACCTGCACCGGGTTCGCCTTCGCCTTTTTTTCCACCATCCCTAAGGCCTTCTCCACAACGTTCAGCATGCGCATCTTCTTGCCCTGCAGCCTCCCCTTTGTCCTGATGACCTTTCCGGATGTCTTCTCGCCGGTGCCGCCCCTCATCAGCTTGTTCACGAGCCTCTCCAGTATGTTCAGCTTGAACTTCCCGTGCTGCCTCTTCTGGTACCTGCCAAAGGTGTGCACCCTAGGCGTCCCGAAATAAACCACGGTTTTCAGGCTAGGGTCTTTTATCTCCACGCCATCCGTTTCGTATTTTCCGAAAATCTTCATCCAACTCTACCTCTTGGGCTTCTCCTTCTTTCCGTGCCTCAAGGCCTGCAAATCAGCGTCATTGACGCTCACAACCTTGTACCTGACTCCCGGGATGGAACCCATCTGCCCCCTCTGGGAGCCTCCGAGCCCCGCCACCACCACGGAGTCGTGCTCGTCTATGAGCGTGATTGCCTTGTCCCTCGGCGGGAAAGCCGATATGACCTTTCCGTTCTTCACGAGCTGCACCTTCACGCATTTTATCAGCCCGGAGTGCGGCTGCTTCTGCTCCAGGGTTATCTTTTCCAGCACTATCCCGCTCGCCTGCGGCGCGCCTTCCAGCGGGTCATACTTCTCCTTGAGCTTGAGGGTCCTCCTCTTCCACCTTTTGGACAGCCACCTGCTCTTTTTCCTGTTCCTTTTCACGTTTCTTCCTGCAAATTCACCATTAGCCATTCTATCACCATAAAGTGAGATGCCGGCCAATCCTCATCATAAAAGATGAAGACAAGTTCGTAAATTACGTATAGAATAGTTTAAAAATCATTATACGGTCCTCCTCGTCTTCAAAAATATGTCCACGCCGAACTTCCTCTTCATGACCGCCTTGAGGGCTTTTATCCTCATCCCCTCCTTCCCAATTGCAATGCCGCGCTGCACATCCGGCACTGTTATGAAGAGCGCGACCTGCCCGGGCGCCTCCCTCCTCTCAATATCCAGTATCTGCACATTATTCAGGTAGCCGCGCAAGAAGTCCTCTTCCGTGGAGGCGTCCTTCGCAATCATCACGTTTCCGCCCAGCCTCGCCCTGAGCCTCTTTATGTTCGCCCCCTCCTTCCCTATCGCCTTCCCAAGGAACATGGGGTCTACCAGGAAAACATAGTTCTTCCCGTCCTTCACCATGTCCGTGGGCATGACTCCGCATATGGACGCAAATAGGTTTATTATGCCGAGGTCGTCTTGGCTTATCTCCACCGTATCACTTTTTCTTGGCGAAATCCAGGATGTTTGAGACCCCTTCCTTCCTCACAGAAAGCGCAATCACCGTGAAGGGCTTTCCGCAGATGGAGCCGAGCTCCATGCTCGTGCCCGGGAACTCCAGAACCGGGATGTTGGAAAGCTTCCCATACTTGTCTAAATCTTCCCTTATCTCCCCAGGAGCGTTCTTCGCCACAATCGCCATCTTGGTCTTCCCCAGGAGAAGGTCCCTGGCCGATGATTTGGAGCCGAACTCCACCTCCCCGCTCTCCACCGCCAATCTTATGGCCGCGGACAGCGGGTTTTCCCTTTCCTTCTGGCTCTTCCTCTTGCGCACCACTTCCTTCTTCTCGCGCTTCGCCCTGCCCTTCTTCCTGGCCCCCTTCCCTTCCTTCAGTTCCTCTTCAGGAAACTCAGCCGTCTCCGGCGTCTCTTCCTTTTCAGTCATATATTTCACCGGTTCATTTCTCTGTTCTCATCCTGAGCTTGATTTTTCCCGTGCCTATCGGGATGGTCTGCCCCACTATTATGTTCTCCGTGACCCCCACGAGGTTGTCCTCCTCGGCGGTAACGGAGGCATTCACGAGGTGCTTTATCGTCTCCTCAAATGCGGCCCTTCCCAGCACCCCCGCCTTCTCGCCGCTAAGCCCGTGCCTTCCTATGGACTTGACCTTGCCGTCCGCGCACATCGCGTCCGCGAGAAGCATTATGTGCCTCGGGTCCACAACCAGGTTCTGCATCTCCATGACCTGCGTTATCTCCATCACGAGCGCCTTCCGCGCGGCCTCTATTCCGAATATCTTCAGTATCTCCATCACGTTGTTGGTATAAACCCTCGTGGGGTCCACCTCCTCCCTCATCACCACGTCCTTTATGTTGAAGCCGCTCGCGCGTATGAAATATTCGCCCTCCTTGTCCTTTACGACGACCGCCCTTTTTATCCCCGCAATCCCCTTCACAAGGACCTTTTCCATCCTGAAGCTCAGCTTCCTGAGCGCATGGAGGACTGGCTCTTCCCCGGTACTGGCGGCCTTCCTCACCTTCACTATGAACTCCCTTTCCCCCTCTTTCTCCACCTCAAGCGTGCCCGCTATCCTCTTCACCGCCTTCTCAACCATGGAAGTGGTCACGTGCAGCGCCTTGGCGTCATCCTGCCTGATTGTGATGCGTATTATCCTCTTTCCCATGTCTTCAGTGACATCTGCGACTTCGGAAAGGATGATGCTCTCCAGCTCGTCCGCCACCTCCCTCACCTTCGCCTCGCTGCCCGAGTAAGAAGATTTCAGGTAGATGTTTATGAGCGGCTTCTTCGGCTCCTTCTTTGAGTCAACCAGCTCAATCAGGCGCGGCAGGCCCGTGGGCACGTGCTCCGCCACCCCTGCGTAGTGGAACGTGCGCATTGTCATCTGCGTGCCCGGCTCGCCCAGGCTCTGCGCCGCAACTATGCCAACAGCCGAATAAGGGTTTATAAGCGCCTTTTTGTTTGTCATGGGACCACCTACACGGTATCCAGGTCATCCTGCTTTGCGACGTCCGCAAACTTGGTGCTCGTCGCAAGCATCGGGTCCTTCCCGTCACCTCCGTAGAGGAACTGTATCACTGCTCCCCTGCCGTTCCTCACGCTCATGTCATTGTCCACCACGAGGTCCTGCATAGCGTGGATGAGCCTTCTCTGCATGTATCCGCTCCTTGCTGTCCTGATTGCGGTGTTGACTAGGGATTCCCTCCCTCCCATTGAGTGGTGGAAGAAATCGTCAGGGCGCAGCCCCTGCCTGAATGAGGCGAACACGAACCCGCGCTCCCTCCCGGTGAGCGCGCCCCTCTTGTAGAAGGGCAGGGTCCTCCTTGAATATCCCCTGGTGAGCCTCTTGCTCCTGACCGCCTGCTGCCCGAGCATTGCAGACATCTGGATTGCGTTCAGCAGGCTCCCCCTCGCGCCAATCTTTGCCATGATTATTGAGGTGTTTTGCATCCCGAGGTCGCTTTCCACTATTTTTCCCACCTCGTCCCTTGCCTTGCTTGCAACCATCATGATGTTCCCTTCCAGGGTTTCCTTGAGCGTGAGGCCCGGAGACCTTTCCAGCTTCCCGTTCTTGTACTGCATGATGAGGTTTTCTATCTCTTTGTTCGCCTTCTCCTCTATCTCCTTCACCCTCTTCTCTGCCGCAGGGCTCAAGGTGTAGTTCCTCATGGAGACGCTCATCCCGTTCCATGAGAGCCCCTCAAGGCACATGTTCGTCACATTGTCAATGAATTCTCTCGCGGCCTGCGCCCCGTGCTTTACGAATATCTGTTCCAGGAGGTCCCTCTCCAGCGCCCTGCTCTCCACTGCGCCCCTGATGAGCTCGCCGTCCTTTATGATTATCTCCTCTCCAAGCTTTGACTTTATCTTCGCATTAAGCCCTTTCGGGAGGAGCATGGAGAACAGTTTCTTCCCTTCGTACATCCCGTTTTTGTTCGGCTTGGGAAGCTCCCTTATGCCAGCAATCATGAGGAGTTTGGACGCCTCCTCGCGGGTGAACTCGGTGCCGTCTTTCGTCATGAAATATGATGCGGAAACGTGGTCCTCCTGCGGCTTTATGATGGCATGCCCGTGCCTCGGTGAGATGATCTGCCCCTCCACCTTCATCAGGTAGCGGGCCTCCGCCTGCGCCTCCTGCGTCTGGAGCACGTGCAGGTTCATCTCGTCCCCGTCGTAATCAGCGTTGTAGGGCGGGGTTACTGTCGGGTTAAGCCTGAAGGTCTTCCCGGGGATAACCCTTACCTCGTGCGCCATCATGGAAATCCTGTGCAGCGAGGGTTGCCTGTTGAAGAGCACTATGTCCCCGTCCATGAGCTGCCTTTCAATCGCCCACCCTACCTTCAGCTCCTCTGCCATCTGCTCGCGCATCTCGTCTGTGATCTTGAGCTTTTTCCCGTCTGGCCTCATTATGTATAGCGCCTTCGGGTATTCCTTTGTGCGCACATACCTCCTGCACTCCTCTGAATTCCACTCCGTGACTTCTATCGGTACCGTGAGCTCCTCGGCAACCGCAGGGGGCACCCCCACCTCGTCTATCCTCAGCCTCGGGTCAGGGGAAATGACCGTTCTCGCTGAGAAGTTTACCCTTTTACCGAGAAGGTTGTACCTGAACCTCCCCTCCTTGCCCTTCAGCCTCTGGGCAAGTGTCTTGAGCGCCCTTCCGCTCCTGTGCCTCGCCGGAGGTATGTTCGCAGTCTCGTTGTTCATGTATGTGGTGACATGGTACTGGAGAAGCTCCCAAAGGTCCTCTATGATAAGCTGTGGCGCACCCGCGTTTATGTTGGCCTCAAGCTTCTGGTTGATGCGTATTATGTCAACTAACTTGTGCGTGAGGTCGTCCTCGCTCCTCTCCCCGCTCTCCAGGGTGATGGACGGCCTTATGTTCACCGGGGGCACAAGCAGCACGGACAGTACCGCCCACTCCGGCCTCGCGAAGTTCGGGTCGTACCCAAGCTTCCTTAGGTCGTCGTTAGGCACGCCCGCCAGCCAGTCCCTTATGTCCGTGGGGAGCATCTGCACATTGTCCTTGAAGAAGGTCGCCGGCTTGAGGAACTTCACATCAGGTATCTTCGCCCCGCAGTTCGGGCACTCGCCCTTAGCCTTCCTCCCGCTCTCCTCCACCACGCGCTTGCATTCCGGGCAGGATGACTTCAACACGCTATAGATGTATTTGGCAAATTCAACATGGATTACCGGCCTGACCAGCTCTATGTGCCCGAAGTGCCCGGGGCACTCCTTTACGCGGCCCCCGCAGGTCTTGCACCTCAGCCCGGGGTCCACCACGCCGAGCCTTGAGTCCACAAGCCCGCCGTCTATGGGATAACCGTCGTCATCGTACGTGTCCGGGATGATGACGCGCGCGCTGGAAATCTTCCTCACCATGTCCGGGGAGAACAGGGAGAACTTTATCTTTCCAATGACCTTTTCTATTTCTTCCATCAGAATCACGCCTTGTCCTTAAGTATTATCCTCGGGAAGATGAACATGGACCTTATCTCCCCCAGCAGGAGCTTGAACGCGTAGCTCATCTCTATTGGCACCACGTCGTTGCTTCCGCAAAGCGAACACACGTTCTTGTTCTTGATTACGTCGTGATGGGCGAGCATCCCGCATTCCTGGCATACGTACTGCCTCGTCTTGTCGCTCTCCTCCAGCAGCCTCTCCCTCACGACCATGCTTGCCCCGTAGCCTATGAGGCAGTCCCTTTCCATTTCGCCGAACCTGAGGCCCCCTTCCCTCGCCCTTCCCTCGGTCGGCTGGAGGGTGAGCAGCTGCACCGGTCCCCTGCTCCTCGCGTGCATCTTGTTGGACACCAGGTGGTGAAGCCTCTGGTAGTAAATGGGCCCTATAAACAGCTTCACCCTTATCCTCTTGCCGGTGATGCCGTCGTAGAGCCACTCCTCCCCGTACTCGTCCATCCCGCGCGCCTTGAGCATCTTGACATAGTCCTCTTCCGTGTTGCCGCTGAACGCGGTCCCATCCACTATCTTCCCTTCCATGGCGCCCGCCTTGGCCCCCAGCGTTTCCAGGAGGTGGCCGGCGGTCATTCTTGAGGGTATGGCATGCGGGTTCAGGATCAAATCCGGCACAATCCCGTCTTTTGTGAAGGGCATGTCCTCCTGAGGGAGCACCAGGCCAATCACGCCTTTCTGCCCATGCCGCGATGCCAATTTGTCCCCTACCTCGGGCACTTTCGGGCTCCTCACCCTGATTTTCACAAGCCTGTTTCCGCTCGGGGCCTCGGTCACCATCACGGAATCAATAACTCCCTTCTCCCCGGGCTTCAGCGAAAGCGAGCTTTCCCTCTTCTTCTCCTCCACAACCCCGAAAACGGAGATCTCCTCCAAGAACCTTGGAGGCGAGGTTTTTCCCACAAGCACGGTTTTTCCTTCAACAATGCTCTCCGGATGCACTATCCCGTCATCGTCAAGGTGCCTGTACGCTTCCTCCCCCCTGAACCCGACCGTGTCCGGCCCGGGTATCTCTATCTTGTCCTTCTGCCCCCCGGGGTATAGCCGCTCTTCTGCTTCGTATGTCTTGAACATCATCACGCGGCCCAGCCCCCTGTCTATCGCGCTCCTGTTCACCACCACCCCGTCCCCCATGTTGTATCCCTTGAAGCTGGTGATGGCTACTATGAAATTCTGCCCTGCGGGCTTCCTGTTCATGTTCAATACCTTGTACGCGTCCGTCTGCACTATTGGCTGCTGCGGGTAATACATTATGTAGGCGCGGGTATCAAACCTCTGCGTGAAATTGTTTGCATACACGCCGAGCGACTGCTTCGCCATTGAGCACGCCATTGTTATCCTCGGCCCGGAGTTGTGCTCGGGGTAGGGCAATACCGATGATGTCACCCCAAAAATGGCAGAAGGCACCGCTTCCAGGTGGG
>Ga0209162_1004079_pt1 | contig 11218 bp, 8 predicted proteins | sample YNPNPMetaG_FD_187121 | JGI IMG/M metagenome (GOLD analysis project Ga0209162, IMG submission 187121) | Anoxygenic and chlorotrophic microbial mat microbial communities from Yellowstone National Park, USA - YNP NP MetaG (SPAdes) (version 2) ...
GAATGAAGCAATGCTGAGGATGAACATACCCCGGAAATCATTTTCGGTAAGATATTTGATTATTCCGTTGGTCTGAGCCTGGAACGTTCCCATGACCAGCACATCTATTCCCGTTCCATGAGAAAGCTCTATCAGTTCATCGAGCTTGGCCCGGTTGTCCTCCAAAACGAAATCTCCGGGGGGAACCGCCATATCGAATACGAACTTCATGCCCCGGGCGGCATACTCTCCGACCTTCATCTGAATATATAGACTGGAGGAGTTTCCCACTGAATCGTTCAAGTGAACAAAGCCTAATCTCAGCCAGTTTTTCATCATGAACAACTCGGCCCCTCTGTCGATCTGGTACATCTGATTCAAAATGGTTCGATAGAAGGTATCGCTCCGGTCCGAATCCTCGTATCCGGGCAGGTTGGAGGTAGGTTCGGCAGAGGTACCAGAGCAGCGGACGAAATCGGAATATTCCGGTTGGTTGGTTACCCTGTTCTGCACCAGGCTGTTGTCCCTGCCATGGTTGGAAACATAGGCCACCGCGCCGTCGATGTCGTGCAGGTCTTTTACGATTTTCTCCACCTTCTCTGGATCGATGAAGTCCCCCCGGGCCGGGCTGTAGTTTACCGCTTCTAGCGGCAGATCAAAGACCCCGGCGGCATTAATATGCTCCACCGCCAGGCGGATGGCGTCCAGTTGAAGCTGGGAAAGCACGTCAACGTCGTTGGCCACCATGACCCCGAGAACTATTTTTTTGCCCTGGTCGCCTCCCGAACCGCAGGCGCAAAATACCGCTACCCCCAACGCCGCCAAACCGAGCGCTCAAAGAGCGCCTCATGTGGTGACACCTCCTGCCCCCATTTTTCTTTCACTGCCGCTACACTAATTCAAAACACCCGGCAAAGTCAAAGCCACTTTTTCTATAACCTCCGCTTTGTTTGCTCAACCCCTCTTTGCAGTAGGCTTTTTTCTCTGACCACGAATGGCTTCAGAGTGGATCGTTTTGCGGTTTTTCGGGCCGCTTTGATTTTCTCTTGACTTTGCCCCGGTGCTTGTATGATCTTTCTAGGTCAAAGAGGAATATATAGCTTTGTAACTGACAACCGCTAACGAAAGGAAGGAGTGAGAACATGGGCGCTATTGCAGAGGCTTTCAAAGAAGGCGGATGGGGCATGTACCCGATTGCTGCCATCGCGGTGTTCGTCATCGCCATCGCCGCGGAACGCATCTCATACCTGTACTTCAAGGCGCGCATCAACAAAGAAGACTTCATAAACACCATGCATAAGTACCTGTTCCAGGGCAACCTGCAACGGGCCATCACTTACTGCTCCAGCCACCGGGCGCCGCTAGCTAACATCATCAAGGCCGGCCTGCTGCGCATCGACGGCACGGAAAAAGAAATCCAGTCGGCCATGGACGAACGGGCGCTGCAGGAGCTGCCGAAGATCGAGACCCGTACCGGTTATCTGGCCATGCTGGGTAACGTGGCCGTGTTGGCGGGGCTTCTGGGCACCATCACCGGTCTGATCCGCTCCTTCGCCGCCGTGTCCTACGCCGACGCCGCCGAGAAGGCCGTGCTCCTGGCCAAGGGTATTTCCGAGGCCATGAACTGCACCGCCTTCGGCCTGAGCACCGCTATTCCGGCGCTGGTCATCTTCTCCCTGCTTTCGGGTACCACCCAGCACCTGATCGACGACATCAACGAAAGCTCGGTGCGCATGCTCAACCTCATCCTGGCCAACCGCGACAAGCTCAACACCGCCGACGTGCAGGGTGCGGAGTAGCTTTACCGCCGGCCGGAACCGTAGAAAGGCTCCGGTTGTCATAAGGAGCCGTCAAGGAGGTGTTCGATGGCAAGCGTCAGTGCACCAGGCGGAAGAAGCACGGGCGGCAAGAAGGCTTTGAACGTGGAGCTGAACCTGGTTCCCTTCATTGACCTGCTCACCTGCCTGATCTGCTTCCTGCTGATGGCGGCGGTGTGGATCCAGATCGGCAAGATTTCGGTCACCCAGAGCGGCCAGGGAGCGCCCACCGAACAAACGCCGGAAGACCGCACCAAGCTCAATCTGGTGGTTACCATCACCCCGCAGGGTTTCCTCCTGACCGGCAATGGTCAGACCATAGCCGACATCTTGAAGAAGGACAATCAGTACGACTTCGAGCGTCTGGGCGCCAAGCTGAAGGAAGTCCACGGCCAGTATCCGGAGAAAAACGACATCGTGGTGACCAGCGAGGATTCTATCCAGTATCAGGACCTCATCAACACCATGGATGTTTGTCTGGCCAACGAGTTCCCCAACATTTCGGTGTCCGGCACCATCTAGGAGGCTCAAGATGCCCATAAAGAAACCAGGACCGCGGCTGGCGACCCAGATACCGCTGAAGTTCGCCAAGAAGAATGTGGAAAAGAAGGCCGGACGCAGCTACGACGTGTCGCTCAATCTTACTCCCATGATCGACATGTTCGTGGTGCTGGTCATCTTCCTGCTCATGACCTTCTCCACTTCGGGCGAAATCCTGTTCATTCAAAAGGACATCGAGTTGCCCAAGGCCACCCACACCGAACAGCTGGAACAGGCGCCGGTTATCATTATTGGCGCCGGTCAGGTGGTTATTGAGGGCCAGAGCGTGGGCCGCATGGACGACATAGCCGAAGACGAAAACTTCGAGATCCCCGACCTTTCCGAGCGGCTTACTAACTTGAAGAAGAATTTCCAGCAACTGCATCCCAATCAGGATTTCTCCGGCAAGATCATCATTCAGGGCGGCAAGGAAATTCCCTTCCGGGTGTTGAAAAAGGTCATGTACACCTGCACCACCGTGGGCTATCTCAACATCAACTTCGCCGTTCTGCCCACCGGTGGCGGTTCCCAGCAGCCTAGCGGCGAGGCCGCTTCGGAAGGCTGAACTAATCCCAAAATTTTGTCACTTTTTTTCAGGCCCGCCGGCGCTGGCGGAAAGTATTGTAACCAGCTTGCCGCGAAAGGCCTCAGCTGGCCCATCCGCGTTCTCCGCTTCCGGCGGGGAAAGCAACAGGCTCTCGACCGGCACCTTGAAAAACTCCCCCACCAAGCCACCTAGCACGTCGCTGCGATAAACCGCCTGCTCATCGTCTGCCCGGGCTAGTAACAAGGCTCCCACCGCGCTTACTCCCAGCGGAGCCCACAGCGGCCGAAGTGGTGGTTCGATGGGCAATAGCATAAGATCCAAAATGAAGTTGTCGCTGAGCCGCAGCAATCCCAGGTGCCCGAAGCCGTTGCGTATAGCCGATTTCTCGTTATCCAGTTCGGTCTCGGAGAACTTCTTCACCGCCACCAGAAGCATTTCCAGCGCCTCGGTAGTGGTAGAAAGCACCAGGATCTTGCCCCGGGTTTGTCTCTCCACCAGGCGCAACCTCCCTGCCACCCTAATTTTCAGCTCATAGAGCAGATCCGGCTCCAACAGGGTCGCCTGTCCGAGCACCGCAACCGGAGGCACTTCCACCACCTGGACGATGCCTTTCTCCATCAGGGTAAGTATGGCCCGCGCGCCTTCATAATCGCTGGCCCGGCTGTGCTCTATGAGCGCCGGCGCGGTATTGTAGAACTCGAGCAGGTTGAGCATTTCTTGGGTGACCGGGTGCAACCCTTCGAATTGCTCGGCCCGCGCCGGCACCAGGCGTAGTAGCTGTTGCTCTCCTGGAAGCTGCCGGAGCAGGCGCGCCAATTCATCACCTTGGCGCGCACCTTCAAGAAGCAGCAGGTCGGTATTGCGCCGCAGGCTTACTTCGACACAGGTCTGGCCGGGTATGAAAGCAAAGCTACCCCGCCGCCAGCCAAGCAGACGGAAAAACGCCTTTTCCCCGGTGTGGCGCCCCACCAGGGCGTGCACCGCCGTGCCTTCGCGCAGGTAGATGCGTGCGGTTTGCTCTTGGTCGCGCAGCTCCAGCATGCCGGTTTTGCGGTTCATGTGAAATATCTGCATCAGATCGAAAAGTGAAATCTGACTCAGGCTTCCTTCTATTTCCCGGGCCTGGGCGCGGACCTGTTCGGCGGTGGCCATCTTGTTCAGTGTGGCGGCCACCAGTGATAGCAGTTCGTCGGTATTGAACGGCTTCTGAATATAGGCTTCGCGGTAGCCTCGGCCAGTCAGTTCATCGGCGGGACGTTCCACCATGGCGATCAAAGGAATGTCTTCGGTGCGCGGATTGCTGCGTAGTATCTGAATGAACTTTTGCAGGGGAATCAAGGGACAGCGCTCATCGAAAAGGATAATATCTGGGCGGCTGAGAATGGTTTTCTCAAGCGCCTTGCTGCCATCAACCGCCGCCCTTACCTGATAACCCTGGTCGTGCAAGGCGTTGCCCAGCAGGCGCACCGTATCCCGATCCGGATCGGCTATCAGCACCAGCTTCTGACGTCCAGCAGACGAGGACATGTTTTTCCTCTAGTACTGCCTCTGCAGGTTATAACTTTCCTGCACGGCCACGATCAGGCTTTCTATGAGAAAATCGTCGTGGCTATGAAAAACATACCATTTTCCATCATCGGCGTTGCGGGCCAAACTGGCGTAACTGAACTTTTCTCCCAGCACCAGCAACAACCGGTGATTATCCATCTTCTGATCGCCCAGAAACACCCGGGTCAGCCCCGGCCGGCTTGCCGGCTGGGCGTCTTCTCCTCTTCGCCCCAGCATCATCAGACGCACCTGTTCGGCGGCTGCGAGCATGCGCTCCAGCTCCTGCTCCGCGGCGCCGATTACCCCACCCATCTGAATGACCAGCGCCCGCCGGCCGGGCGGCTCCAGTAGCTGCTGGCATACCTGGCGCCAGGCCGCTCCCAGCTGCTTACTGCTCATTATGGTGTGCGCCGAAGAACCCGACGGCTCCTCGGCCAGCCGGAAGGAAAGAGCGGCGTTTTCCCGCGGCAGGCGGTAATCGTCTGGGCGGCCGATGAGGGTCTCGATTACTTCCCACAACTCTTTGCGATAAAGCTCCAGGCGCCAGAACAGGCTGCGTCGGTTGTTTTCGAAGCGCTCCCGGCAGCAGGAAAGCAGCTGATCAAAGTCGCCCCCGTCCAACGGGAAGGTGGCCTGGCCCATACCCACCCGAACCGGCAGGTCCTTGCCCAGGCGAGACACGAGGTTGTCGCTGTAGAACATCTCCCGTGCTCGACGCAGGCACATGCGCGCCCCCAGGCTATCGGTCTCCGGCAGAAGTAGGTAGTATTCCGAATCGGACACCCGGGCCAGAATGTCTGAATCGCGAATCACCCTTCCCAGGCATTCGGCCAGCTTGGAGCACAACTGACGACCGGTGCTGGGCCGGAAGTGCTCGCGCAAAAATTCATAACGGTCTAGCTGCACCACCGCCAGCGAAAACAGCCGGCCGTAACGACGGGCCTTGTAGATCTCTTTGCCGGCGTAATCGATGAAATAGGTTAGATTGTAGGCGGTGGAGCCCTGATCGCGCAGCCCCAGACGTTCCAGGGCCTGAAAACGGCGGGCGTTGTTCAGGGCGATTGACGAAAACTGGCCCATGGTGGCGGCCACGTTACGGTCGCGTTCGGAAAACTCGCCCTTGAGCCGATCCAGCAGAAGCACCATCCCCACCAGCCTTTCTTCGGCCAGCAGGGGCACGAACAGCGCCCCCCGCCTCCCGGTGCGACTCTCGACGATGAACTCGGCGGCCGGTGCCACGAACGGCGTCCCCTGGCGCAATTTTTCCAGCGCTGCTTCTCCGGGCTGCCAGCTTACCGGAAATTCTTCCAGGCTGATCAGGCCCCGATAACCCGCCAGATTGAGCCGCGGCGGGTTCTCCGCTTGCGGTGAGGCCAGCCAGAGCAAACCGCCCTGAGCCTCGCTGGCCTGAACGGTATGACGCAGAATCATCTGACACAGGTTGTCGAAATCCAAGGTGGAAAGTATTTCCAGACAACGCTTGTAGATGGTCTGGGCCTGAAAGTACTCCAGGCTTTCGTTAAGCAGGCGGTCTTTTTGCTCCACCAGCCGCCGGCGTTCGAGCAACCGGTCTACGGCCAGTAGCAGCTCTTCGCGATCTACCGGTTTTACCAAATACTCGAACACCCCCATTTTCATGGAGCGCACCGCCAGGCGCACGTCGTCGCGCTGGGTGACCACAATGATATCCATGTGAGGCCAGAGCGCCCTGACTTTTTCGGTAAGCGCCAGCCCGTCCATGTCCTCCATCAGCAAATCGGTTATCAGCAGGTCGAACCGCGACTGCGCCAGGATCTTCAGGGCCTCGGCGCCACTGGAAGCCATGGCCACCCGATAACGCCGGCTTTCAAGAAAATCGGCGTATAGATGGAGGTAGAAATTTTCGTCGTCAACCAGCAGTATAGAAAGTTCGCTCATTTCAGCCGGGCATTCCTTCCAGACAGCCCGTAAACACCCGCCGCGCCGGCCCGTAAAGCCTAAGGGCGGAAAGATCGGCAGCTGTTTCCACCCAAAGCGTCCCTCCGGGCAGGTTCACTCGAACGCGCCGGCCGGCGTCGACCTTATTCAGCAAATGGGCGGCGGCCACAGTGGCGCAGGCCCCGGTACCACAGGCCATCGTGAGCCCGCATCCTCTTTCCCACACTACCAAGTCAATTTCTTCCCGGCTCCTTACCCGGGCGAAGTCCACGTTGACGCGACGCGGGAAAAGGGAGTGATTTTCTAGTTCCGGGCCCAACTTGCGGGCTAGCTCCTTATCCGCCTCTCCAAATATCACCAGGTGGGGCGCCCCCACCACTACCGCCGTGGCCCGCACCGTGGTACCGGCCAGCTCTATTGGCTCTTCTATAAAGCGCCCCTCACCAAGCATGGGAAGCTTTTTTCTGTCCAGATGCGCCGCCCCCATGTCCAGACAGATGTTCTCAATCTGGCCATCTTGGCCCCGTTCGCCTCGCACACCGATGATGCCGGCCGGAGTCTCCACCGCCAGCTGCTCACCGCCCTGTTCGTCCAGAACATGTTTGGCCACGCAACGCATACCGTTGCCGCACATTTCCGGTTCAGAGCCATCGGCATTGTAAAGATGAAGCCGCAGCGCCGCCCGCTCCGACCGCAGCAGGGTGAGCACTCCGTCTGCTCCCACCCCAAAGCGCCGGTCGCAAATGAAACGAGCCTCTTGTGGACGAATCAAGTGCCCGTCTTTTCTGGCGTCTAGAAGCACAAAATCATTTCCCAGGGCCTGGTATTTCCAGAACTTCAGCACCTGCTTTCCTCTCCACCGAAAAAGGCTAAGTTTTTATTTCGCCCCTGTCAAACTGTTTGCATCGCATCCGACATTTGACAATTTCGCCCTCAGTGTATATATTTTCGCCGATTTTACGGCGGTAAGGAGGTATAGCGTATGCCCATATATGAATATGAATGCTTGAAATGTGGTGACGAATTCGACGCTATTCAATCCTTCAGTGACAAGCCGCTGGCGAAATGCTCTAAATGCGGTGGCAGTTTGAGAAAGAAGATTTCCGAATGCAGCTTTCATCTCAAGGGAAGCGGCTGGTACGTAACCGACTACGGCAAGAAAGATCAGACCAACAGCAAGAAGGCTTACGACGAAAAGCACAAAAAAGCCGGTAGTGAGAAGAAAGATTCCACCACCTGCGGCGCCTCGCCGGCGACGGATTCAAAATAATTCCCGTTTTACCGCCCTAAAATTCCCAGCCCAGCTCCACATCGGTTGACCAGCTATGGTCCAGGCGGTACAGGCGCACGTGCTGCAGCAGTCCATCGCCGGTAATGTCGCGGTAGTCCTCGGCCAGTTCGAAGGTATGGAAATAGCGCCCGTTTACAAATAAAAAGGGCAGCAGCTTGAGGCGCGCCGCCGCAAACACGATACGGTCTCCGCTCGACCCGAACAAATCGCCTACCGCTTTGGCATTACGATGCTGGAATGAAGCGAAGAATTGCAGCCACTTGAGAGCATAAACCTCCAGGTGCGCCAGCAGGTTGTGCGAGCGGGCATAGTCCGCACCTTCCCAAGCCAGGGTAACCGCCGCCTTGTCGACCAAAGAGTAGCTCAGCTCCAGGTAATAACCCAGCCGCCGGCCTTGTCCTTTGGCGCTTACAAAGGTGTCTACGAATTTCGTAGGCGGCAGACCTCCGGACGCCGAAGCGGCGCGATAGTCGGTGTGGGCCAGGAATTTTCTGATTTCATAGAAAGTGTCGAAATATCCCGGCTGATAGGTGGCGCTGAAGGAGCGAAATTCGGCCACCGCCCTCAACCCCTGCCTTATCGATTCGCCAAAACTCAACCGGCCGAGCACCCCCAGGGTAAATCCACCGCCTCCTTGTGGATCTAGACTGCTCGACCCGCTGGGCTGTCCAGGCATGAACCAGGAATAGTCCAGGTAAGGTTTGATATCGAGATGTTCGGTGCGCAGCACTTTTAGCTCGAGATCTACGCCCATACCTTGAAGATAGGCGCTGGAAGCCACCTCGGGCTTGTCCGCGCCCTCGATCCAGTAGTGGTTTACCGAGGGCGAAGTCTGGGTGACCAGCGTAACTGGAGCATGTCGGTCGGCAGCATAGGTAAATCCCACAGAGAGCGAACGAGCCAGGGTGCCGTCTAAAAAGAAGCTCAAGGGCTTTATGAAACCAAGAACTCCGAAAACGTCCCACTGAACCAGATCGTTTCCCACCAGTTCGAAGCCGCCGTAATCATTGTAGGCATCCAGCTCGAACGATAACCGGGTGGAATCGGGATCGACGTTTACGTTGTAGCGGCGCATCAACGCGCCGTGGCCGATGGTCTTCGAGGCATACTGGCTCAAATCTAAAAACAATCGGTCTTCCTTCTTGCCCAGGCGCAGATAGCGCAAAAAGCGCAGATATTCGCTCGGCTCGTTCCAATCTTCGCGCCTCAGCGAGCCGGCGTTGGCGAACCCGATGGTCTCGTTGGTGCTACTGTCTATGGCTCCATCGAAGATCTCCAATGAAAGCGGCACACCCAGCCCAACTTCCAGGCGCCAGATGCGAAAATCAGCTTCGGGGTTGATAGTGGCAAAGTGCTTGGTGTCCAGCAGCCGATAGCCGAAGCAAACCCCCAGGCGGTTATTGGCGGTTACCAGTTTGGTGCTGCCCACAAAATCGGCAAGCTCGCCTTTTACAAACGGTGCCAGCTGTTTCTCCGGCTCCTTCGTAGCCGCCTGACCAGTAGGTGGGGCGGGCTGCTTTTCTTCCCCTGGCTGCGACCCAGTGCCAGCGACTGGTTGCTGCGAGCTTTCCACCGGCGCTGGGGTAGGCGCAGAAGCCGGCGGCACTGAATCGGTGGTGGCCGGTGCAGGCGCAGGCTGTTCCGCTGGAGCCGTGGCCGCGGGTGGCGTGGGCACCTGGGTTGGCAACGTCGGCATTACCGCAGGCCTGGTGGCCCGTCCCGGAACCGGCTGGGGTGCAGGCTGAGGTGCAGGCTGGGGTGCGGCCGGCGGCGTTACTACGGGCGGTGGAGCCGAAACTGGCGCCGGCGCGCACTCTCCCTTTTCGTTCTTCATCTGCCCTTCGGGACAGGGCTGCTCTAGTTGGCCTTTTAGTTCCTGGGGTATTTCGAAGCCATCCAGCTCCTGAGCGCGCGGCGCCCCGTCGCCGACTAATCCACAAAGGAAAAGAATAGTTAGTATTCGGTGCATATTTTCCTCCCGACCATTCGTTTACATTAATGGGCTTTTAGCTTTTTGCAAAGCCAATAATTTGCGCCCGAAACCGATAGATGTAAACTTTACGGTTGGACAGTCAGTGAGTTATATTTGGAAATGAAGTGACGACGGAATACGGAAAATACAAGCTGCTTCGAAGAATCGCGGTGGGAGGGATGGCCGAGGTTTTCCTTGGAATGGTCAGCGGCGAAGGCGGTTTTCGCAAATATGTGGCAATAAAGAGAATCCTGCCGCATCTTACCGAGGAAAAGGATTTCATCAATATGTTCTTCGACGAGGCCCGCCTCATGGCCCGGTTCAACCATCCCCATATCGTGCAGATTTACGACTTGGGACGGGTAAAGAACACCTATTTTCTGGCCATGGAATTCGTAAGCGGGCTGACCATGTTCCGCTTAATAAACCGCTACGCCAAGCTGAAAAAGCTCATACCGGTGGAAATCACCGCCCGTATAGTCGCCGATGTTTGCGACGCGCTTGATTACGCCCATAATTTCACCTCGCCCGACGGTACGCCGCTGGAGATTGTCCATCGAGACGTGAGCGCCCAAAACATCATGCTCAGCACCGAAGGGGTGGTGAAGGTGCTGGATTTCGGCGTGGCCAAAGCGGTGGGCAACCTTTCCCGCACCCGCCCCTCCTGGCTCAAGGGTAAGGCCCTGTATATGTCCCCCGAACAGATCGAAATGAAGCCCATCGACCGGCGCTCGGATATTTTCAGCGTCGGCACCCTGCTTTACATCATGAGCACCATGCACCGTCCGTTCCAGGGGGAAAGCGAGTACCAGGTGATGATGTCCATCGTCAACCAGCCGGCCCCCGACCCCCGTGATTTCAACCCGAATATTCCCGAAGCGCTGGTGCGGATCATAGAAAAGGCCCTGCAGAAGGACCCGGGCGCCCGCTATCAGACCGCTCATGAGATGCAGCAGGATCTGGAAAAGTTCTTGGAGGAGCGTAAGGCCCGGGTGACCAACCGCACCCTGGCCACCTTTCTGACCACGGTGGTTCCCCAGCTGGCGGAAAAGGGCGCAAAGGTCATGCGCGCCCCCACCCAGAAGTTGCCCGCTCCCATGCCCTCTACTCCGGCCATCGCTACAAGCAAGCCACCAACCGGCGAGCATCCGGTTCTGCTCATACCCAAAGAAAAGACCCTGAACGAACCGGTGCTGCTCAAGAACAAAAAGACCCCCACTTCCGAGCAGCTCATCCCGGCAGAAATCCTGGAAGTATCCGATTCGCTTCCCAATCTACCGGGCACTCCGGTGCCGGCCAAAGTCGCCACCCCGGTGTCAAAGCCGGTACTACCCAAGGCCGGAGCCGTGGCCACACCGGTAAAAGCGGGTGTACCGCAAGCAAGCATTTCTCCGGCGGCCTCAACTCCCTCTCCTTCGGCCGCATCGTCCGAGGCTTTGGCGTCCGAGGTTCAAACCGCGCCGCCGACGCCTCCGCAGCCGCTTCCCGCTCCCGCATCGAATACCGGGGTACCTTTTAAGAATCTAACCCAGCAGCCTCCCCGTATGCGTTTTTTGTGGTGGATAGTAACGGGGCTGGCAGTGGCGGTCGTGGCCGTCGTACTGTTG
>Ga0209162_1004080_pt1 | contig 11218 bp, 19 predicted proteins | sample YNPNPMetaG_FD_187121 | JGI IMG/M metagenome (GOLD analysis project Ga0209162, IMG submission 187121) | Anoxygenic and chlorotrophic microbial mat microbial communities from Yellowstone National Park, USA - YNP NP MetaG (SPAdes) (version 2) ...
AGCTCTCCGTGGAAAAACTTAGCCGGGAAAAACATCCGGTGAGGCTAAAACAGGCATTTATCTATGAAACCAGGTGTCAAGTGGGAAAATGAAAAGAGGCTGTCTTCTTTCCAGACAGCCCCAGAACGTCACGAAGTCTCAAGCAAAGCGCGCAATCTCTAAAATGGCTTCAGGGTGTTTGGCGGCAATCAGCAGCAGTGTCCGGGCGGCTCCACGAGGTTTACGACGGTTTTGCTCCCAATTCTGCAGGGTATCAATACTGACGCCCATCAAGGCTGCAAACTGTCCCTGGGAAAGTCCCAACCGTTCACGAATGGCTTTTACATCCTGGGCGTTAACCTCAAAAGAACGTGAGGCAGACTTCCGTCCGTGAAGAATATCCGCGCCTTCCTGTACACTGGCGATCAGTTCAACAAAAGTTTTGTCATTCATGGTATTCTTCCTCTACAATTCGGCGCAAGAACCGGAGCTGCTTGGGTGTCAGGTCGGCACGCTCGTTCTTTCGGAAAGCAAAAAGTAACAGGATGGTATTTCGGTGGACGACCCAATAATAAATCAATCGAATTCCGCTGCGTTTTCCGGACTGGCCGATACCCCAACGAAGTTTACGCAATCCGCCGCTTCCTGGAATGATCTTGCCCGCATCGGGACTGGCAGCAAGGTAGAGTTGAAGTTGATGGTATTCCTCATCACTAAGCAGTTCGATAATGCGGCGGGTGAAGATGGATGTCTCGATGAAGTGCATAATAAGGGGCAATGACAGGTTCCATTTGGTTTTGTTGTAAGAGATTATACGCCAATGGCGTATAATTGTCAAGACTTCCGCACATGTCCTACCAGCGTTCCAGCCACAGTTCATCTGCGGGGGTGATGTCGACCATCTTGCGCAGTTCCCCGTTGATAAAAATCAAAGTCTTCAAATCCGTTGCCGCCCCGCCCAAACGCAGGGCTTTGCAGTCCCGCACCAGCCTGGCGCGTCCTTCCTCGTCCGCCGCGCACAGCGCCGCCTTTCCGCCGTTCAACCCTGCCAGGTTCTGCCACTTGCGGCGGCTGCCGCTGCCGCGCTCTACTTCCACATACCAGCGTTCGCCGTCCTTTTCCACCAGCGCGTCCGGGGCGGCGTTCGTCCCCTCGACCTGCGGCAGGATGGCAGCGCTCCAGCCGCGCAAACGGGCGTGCAGGGCAAACGCCAGCAGCGCCACGCTGTGCGCCTGCTGCACCTCGCCCTGGTGCAGGCGGTCGAGCCGCTGATCGTATCCGCATATCCGCTGCTGACCGCCGTCCCGTTGGTCTCGGTGTGGGCGCGGGACTGGTTGTACCCCTCGCCCCAGGCTTGCGTGTATCCGTCCGCCTGCCCGTGCGCCTGACTGCGCCCCAGTCCGGCGCTTTCGGTGTAACCGCGGGTCAGGGCGTTGAAGAGCGGGATGCCCAGCGAAAAGCCGATGCTTTTCGCCCCCTTGCGCCGTGAGGCGAAATTGCCCGCCAGCCGTGCCGCCTGATCCAGGTAGCGGGTCAGGGTTGGGCGGCTGATGTGTTCGGCGGTGAGCTGGAAGATGAAGTTTTCGCGCAGTCTTGCCAGACCGCGGAAGAGGATCTCGTTTTGTTCCAGCGATAAGTCGTCCGTTTCCTCCGGCATTGCCCCGTCCCGTCCCAGCGTTCTGCCGTGAGCGCGCGGGTCGGGATGCCCCAGCAGCACCAGCGGCTTGCCCGCTTTGGAGAGAAATTCGATGTACCAGCGCATGACGTCCAGGTCGGGCGGGCGCAGTTTCGCCTGTGCGTAGCCTGCCAGCGTCGCTTCAACCGCCGCCAGGTCTTCTTCGGCACGCTGCGCCGCCGAGTCCAGCGTGTCGCCGCTCGCCGCTGCGCCGTACATCTGCACGATGCCGATGTGATGGGGGGTGAAAATCCCGCACGCCGAATAGACGAAATTGACCCCGGCGTTGTACAGTCCGGTGACCGCGCCCCACTGTTTGCCCAGCAGCCCCTCGCTGCTCTGTTCGCTCTGCGGGTCGCGGGTCAAGACATACAGCTCGCGGAAGGCGGCAGCGCGGTAGTACCGCCTGCCGTTGTCCTGCAGCAGACACCAGGCGTAGCGCAGAACGCCGTTTTCGATGTGCAAACCGTTGTCCAGGATCATCCTACCGCCTCCGTTCTCTGGCGCGCTCGATGAATGCGGTCGGCGTTTCGCCGGTCGGGGCGTGCGCCAGCAGGTTCTTGATCAGCGCCCCTGCCTGGACAAACGGCATGCCCCACAGTGCGGCGGAAATCAGCACGCCGAGATAATCCGCTCCGGCGGCGGCGGGCTGGCTGGCGTATGCGGCGCTGTGCAGGTATCCCGCGAACACGGTTGCACCCAGCGCCAGCAGGCTGTACAGGATCAAGCCCTGAAGCGAAGTCCACAGGGTTTCGTCCGGGCGGTAAGCGTCCAGCCGTACCGCTCCGGCGGTGAGCAGGAACAATCCCGCCAGCAGGTACGGCGCAGGAGAAACCGCTCCTGCTGCCGCCGCCAGCCCCAGCCCTGCCGCTGCAAGGATTGCCCGTCGCAGCGAACGCCGCTGCACGGCGGGCAGGGAAGCGGCGGAAAACAGGTACAGCCAGGCAGCGGCAGGGGCGGTCACGACCAGCGGGATGTGATCCAGCGCCAGCCAGAGCAGCCCCAGAAAGCCGTTGACGAGCCAGGTCAGCCAGAGTTGAACAGCGTCCAGTACGTCCATGTGCTTACTGAATGATGGTGGTTTCCATCAGGTAGGCGTCGAACTGCCCGTTGGTGATGCGGAACGAGCGCGGTTCGGAGACCGGCGTCCCGTCCGTCGCCCCGGCGACGGTGAGGTTGTAGAAGCCGGGGTCGCGCACCTGCACGGCGGGGATGGACAACTGCCAGCGGTAGGTCTTGCTGCCGTCGCAGCCGCCGCTGCCGCCCTGCGTCCAGACCCAGTCGGGGTGGTAGAGCGATGCGCCGTAATAGACTTTGGCGAGGTCGTTCAAAATCCAGTCGCGGGACGACTCCGCCAGGTTCGCCTGCGCCCGCATGTTTGAGGCGGGTTCGCAGAACGCCAGCTTGTGTTCCACGCATTCCAGATGGGTGAGGGTGATGAGCTGGTCGGCAGGGCAGTTCTCGACGGGTGCGCCGGCAGCGCAGGTCTGCCCGTCCTCCACCTCCTCCCAGAGGTAGTAGTAGTAGATCGTGGGGGAGATGGTCAGCTCAAAGCGCAGGTCAACGCCGCGCTTTTCGGGGTCCTGCCCGGTGACCAGCACGTAGTTGGGGGCGGTCTTGATCCCCTTTGCGCTGATCTGCCCCTTTTCCACCCGCGACGCCTGACACTGCGTATTGGGGACTTTGGGCGGATCGGTCGCCGCCAGCTTTTTCATCAGCTCTGCCAGTTCGGGCGGACAGCCCACCGGTGAACTGGCACAGTTGCCGTACAGCAAAAATACTGTGTACAGTGCTGTGTCTTTTGTGGACAAAGTCCAGAGTTTGTTGAATATGTTATACGCATCCCAGAAATTGATCGTTGACCAGGCGTCTTGTCCGCTGATGACTGCGTCCGCCAGTTCGCCGGTGAAGGTCTCGTCCAGTCCCAACAGCCCTTGAAAGATGGACGCCAGCACGCTGCCGGGGGATATATCGCCGCTCAACGCAACGCCGGTGTCAATGATGCCTGTCGCCAGTAAATTGCCTACATGCCCGTCGGCAGCCAGCAGTCCCGACTCATACGGGTTGAGCGCCATGAAGAACAGGGTTGAGGCGGTCGGCACCAGCACCGTTGCCCCTGTTTCGGTGGCGTACATGTGAAACTTTGCGCTGAAGTCGAAGGGCACCCAGTCGGGCAGCTGCGGCATCCAGGACACTTCGACCGTCTGCACACCCAGGTCCTGCACGCCGGGCAGCAGATTGCCGTTTGCGTCGAAAAAGCTGCCCCAGTCCGTTTCGCCGCCGTCTCCGTCGTCCGCCTGCGCTGCAGACAGGGCAGGAAAAGCCAGCAGGAGCGCCAGAACGAGAACGAGCCAGAGCCGCTTCATGGCGTCACCTCCGCCGTTGGGGTCTGCGCAAGCTCTCTTTCCAGCGCCTTCTGCTCGAAATCCAGCAGGACGTGGTTGAATTTCCACGCTTCCCCGTTTTTGACCGTCATGGCGTACATCTCGCCCGCCGATTTCTGCCGGGTGTTCAGGTCGGTGATTTCCGCCTTGACCTTCCAGACCTGATACGCCGTTCCGTCCTGCTCCCCCGTTTTGACCAGTTCCAGGCTCTGCACCGTGCAGGCGGTGCGCTGCTTTTTCTTCTCCACGCCTGCCCACATCATCTCTGCCATCATCGTGTTTGCTTTGCAGCCCTGCTCGTCCGTGAGTGCGCAGAGGCGTTCCAGCCAGGCGTCCCTGCCTTTGGAGAAGTCCACCGAGAGGAACGCTTCCACGCCCGCTCTGGCGGCGTCCCCACCCGGTACGGCGGTCGGTTCGGGGACGGGGGCAGGTTTGCCCCCCAGCAGTCCGCTCCGCCAGGCGGCGGCTGCACCCAGCAGGACAAGGACGGCCGCAGCACCCAGGATGAAAGTGCGGGATGGTCTGCTAAACTCGATTTTCATGTGCACCTCCTTTGTGTCGTTCAGGTTTAAAGCAAAAGCGGGCGCTCCTCGCGTCCGCTTGACTGCTTAAATGCAAACAGCGTTTGCGTTTGGCCCTTACCAGTAAACGTTTTTCGGGCCGGGGACCTCTATCCCTCTCATGGGAAGATTATAGACATTTTGCGCCGCCGCGCAAGTCACCTTACAAAAGTGTAAGGCTAATGCTGCACCGGCCGCTTCGGCGGGGGAAGTTGGCAGTTGCGGATGTCGTGTTCTACCCAGTACTGCCAAGTGTCGTTCATGCTCCACCACCACCAGGCATCGAGCAGGAATAAGTCTTCCGGCGGGGGATAGCCCGCTTTGTGCGGATGGGTAAGGATAGCTCTTGCTAAATCGGTTTCGGGCTGATAGCGTACGACAATCAGCTTCCGAAACGGAGTAAAGACTTGTGCAGGAATAAAGAAAACCAATTGAGTTATCTGACACGAATCCTTGCTCTTGGACTTACCGCTTTCGTACCGCTGGATGTCAATCTGCTTCCAGCCCTCGAAGCGGTCCTGCCACAGTTCGCGGAAGGTCATCCCTTCCGGCGGCAGGTGCACTGCCGTGCGCTGGTCAATTTGCAGCGGCTCGTTGGACTTGACGAAGTAGAAATACGCCCCGGCAAACAGCAGCAGTGCGGCAAGCCCCACAAAAGCCGCCAGCAGCAGGCGGAACAGCACATAACCCGCATAGAGAAAAGCGCGCAGGGGAAACAATGCCACATTGCGTGCCGCCAGTTTCAACCCTTTCTTCGTTACCACAGCCATTTCAAAAACCTCACAACAAAGAGTGTGTCAAGATTACACCTCGCCAACCCAGTGTGCCCAGCTAACGCCCTGCTCTTTCAAGGCATTGACCAGGCGTTGATCTGCACTCCACAACTCTGCTCCCAGCCGCTCCGCCAGCGCCGCGTATTGGGCATCGTAGGCTTTGCTCTGCCCCAGCCGTTCTGCCCAGTCCAGCGATGCCGTCAAAAGACGAGGGTCCGGCGGAACGCGCTCCAGGTACAGCCGAAAAATAAGCTCCAACCCGGCGGTGACTTCTTCCCGCGACAGAACCTTTTGCGCCCATAGTCTGCGCATCGCCGTAGCCATCTCGTAATCCCACAAACTCGGTACGGCAAGCCTCGTTCCACCACGCAGCCATTGTTCCATGCGCTCCCGACAGCCAGCAGAATAGGGTGTCAGGCACACCAGACCGACCCCAAGATTGGCGTCTATAACGACTGTTTCCATACGTTCTCCATCTCGCGCAGCCGCTCCTCGCGCGCCTCATTGACCAGATCGCCCTCGTACACACCGTACCGCGCAGAAGCCTCGCGAATTCTGTCCAGCCCGTCAAGGGCTTTGAGCGCCTCTTCACGCGCCTGGCGGTCTTTTTCGGCAAAATACTCATCCAGGATTTGACGGACGACTTCAGAAATACTCTTGCCTTCGCGGTAAGCGATTTCCCGCAGCCGCCGGTCATGTGCATTGTCGAGAATTAACTGATTACGGCTCATCTTTCACCTCCACCCCCAATAATACAGCATATCAGCCGTTGTGTCAATACACCGTTACACATACCCGCGCATCGAGACCTCATTGGGGAATTCCCACCGTTCTGCCCACAGGCTGCTGTTCGGGCTGGCTGCCAGCGTGCGGATGTCCGTTGCTGCACCCCGCCAGCGGGGTTTGAGATATGCGGTTATCCCTGCCCTGCGTTTAGGGGTGAGCGTGCAGACCGCCACCAGCCCCTGGAATTCGTACTGGTTGATCCACTTGCGCACCCAGGTATTGTCTGCCCCGTCTTTGCGTCTGCGGGGATGACGCAAAACCTCCACCTCGACGTATATCCGTTCCCCGTCCTTCTCGACCAGCACATCGGGGACGAACAGGCGTGAATCCACCTGCGGGCAGACTTCCACCCGCCAGCCCCGTCTGCGGGCGTGGTAAGCAAACAGCAGGATGGCAAAGGCGTGCCGCCGGTGCTTTTCAGCGTTGTGGCTTTCCAGTAAAACATCCCATTCAGATTTGCGGATTGGGCAGCCCAATTCAGCAGCGAATGCTGCCCCGTTATCCGTCAAACGCAGAACGGCGTACTTCGTCTGACCGCTGCCAAAGAAAATTTGCTCTACGAGTTGTTGTTCCAGCAATGCTCTGATCAGCCGATTGACTGCCCCCCCGGAAAGGCGCATTCGGTATTGCAGTTCTGTTTGCAGGCAAACTCCCCCTGCAAGGATTTGCACGGCGTCTTCCATCCGCCGCCGCAGTTCAATCCGAACAGCTCGTACTCGCGTCATAAGCGTACCATTGCGATCATCTCACAAAATCTTATGCGGAATATTCTTGTGGCACCCTCCCACTTTTCCTCTGCCTTTGTGCCCCTGTTCTCACCCCGCCCTGCCCATGCGGCAGCCCTTGCGCAGCTTCCGCCTGACGATCCGCTCTGCCAGTTCATCCGCTTCTGCCCGTCCTGCGCAGGGGATACTGCGCATCCGCCGGTAAGCCGTCCGCAGGCTGCCCCATTCGCACACCACTGCAAAAGGCTCCAGCAGGGTAGGCTGAACGTGAACGCGGTACCAGCGGCAGCAGCGTCTGGCGGGGTCAATGCGGGTGAGCAGAGTGGGCATGAGGTTGTTATGGGTTTTTCAAACATTCGTCATGATGGTCAATATTGCGAAACACCATCACAGTTTGGCTGCCTTCGGTCTCGAAGTGGAAAGTGAAACGGTACTGGCGGTCTATACGTCCTTCCCAGATATTTTCGGCTCCCTGAATTTTCTTGATATGCAGGGACGGATGCCGCATATCTTCTGCCAGCAGCCGAAACGCTTTTACCGCTTTCTCCTGAACGTCCAACGGTAAAGCCTTAAACGCTTTCTTGAACCGCTGGGTGCGACGATACAGCACAGGTCAATCCCCGCTTTCCAGCTCGCGGATGAAATCCTCCACGTTCTCAAAGGTCTTGATCCGTCCGCTCTGCAAATCTTGTTCTGCTTCCCGCTCCCCAGCCTGCCAGCGGGACGTCCAGAAATATGCCTGTGTGCGGTCCACAGCCACCACCGGGCTGAGAACAATCCGCCCGTCTTCGGTCACTTCCGCCCGCAGCAAATCGCCCGCCGATAGACCGGCTTTTCGGCGCACCGAATTGGGCAGGGTAATCCTGCCGTCCCGCGCCAGTTGCAAAATATCGTTTTCGCTCATATGCACCTCCACACCGAGAAAGCATACAACCGATTTGCCGTATTGTCAATATTGCATATTTGCGTCCTCTACCTCACGGTTCGTACTTGCGCACTTCCTCGTCCTCCAGCAGGGACAGCAGTCCTGCCAGGTCCGCTTCGCCAAAGGCGAACACGCCGCGCACATCTGCAACGGCAAATTTGAGCAGCAGGCGGTCAAACTTCGACAAATAACCGAAGTCTGCCAGGCGCAGGGAGGAGAGCGCCAGCAGCCGCACCCCTTCGCGGGGATGGTTCCACAGCGGTTTGAGCCTGCGCGGGTTTCTGGACCACAACCGTTTGACCGGAAGGACTGCGCCGTTCTCCAGCACCAGGTCGCCGTATGCGTCCGAGCGCGGCACGACATCCACCACCTGACGGTTGAGATACCGCTCCGCCAGCCAGTCCAGCAGACAGACCGGCGCAGCATCGGCGGTTACCCGCATCACCGGGCAGCCGTGTTCAGGACAGCGTTCGTATGCGTCAAAAGGGTTGCTCATGTTTCCGCCTCCGGGTCAATTTCCACCACATCCACTTGAATTTTGCCATATCTTTCCACCCGCCGCCAGACGGGACGCTTGCCGCCAAAGTTCAGCAGCAGTCCAAGCGCACGGCGGTTGTATGCGCCCAGATAACGCCGCATCTGGTCGAAGTCTGCCTGGGCGAAAGGCTTTTCGTCGTCCCCAGCCGCCTTGAAATCCACAATCACTGCTGCGCCGGGGATGGAGACAATGCAGTCGGGAAAGTACTTGCCCACCGTCAGCCCCTGATACATCACCTTCAGCGCGGGGCGGTCCCGCACCCGCACCCTCAGCCTGCGCAGTTCGTGGATCATCGCTGCATGATAGACCGCTTCGGTGTGACCGGGCCCGAGCTGGCGGTAAATCCGCTGTGCCGCGCCGAAGACCCGCCCCAGCAGCTCGTTTTGCGCATTTTTGTCCGTCATGCTGCCCGCACTTCGACCCGCAGGATGTCCAGGTCTTCCGGCTGAGCCTCAACCTCGCTCCCCCGCGGCGCTGTGCCAGTCTTCAGACGGATCACCAGGTACACATCCCCAATTTGCGGACGGTAAAACCCGTCATTGGGTGGAGCGCCGAGTAACTTTGCCGTCCCTGGATGACGCACGTAGTGCGGGGTACCCGACTCAATCGCCGCGGTTACATCCGCCCACTCTGCCTGTTCAAACCACAACCCCGCCGGTAATTCCACCGGCGGCACCAGCGCATTCACAACAGCCGCAATTTGCATGTTCAACCTCCTCGAAAATCATGAACAAATGTTTTACGGGTTTCCCCGTATGCTGCGAGCGGGCGGTTACGCCCGCCAAAGGCACATCTGCGCCGCAGCGCCCCCGAACGCAGGCGGCTGCGCCAAGAGCGCAGTCCCCGCTAGGGGACAAGCGGTGACGGGGCGCAAGGCGCTCTGTGCCGGGCGCTTTGCCGCTAGGCAAAGAGCCGTTCATCCAGCGCCCCCGAACAACACTTGGGAATGTCCACCAGCCAGCCGTTGACGCGCACTTCGCGCGGCCAGGGCGGATTGCTCAACTGTTTGAGCACGCCGACCGCCTGGGTACGCAGAACGTCGGTCACGTGGAAGTTCAATTCGTTTGCCACCACGTACCCCTGAGAAGGGGTGCTGTACAGCCAGCCGATGACCGACACGGGAAGCGGAAGCCGGTACGCCGCCGCAGTCAGGCTGAACGCCAGCGCTTCGACCGCCAGGTGGTCGGAAGCGACGACCGGATGTTCGCCGCCTAACTGCGGCAGGTCTGCTGCAACCAGCAGGTACGACCACAACCTGCGGCTGCCGTCCAGCATCAGCCGCTTGATTTCCAGCCTGCCAAACAACGTAACCGTACTGTTTCGTTTGCCCATAACACTTACTCAATGCTCGATTGCCAGCCCATCGTCTGTATCCAGCTCGTCATCGTCCAGAACACCGTACTTGATCAGGTCTGCGCGCCTGCGACGGTTGTCCGCTTCGCTGCCCGGTTCGAGTTCGGGCGGATATTCGCCGGGGCTGCGCAGGACGGTGCGCAGCAGTGCACAGCTCCAGCCCTGACGTTTTGCGTACCACAGCCATTGACGTACCCGCTCCGGGTCTTCCCGCCAGGCTTGCTCGACATCTGCCAGCGGACCGCGCCAGCCAAGACGGGTCAGGCGCTCTTGGATTTCAGGGGGAAGCGTATTGTTAGCAGCATGATGCTTTTTACCAGCAGCAGCAGGGGTTTTGCGAGTTGACGCGTCAGCGTCACTCGCAAAACCATTGCTGTTAATTTCTGTTAAGTAATTTCTGTTAGTAGTTTCTGTATTAATACATTTAATGCGCTCGCTTTCGATTTGCCGGTTTCCGGCAAATCCATTTGCCGGTTTCCGGCAATTCGATTTGCCGGTTTCCGGCAAATCCATTTGCCAGGCTATTGTCTGAACATCCTTGTTTTGGGGAGCGATAAGTGCCACCAAATCGTTGGCGATTGTCTCCAGTGACACGATATAGTGCAAAACAGGTGCGCCGTTTGCTTGCCGCAGTTCTGTCTTAACCCAACGGGTTACCCGCTTGCGACATTGGTCAATCTCGTGCCTTCCAAGCGACAACTCTTCTTCCCACTCTTGATAGGTCTTGTAAAACACACCGGGTTGGGATGAGCGGCTTGACCAGTACACACACTGGGACAGGAATAGAGCTGCTTTCAGATCGCCTGTCAAATCCACGAAAATGCGTGGAATGGTTAGGACGTTTGCCTGCCCGACAAATGAGCGAATCAGGTTAAGAATATCCTGCATGTTACTCATCCAACCCCTCCACTGCTGCTAAAATCGTGATCCGACTCTCCTGCCGAGCGATCTCCCCCAACCGTTCCAAATCGTTCAGAATCAACTCTAGTTCGTTCGGTGTTACACGACATCGAGTTGCCAGATAGTTGGGCTTTACCCACGCCGTGCCTGTTGAGCCTGCCTGATCCGCCAGCGCCAGCATTACTACCAGGTGGTCACCTTTTGCTCGGCTGTTCTTCCAAACTTTGTTAATGCACTGGATACTCACTTTTCACCTCCCGATCAATTTTTATGACAATCTTTTAAAAAATCGCCAGGAAGCCCCAGGACGGGCTTTTTTCGGCGGGGGGTACGAACATAGCCACCCCCTTCACAAAGGCGGCTTGCAGGGCTTTGTAGAAGGCGAACGATGGCGGCGACGATGGCGGAACGATGGCAGAACGATGTAACAACGATGGCGGAACGATGACAAAACGATGACACTGCCGCCATCGTCCTCAAAAACCACCTTCAAATTTCCTCGACCGCACATTACGCTTCTCCTTTCCAGTCCAGATTTGCGCTTATTTTCGGCTGCGGAGTGAGCACTAAAACGCCGTTATCGTAGCTTTCGATCCCGTGTTTTAGCAGCACCGTTACCA
>Ga0209162_1004084_pt1 | contig 11214 bp, 7 predicted proteins | sample YNPNPMetaG_FD_187121 | JGI IMG/M metagenome (GOLD analysis project Ga0209162, IMG submission 187121) | Anoxygenic and chlorotrophic microbial mat microbial communities from Yellowstone National Park, USA - YNP NP MetaG (SPAdes) (version 2) ...
GACCGGGGGCTCGTGGTCGCGCTGGAGGCCACCGGCTACGCAGGCGACGCAACGGCCCGCCGGTCCCGCCTCCTGGACGGCTGGAGCGTGGAGAAGGCCAGGCGCATGGGCGCGCAAATGGCCAAACTGCTGGTCTACTACCACCCCGACTCCCCCACGGCCCCGGAGACCGAGGCCCTGGTCGCTCAGGTCGCCGCCGAATGCCTCCGGTACGACCTGGGGCTGATGCTGGAGCCCCTCTCCTACTCCCTCACGGGCGACAAACTCTCCGCCGGGGAGAAGCGCTACATCGTGGTGGAGACGGCCCGCCGCCTGACGGCCATCCCCGGCGTGGACCTCCTCAAGGCCGAGTTCCCGCTCCCCGCCGACAGCCCCGAAACGGACTGGCCCGCCGCCTGCGCAGAACTCCATGCCGCCTCGCAGGTCCCCTGGATTGTCCTCTCCGCCGCCGTCTCCTTTGAGACCTACCTGCGCCAGGTCCTGGCCGCCTGCCAGGCCGGGGCCAGCGGCGTCGCGGTGGGCCGCGCCGTCTGGCAGGAGGCCGTGCATCTGGAAGGGACGGCCCGCCTGGATTTCCTGCGGACCGTTGCCCGCCAGCGCCTGGTCCGCCTGGCCTCCCTCACCCACGCCCTGGCCCGCCCCTGGACCGAAGTCTACACGACGGAGGCCCCCCTGGACTGGTACAGAACCTACCCGCTGCCCTGATTTCCCTCATGGGGCTGGGACTTCTACTGGTGGGAAAGCACAATGAACCGTGAGTACGACGTCCTGGTGGCAGGTGAGATCAACCCCGACCTGATCCTTTCCGGCGACGTGGAGCCGGCCTTCGGACAGGTGGAGAAGGTGGTGGACTCGGCCGTGCTCACCGTGGGCTCCTCGTCGGTCATCTTCGCCTGCGGCGCGGCCCGGCTGGGACTGCGGGTGGCCTTCATCGGCAAGTGCGGCGACGACCTGTTCGGGCGTTTTATGCTGGAGGAAATGCGGAAGCGCGCCGTAGACACTTCCCCCGTCATTGTGGACCCGCTCCTCTCCACCGGCCTGACGGTCATCCTGAACAAGGGCGATGACCGGGCGATGCTGACCTTTCCCGGTGCCATTGGCGCGCTGCGTGCCGACGAAATCCCCAACGACCTGCTGCGTCGGGCCCGTCATCTGCACGTGGCTTCGTACTTCCTGCAGGACGCCCTGCGCCCCGGCCTGCCCGACCTCTTCCGCCGCGCCCGCGCCCTGGGCCTGACCACCTCTCTGGACACCAACTACGACCCGACGGAGCGCTGGGAGGGCCTGGACCAACTGCTCCCGTTGACGGACGTCTTCCTGCCCAACGCGACGGAGGCCTGCGCCCTGACGGGGGTACCGGATGTGGAAGAGGCCGCTGCCCGGCTGGCCCGCATCGTGCGGGTCGTGGCCGTCAAACTGGGGGCAGAGGGTGCGCTGGGAGTGCAGGGGGAGCAAATGGCGCGCGTGTCCTCGCTCCCTGTCGCCGTGGTGGATACCGTCGGCGCGGGGGATAACTTTGACGCGGGCTTCCTCTACGGCTATCTCCACGGCTGGCCGCTGGAGAGGGCCCTGCGGCTGGGGACGGTGTGCGGTGCCCTCTCCACCCGCGCGGCGGGAGGGGTCGCGGGCCAGCCCACCCTGGATGAAGTTCTGACCTATCTGGGATGAACTACCTGGACTTCGTCGTCGCCGCGCAGAAGTTCGGCGAGCCGCGCGGGATTGCCTCCGTCTGCTCCGCGCATCCGCTGGTCCTGGAGGCCGCCCTGCGGCACGGCCGGGAGCACAGGAGACCGGTCCTCATTGAGGCCACCTGCAATCAGGTCAACCAGTTCGGTGGCTACACCGGGATGAGGCCGGAGGACTTCGCGCGCCGGGTGGGAGAACTGGCGGAGCGGGTGGGTTTCCCCAGGGAGCACCTGATCCTGGGCGGCGACCACCTGGGCCCCCTCCCCTGGGCCCGGGAACCGGCCGAGGCGGCCATGGCCAAGGCGGCCGACCTGGTCCGGGCCTTCGTCCGGGCCGGATTCACCAAAATCCACCTGGACTGCAGTATGCCTCTGGGAGGCGCGGCTGCGCCGCCCCAGGAGGTCATCGCCCAGCGGATTGCCCGGTTGGCTCAAGTGGCCGAGGAGGCGGCGGGAGACCGGCGCGATGCCTTGCGCTACGTGATTGGCAGCGAGGTTCCCCCCGCAGGCGGCGCCAGGGCGGAGGAGGGGCCGCCGCCCGTCACGCGCCCGGAGGACGCGGCAGAAGCCATAGAGACCACCCGGCAGGCCTTCCTCGCCCTGGGGCTGGAGGCCGCATGGGAGCGGGTGATTGCCCTGGTAGTCCAGCCCGGCGTGGAGTTCGGCGACGAAGCCGTCTACGAATACGACCGTATGGCCGCTGCGCCCCTGGCGCGCTTCATTGAGGGTGTGCCGGGGCTGGTCTACGAGGCCCACTCCACCGACTACCAGCCCCTGGAGGCCCTGAGGGCCATGGTGGAGGACCATTTCGCCATCCTGAAAGTGGGCCCGGCGCTGACCTTTGCCCTGCGCGAGGCCGTCTTCGCCCTGGCGGACGTAGAGGCCACCCTGGGACTGGAGCCCCCCTCCGGCATTCGGGAGGCCCTGGAAGCCGCGATGATCGCGAACCCGGCCCACTGGCAGGGGTACTACCGGGGAAGTCCTCAGGACCAAAAGTTGGCCCGCCAGTACAGTTTCAGCGACCGAATCCGCTACTACTGGACCGTGCCCGAAGTCCAGGCGGCCTTTCAGCGTCTGATGCGCAACCTGGGCGACCGTCCGATTCCGCTGGGGCTGTTGAGCCAGTACCTGCCGGACGAGTACCGAAAAGTGCGCCGCGGGGAACTCCGAAACCACCCGCGCGAGTTGCTGTTAGGGAAAGTGACGGGAATCCTGGAAATGTACCGACGGGCAACGCAGGGGCCCTTCGGATAAGAGGATGCCCGTGCCCTTTCCTGCCCGGTCGTCATCTGACAGGGCTTATCAGCGCTCTCATCCTATTTCGTTCGTAGTCAGGCACGAAGCGCCAGCGGAGCGCCGTCCTGGGCCTGTCGTAGGGTAAAGGCTCGCAATTACCTACGTGCCGACTAAAGTCGCCCGCCATAGGCCTTTGGCCTTCGGTCGGCCTTCGCCGACCTCACCCCACCCCCGGCGGCTGCGCCGCCACCCCCTCCCCTCTCCCGCCCCGGCGGGAGAGGGGAGGGGGTTGGGGGGAGGGGTGAGGGCAGGCCGACACCCCTCGGGCCGAGCCCTCGGGGCGAGGCCCGGCACGAAGTGCCCAGGGAGGACGATTTCAATCGGCTGAATAGTTACCCCCAACCAACGAAAAGAGGCGACCCTTTCGGGTCGCCTCCTTTTTTGTCCCCTTCATCCATCTCAATCCATCAGGTCGTCTTCTTCTTCGTCCCCTTCGTCCTCTTCCACATCCTCGTACCCGTATTCCTCATCCTCATCCAGAAGGTCCGTGGTGGCCGTCAGGAGGTCTTCGCTCTCCTCTCCAACCATCAACTTCTCCAGTTCCAGTTCCTCCTCCAGCGCGGCCAGTTCCTCCTCCGGGCCCTTCTCCTTCGCGGCCAGGAACGGCTGAGGCGGGGCTGGCAACACCGCCGGTCGCAGCGGGACGCCCTCGTAGGACGGGATGGGGCCGTCGGAATCGGGCGAATCGCCCCGATAGCCGGTGCCCGCCGGGATCAACTTCCCGATAATGACGTTCTCCTTCAGGCCGTAGAGCATATCCTTCTGGCCCTCCACCGCCGCTTTCGCCAGCACCCGAATCGTGTGCTGGAAGGACGCGGCAGAGAGGAAACTATCAGTCGCCAGTGCGGCCTTCGTCACGCCCAGGAGAACGGCCCGCGCCTTCGCGGGCTGCTTCCCCTCGGCGATGGCCCGACGGTTGATCTCCTGCAGTGCCAGCCGGTCCACCAGGTCGCCGGGGAGCAGGTCCGTGTCGCCGGGGTCCACCACCTGCATCTTCCCCAGCATCTTGCGGATGATAACCTCAAAGTATTTGTCGTTGATGTTGACGCCCTGGGAGCGGTAGACCTTCTGCACCTCGGAGAGGATGTACATCTGCGTCGCTTCCCGCCCCAGGACCTGCAGGATGCGGTGGGGGTTCTGGGAGCCCTCAAACAACTGGGTGCCGGCCTTGATGTACTGCCCCTCCGCCACCAGCAGCCGGACCGTAGGCGGAATTTCGTACTCCCGCTCGTCCCGCCGTTCGTAGGTTACCCGGACAAGGCGCCCCTCCCGGTGGACGGTGCCCCGGTGTCGGGCCAGAATCTGGTCGCCCGGCTCCTCCTCCGTCCCCTGCCGGGCAATAGCCTCCCCGGCGTTGATCACATCCCCGTCCCCTACCAGGACCGTCCAGCCTTCGGGGACGGTGTACTCATCGGTGAGCGTCTCGCTTTTGCTGACAATCACCCGTCGGCGGCTGTCCTCGCGGACGATGTGGACGATGCCGTCAATGTCCGAGATTTCCGCCTCGCCCTTGGGGTGCTTGCGGGCCTCAAAGAGTTCCTCCACGCGCGGGAGACCGGTGGTGATGTCGCCGCCAGCGGCGACGCCGCCCGTGTGGAAGGTCCGCAGGGTCAACTGGGTGCCCGGCTCGCCGATGGACTGAGCGGCGATGATGCCGACCGCCGTCCCGATGTGGACCAGGGTGCCCCGGCCGAGGTCCCGCCCGTAGCAGAGGGCGCAGATGCCCCGCTGCAGGGCGCAGGTCATCGGCGAACGGACGTACACCTCGTTGATGCCAGCGGCCTCTATGGCGTTTGCGACGTCCTCATCAATCTCCTCATTCCGGTTGACGATGATCTCTCCCGTCTGCGGGTGGACAACGGGCGCCGCGGCGATGCGGCCCACCAGCCGCTCCTTCATCGTCTGCCCACCCACATCGTCCTGGCGGCGAATCCAGATGCCGCTGCGGGTGCCGCAGTCGCGGGCGTTGATGATGACGTCCTGCACCACATCCACCAGACGGCGGGTCAGGTAGCCCGCGTCGGCGGTGCGCAGCGCGGTATCCGCCAGACCCTTGCGGGAGCCGTGGGTGCTGATGAAGTACTCCAGCGTGGTCAGTCCCTCCCGCAGGTTGGAGCGGATGGGCAGCGGGATGATGCGGCCGGACGGGTCGGCCATCAGGCCACGCATACCAGCCAACTGGGAGATGGGCCCGAAGCCGCCCTTGGAGGCGCCGGACTGGGCCATAATCGCCACCGGCCCCTCGGGGTCCAGCGCGCGGGAGACCGCTTTGGCGACCTCATCCCGGGCCCGGCTCCAGAGATCAATGGTGCGGGCGTACTGCTCCTCGGCGGTCAGCAGGCCCCGCTGGTACTGCCGCTCCACCTCCGCCACCTGGGCCGTCGCCTCCTCCAGGATGCGGGATTTCTCGGCAGGGATGGTCAGGTCGGCGGCGGCAATCGTCACCCCGGAGCGGGTGGCGTAGTGGAAGCCGACGGCTTTGATCCGGTCCACCACCTCCGTCGTCTTCTCCTCGCCGAGGCGGCGGTAGCAGATGGCCACCAGGTCCTGCAGTTCCCCCTTATCCAGGGGCTTGTTGACAAAACGGAGTTCATCCGGAAGAATCCGGTTGAAGAGACAGCGGCCCACCGTCGTCTCCACCGGCTGGGACGGCGGGGGCTGATGGTCGTAGACCTGGCGGACCCGGATGCGGGCGTGGATGTCCACGTAGCCCAGCAGGTAGGCCGTTTCCACCTCGTCCAGGTCGGCGAAGTACTTGCCGTCGCCCCGATGTGGCCCCGTCGTCTCCATCGTCAGGTAGTAGATGCCCAGGCACATGTCTTTGGTCGGACCGACGATGGGCTGGCCGTCGGCGGGCTTGAGGAGGTTGCGGGTCGCCAGCATCAGCCGGCGCGCCTCCTGCACCGCCATGTCGGAAAGCGGAACGTGGACCGCCATCTGGTCGCCGTCAAAGTCGGCGTTGAAGGCCGTGCAGACCAGCGGGTGAATCTGGATCGCCTTCCCCTCCACCAGAACAGGCTCAAAGGCCTGGATGCCCAGCCGGTGCAGGGTAGGCGCGCGGTTGAGGAGCACCGGTCGGTCCTTGATGACCTCCTCCAGAATCTCCCAGACCTCGGGCCGTTGCCGTTCAATGAACCGGCGGGCCGCCTTGACGTTACTGACGTAGTTGTACTCCACCAGTTTGCTGATGACGAAGGGCTTGTAGAGTTCCAGCGCCATCTCTTTCGGGAGTCCGCACTGGTAGAGTTTCAGTTGCGGGCCGATGACGATGACGGAACGGCCGGAGTAGTCCACCCGCTTGCCCAGGAGATTGCGGCGGAAGCGGCCTTTCTTCCCCCGGAGCATGTCGCTGAGGGACTTCAGTTGTCGCTGACCCCGGCGGGAGAGCGCCTTGCCCCGCTGACTGTTGTCAATGAGGCTATCCACCGCTTCCTGGAGCATACGCTTCTCGTTGCGGACGATAACGTCGGGGGCGCCCAGTTCTATCAGCCGCTTCAGCCGGTTGTTTCGGTTGATGACGCGCCGGTAAAGGTCGTTGAGGTCGGAGGTGGCAAACCGTCCGCCGTCCAGTTGCACCATCGGGCGCAGGTCCGGCGGGATGACGGGCAGGACGGTGAGAATCATCCACTCGGGGCGGTTGCCGCTCTTGCGCAACGCCTCCACCACCCGCAGGCGGCGAATGGCCTTCTTGCGCCGTTGTTTGGACGGGTCGTTGCGCGCCTCGTTCCACAACTCCTGGGCCATCTTGTCCAGGTCCATCCGGTGGAGAATCTCGTAGAAGGCTTCGGCCCCCATCCCGGCGCGGAAGACCTGTCCCCAGCGGGCCTTCAGTTCCCGCAGGCGGGCCTCGGTGAGGAATTGCAGCGGGGCCAGACCCAGGAGTTCTTCCTGGTCGTCCTCAAAGCGGATTCGCAGATTGTCTATATCGCGGGCCAGTTGTTCCTGAATGTGCGCGATTTCGTCGGCGACCGATTCCTGCCAATGCTGGAGGTCGGCCCGCAGCGGGGCCAGTTCCTGCTCCTCCTCCGCCCGCAGGCGGCCCTCCAGACGCTCCAGTTCTTCCTGGATGAGCCGGCTCAGCAGGCTCAGGTGCTCCCGTCCAATGGTCTCCCCGGCCTCGGCGATGACGGTGCCCGTCGCTTTGAGGACGACGGGGGTACGGACAGCGGAGCCCTGGCGCTCCTCCAGCCGCTTCCGCAGGGCCTGCGCCTCTTTCATCAGCGCTTCGGTCTCGTTGTTGAGCCGTTCCTCAATCCGGGCGTGAACGGCGGCCAGTTCCCCCTCAATGCGGGCCCGCTCCTGAGCCAGCCGCTCCTGCAAGGCTATGATGGCGGCGTTGGCCTTCTCCTCCAGTTCCCGCCGATGGTGGTCGTACTCGTCCTTCAGCCGCCGCAGCGCCTTCTGGCGCGCCTCTTCGTCTACAGAAGTGATGACATACTGGGCAAAATACAGAACCCGGTCCAGGTTCCGGCGGGAGACGTCCAGGAGGATGCCCAGGATGCTGGGGGTCTGACGGGTGTACCAGATGTGGGCGACGGGAGCCGCCAGTTCAATGTGGCCCATGCGCTCCCGGCGGACGGAGGAACGGGTGACTTCAACACCGCACTTATCGCAGATGATGCCGCGATAGCGAATGTTCTTGTACTTACCGCAATAGCACTGCCAGTCCCGTGTGGGCCCGAAGATGGCCTCGCAGAAGAGGCCGTCCTTCTCCGGGCGCAGGCGGCGATAGTTGATGGTCTCGGGCTTGGTCACCTCGCCGTAGGACCAGGAGCGAATCTCTTCGGGCGAGGCCAGGCTGACTCGCAGCGAAACGAAATTCTGAATCTCGGCCGAATCGTCCAGATACTTCATAAACCCCCTCCAATCCCCCTCGCGTTACCAGGGATAAACACAAACAAAGCGCTTGAGCCCCTGTCTCAGCGCTTGATGAAGATGGTCACAAGTTTACCGGTACCTGCTGGAAAGTGGAAGTATTATAAACTCTTTTGAGATTTTGTCAAGTTTGCGCGCGGAACGATCGTTTTTATGGCGGCGGCTTCGCCGCCGCCATAAAAACTCCAATAAGGTGACAGTCACCTTGAGGGTGACTGTCACCTTCACATCACCAGCGCGTCGGCGATCAGGTCCACCACGCCCTTGATCTCCACGCCCAGGCCGTAGTGCCCGTTCAGGTCGCCCAACTGGGTCTTGCAGTTCTCGCAGGCGGTGACGACCCATTTGGCTCCGGTGCGCTGAATCTGTTCCACTTTGGGCCGTCCGGCTTTCATCCGGACCTCAAACATCTCCGGCTCGGCGATCAGACCGCCGCCCCCGCCGCAGCACCAGTTCAGTTCCCGGTTCGGCGTCAGTTCCCGGAAGTCCGTGGCGACGGCGCGGATGAGCATCCGCGGCTCCTCAAAGATGCCCGCGTTCCGGCCCAGGTTGCAGGGGTCGTGGTAGGTCATCGGCACATCAAAGGCGCCCTCCCGGACCCGGATGCGCCCTTCCTGCAGGTACGACGCGACCAGTTGGACCACGCTGACCCGCTGGATGCCCGCGATTTCGTCCCCGAACCAGTGGTCCCAGAAATTGAGGAGCGTCCGGGTGGCGTGGCCGCACTCGGCGTAGGCGATGACCTGCGCGCCCAGACGGCGGGCCTCCTGGACAATCCAGTGAGCGGCCTGCTTCGCCTTCTCCGTGTCGCCGACGAAGAAGGAGTGGTTGGTGGCGGTGAACATGCTCAGTGTCCAGGACTCCTTCGCAGCGTAGAAGATTTTCGCCAGCGGGATGATAGCATGCTCGCCGACGACCGGCACGTAGAGGACACGCGCCGGCTCGTCCACCGGAATGCGCAGGTCGGGGATGCCCCACTCCTCTCGTAGCCGCCCCTCCAGTTCCTGAATCTGGCCCACGTAGAACTCTTTGAGGGCGTCAATGATCTCCCCTTTGCTGACCTCGGCGTTGCCGATTTCGGCGACCATATTCATTCCCAACCCCTGCTGCAGGAGGGCGTAGCGAGCCGTGCTGACCAGAAGTCCGGTGTCCAGGTGGAAGGGGCAGATCAGCGTGCAACGCCGGCAGCCGGTACAGTCCCAGAGCGCTTTCCGCAGTTCCTCCACCGTCCGCTCGTCCGGCCGGTGGTTTTCCCGATACCAGTCCAGGAGCGGATTGCCTTTGGATTGAAGCAGTTTCTTGACCAGCAGCGCCCGATAGGAGGGAATGTGAGCCAGGTCGCGGGAATAGGCGTAGAAGTGGCAGGCATCCGCACAAAGGCCACAGCGAATGCAAATGTCCATAAAGTACTGGAGCGGGCGACTAAGGCGCTGGCGCATGACTTCGGTAAAGGTCTCCAGCATGGCACCCTCCTAACTGTAGGCCACCATCTTGGCCAGCGGATAGCCGACCATATGGCTGAATTTGCTGAAGGGGAAGTAGACCATCAGGAGTTGGACGAAGGCGAAATGCCAGATGAAGGCCGGACCAGCGCTCTGAGGAACGGGCTGCCAGTGAAAGGTAGCCAGTCCCAGAAAGAAGCGGGGCAACTCCTGTGCGTCCAGGGTGTGGAGAAGGCGGATATGGAGACCGGTCACCGCGATCCCGATCAGCAACAGAAGGGCCAGATAATCCTGGGGCACCGAGAGGTGCTTGCGGCGGCCCTCCATGCGGTGGGCCAGAGCGTAGAGGAGGAGAGCGCCGAACGTCAGCCCCATCAGAGTGCCAAACGCGGCCCAGATCGCCGAACTTCTCAGCGCGGGGAGATGGAAAAAGACAGGCAGATGGTGTGCCAGCGCCAGGAAAAGGGCACCGTGGAGGGCCAGGCCCGCGGTGATGGGAAGGGCAGAGCCGCTGATTTTGATGGCGTTGAACACCATCTTCAGGGTGACCGTCTCTATCAGCATTTCCATAAAGGCTCCCCAGCGGCGGTGAGGGCGGGGGTACAAGGACAGATGAGCGGCCACAGGCTTTGCCCGCCACCACCGGTAGAGCCGGTACGCCATCCCGCCGACGAAGACGGCGAGGGCGATATAGGGGGTGACATAGTAGAACAGAAAGGCCAGGGTTGCCATAGACACCTCCGGGTTCGGGTTGTAGCACAGGCTTTAGCCTGTGATAGGCTTTAGCCTGTGATAGGCTTTAGCCTGTGATAGGCTTTAGCCTGTGATAGGCTTCAGCATGTGCTACAACCATACAGGCTGAAGCCTGTGGTACGATACAGGCTGAAGCCTGCGCTACTTGACGCGGCGGATGTAGAACTTGAAGACGCCCTCGCTCTTCTCCATGCCCAACAGTTCGTTGCCCGTGCTCTTGCACCAGGCCTGGATGTCGGCCACGGAGCCGGGGTCGGTCGCCAGCACCTCCAGAACGCCGCCCACAGAGACGTTCTTGATCTCCTGGCTGGTCTTGACCACCGGCATGGGGCACTTCAGCCCACGGGCGTCCAGGGTCTTTTCGGGAGTGTATTCTGCCATTTTGTGCCTCCTGTTTTTGAGATTCACGGTAATTACCTACCACGAAGGGCACAAAGTACTCACAAAGGACACAAAGAGATAAAATATCATCCTTTGTGCCCTTTTTGCGGCCTTCGTGTCCTTCGTGGTTTTTATGAAACGGTTCTTGGGTAGGCAGTTACGATTCACCGCAATCTTTGCGCCCTTTGCGCTTTGCGGTTAGATGAACAGCGTGATGTGCGACTGGTTCGCTTCGGCAACGTAGGTGGCCGCGCCCACCACGTCGGTCACCTCGTCAATCAGGTCCTCCCGGCGGATGCCCATGACGTCCATGCTCATCTGGCAGGCCAGGAGTTTGACCCCCAGGTCAATGGCCATCTGGCGCAGTTCCGGGAGAGTGGCGACCTGGTGCTGCTTCATCATCTGCTTGAACATCCAGCGGCCCATCCCGCCCATGTTCAGTTTACTGGGGCCGATGCCGTTGATGTCCTTGAGGAACATGCTCAGCATGCGCTCAAAGAGGGTACGGCCGGTGGGCACCTTCTTCTTCAGCGCCTGCAGGCCCCAGAAGGTGAAGAACATGGTGGTCTCAATGCCGCTGGCGGCGGTGGTGGTGGCGATGATGAACGCCGCCATCACCTTGTCCATATCGCCGCTGAAGACGACAATGGACGCCTTCTTTGCTTCATGCTCGTGCTCGCTCATCGGTCTCCTCCGTAGAATGGGATGATAAAATGGCTTGTAGCAAAGCGGAGTGGCGTCTATCAATGACCCGAACGGCACTCCGCTGCGCTCCGTGCCTG